>JAABUU010002077.1_pt1 | contig 29901 bp, 26 predicted proteins | sample 5559301 | NCBI WGS metagenome assembly JAABUU01 (sample SAMN10711884, study PRJNA513360) | rock metagenome | isolation source: Antarctica rocks | place: Antarctica: Victoria Land, Richard Nunatak white
CAACTCAACCCGATGTCCCTCGGTCACCGGCAACGCCGGCGCGGTCACTATCGGCATACCCAAAGCATACCTTGCTATTTCGCAGACAGACCACTAGAGACGTCACAATCGCCGTAAGCCACTCCGAACAGCGAGGAGCCCAAGGACGTGAGTGCCCCGCTGCCGGCCCGACCACCCCTGTCGAGCTGATTCCCCGAGGAGTGTGTGTATGTCCAGATGGATGTCTCGACGTCGTGTTGCCACGGTTGCGGTAGGCCTGCTCAGCGTGACCGGTGTTGCGGGGGGCGCTCAGCGCCCAAGCGGCGAGTCCGACCGGAGACAGTGTGAGCGACACCTCCAGGACCGCCTCGTGGACCGCCGGCCCGTTCGCCGCACCGAACGTCACCGGCACGTCCGGCACCGTGACCTGCGCCCCCGGACTGTGTGACGACTTCGCGCTGCACGTGAGCACACCCGCCGGCTACGGCGACACCCACCAGCTGACGGTCAAGGTGGCGTGGCCGGTGGCGGCGGCGGACTTCGACGTCTACCTGCTCGACAGCGCCGGCAACGAGGTGGCCTCGGCGGCCAGCTCCTCCGACCCCGAGGTCGTCGTCGTCGCGCCGACGAGCGGTGACTACACCGTCCGGGTGGTCCCCTTCGCTCCCCTCGGCCAGTCGATCACCGGCACGGCGACGCTGACCGACATTCCCGCCAACCCGGCCCCGTCGACGGCGACGCCGCCGACCCACTCGCAGTATGGCGCTCCCGAGACGTTCCGGCGGGCGCACGACGCCGGCGAGCCGTCGATCGGCTCCAACCACAAGACCAACGCCGCGTTCTACCAGGCTCTCTACGACACCTACAAGGCCACGTGGGACGACTCGGTGAGCCCGTCCAGGGTCACCTGGAGCGACGTGTCCGCCAAGGCCGCCAACGGGTGCGCCACCGGTAGCACCACGTCTCTGGACCCCATCGGCTTCACCGACCCGAAGACCGGCCGGGTCTTCGAGAGCCAGCTCGCCGGCAAGACGTCGTTGATGTGCTACTCCGACGACGATGGCAAGACGTGGTCCCCGAGCCAGGGCGGCGGCATCAACTCCGGCGTCGACCACCAGACCGTGGGCGGTGGCCCCTACCCGGCCGGAGCCGTGGGCCCGCTGCCGACGTCGACCTACCCCAACGCCGTCTACTACTGCAGCCAGGACATCGCGGACGCCAGCTGCGCCGCCAGCCACGACGGAGGGGTCACCTTCGGCCCCGCCGTGCCGATGTACTCGCTGCTCGAGTGCGGTGGCCTGCACGGGCACGTCAAGGTCGCTCCCGACGGCACCGTCTACGTCCCCAACAAGGGCTGCGGTGGCAACCAGGCCGTCGCGGTCTCCGACGACGGCGGCCTGAGCTGGAGCGTCCGGAAGAACCCGGCGAGCACGGCTGGTGACTCGGACCCGAGCATCGGGATCGGCGCGAACGGCACCGTCTACATGGGCTACCAGGCCGCCGACGGCACGCCGCGCACCTCGGTCAGCCACGACAAGGGCAGGACGTGGACGGACGACCAGAACGTCGGTCTGCCGCTCGGCATCCACAACACCGTCTTCCCGTCGGTCGTCGCCGGTGACGACGACCGCGCGTCGTTCAGCTTTCTCGGCACCACGACCGCGGGGAACTACCAGGACGCGGCAACGTTCACCGGCGTCTGGCACCTCTACGTCGCCACGACCTATGACGGCGGCAGGTCCTGGGTCACCGTGGACACGACCCCGAGCGACCCGGTGCAGCGCGGCTCGATCTGCACCGGTGGCACGACCTGTGGCAACGACCGCAACCTGCTCGACTTCATGGACGCCACGGTCGACCGGACCGGCAGGGTGCTCGTCGGCTACGCGGACGGCTGCACCGGGGCCTGCGCCACCGGTGGCGCCCAGAACTTCGACGCCTACGCGACGATCGCCCGCCAGCAGGGTGGCAACACCTTGTATGCCGCGTTCGATGCCCTGCCCGACCTGTCACCGACCGCACTGAGCGTGGCGAAGGTGATGGGCTCCAACACCGTGACGGCCACCCTGGCGAATATCGGTGGTGCGGCGGCGAAGGGAGCCACGCTCCAGCTGCTCGTCGACGGGACCGTCAGCGCGACGTCCTCCGCGAGCGACCTCGCGGCCGGGGCCACCCGCACCGTCACCTTCCCCGGCCTCAAGGGACCGCACACCTACACGGTCGTCGCCGACCCGGCCAACGTGGTGCGCGAGGCGAGTGAGAGCAACAACCGGCGCTCGCTCACGCAGTGAGCCGACCGGCTCTGACGTCCAGACGCCGCGGCTCCGCCGCGGCGTCTGGCGCGTCTGTCCTCCTGCCGCCGAGCGGCTGCGGACAGGAGGCTGACCAGCAGCCCGCCGACCCGAGCACACAGGGCTCCAGAGGCGGGTCGTCGTCAAGGCCGTCTCGCGCAAGGACCTTGCCGCGAGCCGGTTAGGCTCTCGGTCGTGGCCTGGTTCACCCGCAAGGACCGACAGACCGGCGAGCGCTCCGTGTCTCGTCCGGAGTCGCCGACGCGTCCTGACGCCGAACCGCCGCTGCGTCCGGTCATCGCCCGGCTCGGGGTGAAGGAGCAGCAGCGCATCGACCTCGGCAGGCAGGCACTGGCTGACGACGGCGTCGACATCGACGACCTCCGGGCCATCGGCGCGGCGTTCGACGCAGCGCTCGCCGGGTGGATGGACGCGTCGAAGCGCCATCGCGAGAGCCATGACGTCATCGTCGAGCGCTTCGCCATCGGCATCGGCGAGCACCTGGCCCGGCACACCGACCTGTCCTGGGCCGTCGTCACCGACGCGTTCGGCACCGACCTCGCCGTGGCCGGTGGCCTCGACGAGTTCGTCGTCGTGCCGGCCAACCTCGTCGCCACCCGGTGGCTCAACGCGGAGCGCGGCTGGGTGCCCGGCGTCGTCGGTCACCTCGTCCGCCTCCGCGCCGCCCGCTGAGGGGCCGCGCTCGGGGTCGTGGCAGGGTCGGCGGGCAGCCGCTGGGGAAGTCCCACCACGTCGGGGCGGGGTCAGGTTTCCCCACTGAGGCGGGTGACCGGCGCGGCCACCGGCGCGGCCGGACGGCATACAGTCCATGTCGTGGGCACCTATGCGGAGCGCGACCGCGAGCGCTGGGTCCAGGAGGACCCGGCCCACAAGCGGGCGGACCGCGACGACTTCGCCCGCGACCGGGCGCGGCTGATCCACTCGGCCTCGCTGCGCCGGTTGTCCGCCAAGACGCAGGTCGTCCAGCCGGGCAGCGACGACTTCGTCCGCAACCGGCTGACCCACTCGCTCGAGGTCGCCCAGATCGGTCGCGAGTTCGGTGCCGCCCTGGGCTGCGATGCGGACGTCGTCGATACCGCCTGCCTGGCCCACGACCTGGGGCACCCACCGTTCGGCCACAACGGCGAGGCGGCGCTCGACGCGATAGCCCGGGACATCGGCGGGTTCGAGGGCAACGCCCAGACGCTGCGGATCCTCACCCGCCTCGACGCCAAGCGGTTCCACCCCGACGGGCGTCCCGCGGGCCTGAACCTCACCCGCGCGAGCCTGGACGCCTCCACGAAGTACCCCTGGCCGCGCAGCGAACCGCCAGCTGCCCCATGGAAGTTCGGCGTGTATGCCGCGGACCTGCCGGTCTTCGAGTGGTTCCGGGAGGGCGTGCCGACCGGGCAGCGTTGCCTCGAGGCGGAGGTCATGGACTGGTCCGACGACGTGGCCTACTCCGTCCATGACGTCGAGGACGCCATCGCCTCGGGCCGAATCGACCCCAGGGCCCTGCACAGCGCCGCCGACATGACAGCGGTCCACGACGTCGCCCACGCGAGCTACGCGCCCGACCTGTCCACGGCCGAGCTCGAGGCCGCACTCGACCGGCTCCTCGCGACGGGGACCATTCCCACGGCATACGCAGGCACCCGCGCCGACCTCGCAGCACTCAAGGACATGACCAGCCGGCTCATCGGGCGCTTCACCCTCGTCGTCGAGCGGGCCACCCGGGCGCGGCACGGGAGCGGCCCGCTGACCCGCTACAGCGCGGATCTGCTCGTGCCCGACGAGATCCGTGCGGAGTGCTCCGTCCTCAAGGCCGTGGCCGCGCACTTCGTGATGTTCGCCCACGAGCGGGTCCCGGTCATGGACGGGCAGCGGGACGTCGTCGCCCATCTCGTCGAGTGCTACCTGGCAGACCCGACGCGGCTCGATCCCGACCTGCGGGCCGACTTCGCCGGTGCGGGCAGCGACGGCGAGCGGCTGCGGGTCATCGTCGATCAGGTGGCCTCCCTGACAGACGGCCGGGCCACCACCCTCAGCCTGGCCTGGGATCGACCTCGGCCGGGTCGGGGTGTCGACGGGACGACCTAGACTTCCGTCCTGAGCGAGGAGGAGCGCGTGGCGGGTCGGATCAGGGCGGAGGACGTGACGGCCGTCAAGGAGCGGTCGTCCCTGCAGGACGTCGTGCGCGAGCACGTGACGCTGCGCCGGTCCGGCAGCAGCCTCGTGGGGCTGTGCCCGTTCCACGACGAGAAGAGCCCGTCCTTCAACATCAACCCCACCAACGGCTACTACCACTGCTACGGCTGCGGCGAGGGCGGCGACGTCATCTCCTTCGTCCAGAAGGTCGAGCACCTGACCTTCGCCGAGGGTGTCGAGCGGCTCGCCCAGAAGCTCGGGATGGAGCTGCGCTACGAGGAGGGCGGCGGGCGCCCGCGCGAGGAAGGGCTCGGCAGGCGTTCGCGTCTCGTCGAGGCGCACCGGGTGGCCCAGGAGTTCTACGCCGGGCAGCTCCTCGACCCGGGCAACGTCGCGGCCCGGGCAGGGCGCGACTTCATGCGTCAGCGAGGGTTCGACGGCAACGCGGCGAAGCTCTTCGCGGTGGGGTTCGCCCCTCGGGGCGGCGAGGAGCTGACCCGACACCTGCGCGCCAAGGGCTTCACCGACGACGAGATCGTCGCCGGCGGGCTTGCCGGGCGGGGGAGCCGCGGGCTCTACGACCGCTTCCGTGGCCGGCTCGTCTGGCCGATCCGCGACATCACCGGCGACTGCGTCGGGTTCGGGGCACGTCGGCTCTTCGACGACGACCGGATCGAGGCGAAGTACCTCAACACCTCCGAGACGGTGATCTACAAGAAGTCGACCGTGCTCTACGGGCTCGACGCGGCCAAGAAGGCGATCGCCCGCGACCGGACCGCAGTGGTCGTCGAGGGCTACACCGACGTCATGGCCTGCCAGCTCGCCGGCGTCGAGGGCGCGGTGGCGACCTGCGGCACGTCGTTCGGCGTCGACCACATCAAGATGCTGCGCCGGATCATGCGGGACGAGGCCGACCTCGCCCCGGCGAAGGTCGTCTTCACCTTCGACGGTGACGCCGCCGGACAGAAGGCCGCCATGCGGGCCTTCGGTGAGGACCAGCGCTGGGCGTCGCAGTCCTTCGTCGCCGTCGAGCAGTCCGGCAAGGACCCGTGCGAGCTGCGCCAGGCGGCGGGGGACCTCGCGGTGCGGGCCCTTGTGGAGGACGCCGTGCCGATGTTCGAGTTCGCGGTGCGCACGACGATCACGCGCTTCGACCTCGACACCGGTGAGGGTCGCATTCAGGCGATGCGCGCCGCCGCGCCCATCGTCGCGACGATCCGGGACCAGTCGCTACGACCTGAGTACGCGAGGATGCTCGCCGGCTGGCTCGGAGTCGAGGTGGAGCAGGTCATCGGTGCGGTGAGGCAGGCCGGGAAGACCGGTGCCAAGCCAGCCCACGGGGACCGGAGGGGAGACCCGAGGTCGGACCCGACGGCGCATGCCGAGCCGTCCGAGTCGGCCCTCGAGCCGACCGCTGCCGAGCTGGCCGGCGTCCTGCCCCGACCCGACCTGCGCGACCCGGTCGTCCTGCTCGAGCGTCAGCTGCTCCAGGTGGTGCTGCAGTTCCCGTCCCTCGTCGACGCCGCGGACCTCGAGGTCCTGGACGCCTCCGACTTCAGCGCCCCGGCCCACCGGGCGGTCTTCGACGGCATTCTCGGCGCGGGCGGCATCCAGCCGGGGCTGAGCACCGCCGCGTGGACCGATGCCGTCGTCCGGGCGGCTCCGAGCGCCGTGCACTCCCTGATCTCGGAGCTCGTCGTCGGGGCGCTGCCGGTCGTGATGGAGAAGACCACCGGGCAACCGAGCCGCCGCTATGTCGCCTCGTTGTCGGTGCGGCTGCTCGAGCTGGCGCTGACCCGGCGGATCGCCGACGCGCTGAGCCAGCTGCGGCGGCTGGACACTGCGGGCACGCCGGACCCGGTGCGCCAGCGGGAGCTGAGTGTCCGGCTGCAGGAGCTGCAGCGCGAGCTGGCGGCCATGCGGGCCCGCGAGGAGGGCTGATGCGACTGCCCTGGAAGGGGCTCCGGCGCCCGGACCCCGTCCCCCGGACGGTCGCCGACGCGATCCCGCTGGGGCGCGCCGAGACGGTGCTCAACGGCGCCGCCGACCGCGACGGCACGACGTGGGTCGTCACGACCAACCACTCACTGGTCCTGGTCACGTCAGGCGGGTCCCTCGTCTGGAAGCGGCCCTGGCACGAGGTCGACCACGGCTCCTGGAACCGGGAGAGCGACCTGCTCACGGTCACCTGGGTGGACCGCGGCCCACCGGGCCAGTGGCGTCTCGGTGACGAGCGGCTCTTCCTGCAGACACTGCGCGAGCGGGTCCAGGCGAGCGTCGTGCTCACGGAGGAGCTGCAGCTCTCGGGCCGGCGCACCGGGAGGGCGGTGATCCGCCAGGACCTCGCGACGCGTGAGCTGGTCGAGCAGGTCATCCTCGGGCGCGGGGTCCGCGAGGACGAGGAGGTCCGCCAGGCCTCGGCCCGGGCCCTCGGCTGGCTGCGCGAACAGGTCGGTATGCCGTCCTGACCGCTCCCGCGGTCTCGCTCCGGGCGGTCGTCGATTTCACGCTGCTGAGGGCCGATCCCGTTTTCACCCGGGGCCCGTTCCTTTGCTACTGTTTCCCGCGCAGCATTCCCCTGTAGCTCAATTGGCAGAGCAGCCGACTGTTAATCGGCAGGTTGTTGGTTCGAGTCCAACCGGGGGAGCGCGTCCCGCGACCGAGCGTGTGCCGCCGCGGACGGCAGCGGCGGCACACTGCCAGGAGTTCGTTGCCGACGGGGTGCCGGATTGGACCGGCTGCAGCCCTGCGGATTTCCGGCGGCCTGAGGGCTGGAGGCGGTGGCTCAGGCGCCGTCCGGCCCGACCCCGGCCGGCACCAGGGGGGCGCCCGGCAGGACCCCGGCCGGCCCGCCGCCGCCCTTGATCGTCGGGCGTCCCCTGGACCGTAGCTGCCGCTCGACCCGGCCGGCGATGACCGTGAGGCTGTAGTTGATGACGATGAAGATCGCAGCGATGACGATCATCGCCGGGACGATGTTCGACCAGTTGGAGCCGATCTGCTGGTATCTGTTGAGCAGCTCCGGGTAGGTGATGATCTGGCCGAGGGCGGTGTCCTTGAGGACCACGACGAGCTGACCGACGAGCGCCGGGAGCATCGCCGTGACCGCCTGGGGCAGCTGGATCGATCGCATGGTCTGCCCGGCCGTGAGGCCGATGGACAGGCCTGCCTCGGACTGGCCCCTGGGCAGGCTCCCGACGCCGGATCGCAGCAGCTCCGCGACGACGGAGCCGTTGTAGAGCGTCAGACCGGTGATCACCGCGGCCAGCGGGTTGATCTCGCTCTGGAACACGTTGTTGAAGGAGTAGAAGCTGAACGCGCCGATCATCATGACGAGCACGGGAACGGACCGGAAGAACTCCACGACCACCGTGCAGAACCACCGGATCGGCGCCAGGCGCGCCATCCGGCCGATGCCGAAGACGAGTCCGAACACCCCCGCCAGGACGATCGAGATGATGGCGGCCTTGAGCGTGTTGAGCAGGCCGGGAATGAGGTAGTCCGCCCATATCGAGCCGGTCAGGAACGGCGACCACTTCTCGGCGGTGAGGTTGCCCTTCTGGCCGAGCTTGGTCAGAGCGAAGACGAGGACGGCGAGAAGGACGACGCCACCGACGACGGCGGTGATCCGGTGGCGTGCCCGAGCCCGGGGACCCGGGGCGTCGAAGAGGACCGTGGTGCTCATCGCTTCACCGACAGGCGGCTGGACAGGTAAGACGTCGCCAGGCCCATCGGCAGCGTGAGGATGACGAAGCCGACCGCGACGACAAGGAAGATCGGGACGATGAGGTCGGCCCGGGCATCCTGCATCTCCTTCATCAGGCCGCTCACCTCGGCGACGCCGATGGCGGTGGCAACCGTCGTGTTCTTCGTCAGGGCGATGAGGGTGTTGCCCAGCGGGGTGATCGCCCCGCGGAACGCCTGCGGCAGCAGGATCTCCTGCAGGCTCTGCCCGAAGGTCAACCCGATCGAGCGGGCCGCCTCGGCCTGTCCCTGGGGCACCGTGTTGACGCCGCTGCGCAGGGCCTCGCACACGAACGCCGCGTGGTAGACCGACAGGCCGATGATCGACCAGATGATGTTGTTGCGGGCGAAGTCCTCGCTGAAGGTGAGCCCGAGGTTGACGGCCATGACGATGTTCGACGCGATGATGATCAGGGTCAGCGGGGTGTTGCGGACCGTGTTGACGTAGAACGCGCCGGCCTTCTGGAACAGCGCCACGGGGGAGACCCGCATGATGGCGATGACCGTCCCGAGGAGGAGCGACCCGATCGCGGCGAAGAACGTCAGCAGGATCGTGAGCCCGAAGGCCGCGAAGATGTTGAACTCGGCGAACAGCTCGCCCATAGTTGCTCCTCGAGTGGTCGGTCGGGCAGGCTCAGCCAGGGCGGGCGGTATGCCGGGTGCCCAGCTGAGCACCCGGCATACCGGTCGCCGGTTCGGTCAGGTGCAGGCGGCCGGCGTGGGCGGGTTGCCCGGGCCCGGCTTGAAGCCCGCGGGACCGAGGTACTTGTCCACCGACTTCTGCCACTCGCCGGAGCTGACGTACTTCTTCAGCGCGTCGCTGACCTTCGTGCAGAAGGCGGTGTCGCCCTTTTTCAGGCCGACCCCGTAGTTCTCGGTGGAGAAGGTCTTGCCGACAACCTTGAGCTTTCCCTTGTTGGCCTCCTGCGCGGCGTAGCCCGCGAGGATCGTGTCGTCTGTCGTCAGGGCGTCCACACTCTTCGCCTTGAGCGCGTCCACGCACAGCGTGTAGGTGTTGTACTCCTGGAGGTTGATCCCGGGGTACTTCTTCTGGAGGTTCGCCGCGGACGTCGAGCCCTTGACCGAGCACAGCTTCTTGCCGGTCAGCGCATCCGGGCCGGTGATCGACGAGTCGTCGGAGCGGACGAGGAGGTCCTGGCCGGCGATGAAGTACGGCCCGGCGAAGGAGACCTTCTCCTTGCGGGCGTCGGTGATCGAGTAGGTGCCGACGATGTACTTGACCTGGCCGGACGAGATCAAGGTCTCGCGCTGGGAGGAGACGGCCTCGACGAACTGCGGGGTGAAGCCCAGCTCCTTCGCGATGTAGTTCGCGACGTCGACGTCCATGCCGACGTAGTCGGAGCCCTGCTTGAGGCCCAGTCCGGGCTGGTCGAACTTGATGCCGACCTTGACGGTCTCGCCGCCGCCAGCGCCACCGCCCGGGGCCCCGGAGGCGGCCCCGCCGCCGCCGCTGGAGCCGCCGGAGCTGCCACTGCCACAGGCGGCGAGGCCGGTGGCCGCGACCGCCGCGATGGCGACCGCCTTGATACGACCAAACTTCATGAGTGTTCCTCCTGGTTGTGCGAGGGCATCCGTCCGGCTGTCCTCGTGGCGCTGGGTGGTCAGTGGGTGAGGATCTTGCCGAGGAACTCCTTGGCGCGCTCTGAGGTCGGGTTGTTGAAGAACATCTCGGGAGTGGCCGCCTCGACGATCTGGCCGTCCGCCATGAAGACGACGCGGTCGGCGGCCTTGCGGGCGAAGCCCATCTCGTGCGTCACGACGATCATCGTCATGCCCGACTTCGCGAGCTCGACCATGACGTCGAGGACCTCGTTGATCATCTCGGGGTCCAGTGCTGACGTGGGCTCGTCGAAGAGCATGACCTTGGGGTCCATCGCGAGCGAGCGGGCGATGGCGACGCGCTGCTGCTGGCCGCCGGAGAGCTGTGCGGGGTACTTGTCGGACTGGTGGGCCACACCGACCCGCTCGAGCAGCTCGGTCGCCCGCTTGTCGGCGTCGGCCTTCTTGTGCCCGCGGACCTTCGTCGGGCCGAGCGTGACGTTCTCGAGGATCGTCTTGTGGGCGAAGAGGTTGAAGCTCTGGAAGACCATCCCGACGTCGGCGCGCAGCTGGGCGAGCAGCTTGCCCTCCTCGGGCAGCGGCTGGCCGTCGATGGCGATCGACCCCGTCTCGAAGGTCTCGAGCCGGTTGATCGTGCGGCACAGCGTCGACTTGCCAGAGCCGGAGGGCCCGAGGACGACGACGACCTCACCCTTGCCGACCGTGAGGGTGATGTCCTGCAGGACGTGCAGGTCGCCGAAGTGCTTGTTGACACCGGCGATCTCGACCATCGGCTGACCCTTGTCGAGCTCCGGCGCGCTGCTCGACCCGTCGTGCGGTGCTTGGCTCATGGGGGCAACCTATCGGGCGCGTTGCGCCACAGACAGGGTTTGACCCGACGGACACCGAATTGTGAGCAGACCGAGCCGTATGCCGGGCGCTCGGCCGCCGCGCCGATGGCGGCGGCCCTGCCCCCTCCACCCCTCAGACGGAGGCGGCGGGTGGTGCGTAGGCGCTCCCGGGTCGTGCGTAGGCGGTCCCGGGTCGTGCGTAGGCGGTCCTCGGCAACGTGTGGGCGAGGTCGACGGCCGTCTCGACAGCCTCGTCCTCGAGCATCCGGTGCTCGGCGACCAGTCGCGCGAGGTAGCCCGCGTCGATGCGTCGGGACAGGTCGTGCCGTGCGGGAATGGAGGCGAAGGCCCTCGTGTCGTCGACGAAGCCGGACGTGTTGTAGAAGCCCGCCGTCTCGGTCGCGAGCTCCCGGAAGCGCCGCATCCCGTCGGGGCTGTCGAGGAACCACCACGGAGCGCCGAGCCGGACCGAGGGATAGGCGCCGGCCAGCGGGGCCAGCTCGCGGCTGTAGGTGCTCTCGTCGACCGTGAAGAGGATGAGCCGGAAGGTCGGCTGGTGTCCGAACGCGTCGAGGAGCGGGCGCAGCGCACGGGTGTACTCCGCGGCGACCGGGATGTCGAAGCCGGTGTCGTGACCGTAGGTGTCCGAGGTGCCGGCGTGGTGGTCGCGCAGGACGCCGGGATGGATCTGCATGACGAGCCCGTCGTCCCGTGACATGCCGGCCATGACGTGCAGCATGTGTCCGGCGAAGGCCCGCACCGCTGCGGGCTCCACCTCACCGGACAGCGCGTCGGCGTAGACCCGGGACGCGTCCTGGCTGCTCAGGGGTTCGGTGTCGGCCGTGAGGTGGCCGTGGTCGGTGGCCAGGGCCCCGGCGTCGACGAACGCCAGGCGCCGACGGCGAAGGGCCTCGAGGAAGCCTTGGTAGTCGGAGGTGTCGGTCTCCGCCAGCCGGGCCAGCTCCTTGACGTCCTGGGCCCAGGTGGGCCGGTCCAGGTGCACGACGGCATCCGGACGGAACGTCGGGACCACGGTGTGCCCGAGGCCCTGGTTCCGCAGCCGCTCGTGGTGGCGCAGGTCGGACGTGGCGGGATCGGTGGTCGAGATCAGCTCGATCCCGAACGCCCCGAGGAGCTGCTGTGGCCGGTGCGCGGGCTCGTGGAGCCAGGCGTCGATCTGGTCGTAGATCGCGTCGGCACACTCCGCCGAGGGGTGGACCCGCACACCGAACAGCTCGAAGAGCTCGTGCTCGAGCCAGTACCGCGAGGGCGTTCCCCGGAAGAGGTGCCAGTTCTCGCAGAACAGGCGCCAGATGGCCCGGGGGTCGCTCTCCACCGCCGCACCGTCCCGGCGGGGGACGCCCAGCCGCTCCGCCGGGATCCCCTGCGACACGAGCATCCGGGTGACGTAGTGGTCGGGGGTGATCAGCAGCTGGGCCGGGTCACCCAGGTCGGCGTTGTCGGCGAGCATCCCGGCATCGACGTGGCCGTGCATGCAGATGAGAGGCAGGGATCGGGTCTGCTCGTAGATCGTCCTGGCCACTGCGCGGACGGCCGGGTCGGTGGGCAGCGCACGGTCCGGGTGCAGGCTGAGCGGCGTCGGCATGGGCAGGCTCTTTTCGGGCTCGGCGCACGGCCGGCGGTGACGGTCGGGGGTTCAGTTCGTGCAAAGCGTTTCACACGAACGCCGCGTTGGCAACGCCGGATCGACGCCATTGACAGGTCATGCAAAGGGTTGCAGAATGCGTCCAGCACCGACCAACGGAGGTTCGTGGGAAGGAGCGTCATTCCATGGCGGTCAACGTGCGTGACGTGGCCAAGGCGGCCGGGGTCTCGGCGTCGACCGTGTCACGGGCGCTCTCCCTGCCGGACATGGTCGACCCGGTCACCCGGGAACGGGTCCGGCAGATGGCCGCTCACCTGGGCTACCAGCCCAACCGGGCTGCCCGTGGCCTCATCACCGGACGCACCGGCAACATCGGGCTCATCCTTCCGGACCTCGCCAACCCGTTCTTCCCCTCCCTGGTCAAGGGCATCCAGAAGCAGGCCCACGAGTCGGACTACTCCGTGTTCGTCGCCGACACCGACGAGGACCCCGCTGCCGAGATCGGCCTGGTTCGTGCCCTGGCCAAGCAGGTCGACGGCATCATCCTCTGCTCTCCCCGGATGAGCCCGCCGGAGCTGCGCGAGGCCGCCGCCGTCGCCCAGGTCATCCTGGTCAACCGGCGTTCCGGCAGCATCCCGGCCATCCTCGTGGACAGCGCGGACGGGATGCGCCAGATCGTGGAGCACCTGAGCGGCCTCGGGCACCGGCGAGTCGGGTTCGTCGCCGGTCCGCGGTCGAGCTGGTCGAACGGGCAGCGCGTGCGCGGCCTGCGCGCGGCAGTGGGCCCGGCACAGGTCGAGCTCGTCGAGCTCGGCAGCTTCTCGCCCACCTTCGACGGCGGCCTGTCGGCCGTCGAGGCCACGCTGCTGTCCGGGGTCACGGCGGTGGTCGGCTACAACGACCTCGTCGCCCTCGGCCTCTGCAGCGGGCTCGCGGCCCGAGGCGTCAGCGTCCCGGGCGAGCTCAGCGTGGTCGGCATCGACGACATCCCCACGGCCGCGATGGTCCAGCCGGCCATGACCACCTTGTCCATCCCCAAGGACCGGGCCGGCCGCGCCGCCATCGACCTGCTCCTCCAGCTCCTGGGCGACCCCGGCTGCCGCACCCTTGCGCGTCGGGAGCTGCCCACCCAGCTGGTCGTCCGGCATACCACCGCAGGCGTCACGTCCAGCACAAGCACCTCAGGCACCTCCAGCGCCCCGAGCGCCCCCAGCACCTCAAGCACTGCCACGCGGCCGTCCGGCCGCCGCCGCACCCAGCGGCGTTGACGAAGGGAGATCACATGCGGATCAGCAAGCGCACGGCCGTCCTCGCATCAGCCGCGCTCGTCTCGGGCGTCTTCGGTGCCTGCAGCGCGCCCGCGCCCCCAACCCAGGGTGGAGCCGCGGGTGGGGCCAGTGGCGCCTCCGGCTCCGTGCCGGACAAGCCGGGCAAACCCGTGGCCCTGAACATCCTCGACGTCGCCGGCAACCTCCAGCTCACCCAGGGGATGATCGATGACTTCGTCAAGCAGCATCCCGACGTCATCTCCAAGGTGACCTACTCCAAGGCGCCGTCCCCGGACCTCGTGGGCAAGATCAAGGCCCAGCAGGGGGCCGGCCGGGTGGACATCGGGCTGGTCCTCACCGGTGTCGACGGGCTCGCCGCCGGGTCCGAGCAGGGCCTGTGGGAGCCGCTGCTGCCGAAGTTCAAGGACAGGCTGTCCAACATGGACAACTACCTGGACGCGGCCGCCGACATCCAGAAGCTCGCCGGCAACGACGGCGTGACGGTGACCTACTACCCCTCCGGGCCGCTCATCGAATACATGCCGGACAAGGTCCCCAACCCGCCCAAGACCGCTGAGGAACTGCTGGCCTACGCCAAGGCCAACCCCGGCAAGGTCGAGTACGCACGCCCGGCGAACTCCGGGCCTGGCCGCACCTTCCTCATGGGCCTGCCCTACATCCTGGGCGACACGGACCCGAAGGACCCGGTCAAAGGTTGGGACAAGACCTGGGCCTACCTCACCGAGCTGAACAAGTACGTCACCAACTATGCGAACGGCACGACACCGACGATGAAGGACCTGGCCAACGGCACGGCCAACATCATCGCCACGACGACGGGGTGGGACATCAACCCGCGGGCTCTGGGGACCGTTCCGGAGGGTGCCAAGGTCGGCACCCTGCAGGGCTTCCACTGGGTGACGGACGCCCACTACGCCGTGATCCCGAAGGGAGCATCGGCTGACCAGCAGGCGGCTGTGCTGCAGCTGGTGCAGTTCATGCTCACCAAGGAGCAGCAGGCCAAGGCCTACGACGACGGGTACTTCTACCCGGGTCCGGCGGTCAAGGGCGTCGACATCTCGATGGCGCCGCAGAAGAGCCAGGACACCATCAAGAAGTTCGGCCGCCCCGAGTACGACAAGCTGATCGCGGACAACCCCAAGAACACTCCGCCTGACGCCAAGGCCGTCGTGGCCGCCTTCGACAAGTGGGACCGTGAGATCGGCGGAGCGAAGGTCCAGAAGTGACGAGCACCAAGGAGGAGTTCGAGCAGCTGCGTCTCGACGGCGTCGGACGGCAGTTCGGCGGCCAGGACGCGCTCAGCGACCTCAGCCTGACGATCCGGGCAGGGGAGTTCATCGCCCTGCTCGGGCCGTCCGGCTGCGGCAAGTCCACGGCGCTGAACTGCCTGGCCGGGCTGCTGCCGCTCACGGCAGGCGGCATCTGGCAGGACGACAAGCGGATCGACGTGCTGCCGCCGGAGAAGCGGGGCTTCGGCATGGTCTTCCAGAACTACGCGCTGTTCCCGCACATGACGGTGCGCGGCAACATCGCGTTCGGTCTGCAGATGCGCCACCTGTCGAAGGGCGACGTCAAGCGGCGCACGGACGAGGCCATCCGCCTCGTGCAGCTCGAGGAGCACGCCGCCAAGCTGCCGGGCCAGCTCTCCGGCGGCCAGCAGCAGCGCGTCGCCATCGCCCGGGCCGTGGTGCTCGAGCCGTCCCTCGTCCTCATGGACGAGCCGCTGAGCAACCTCGACGCCAAGCTGCGGCTGGAGATGCGCACCGAGATCCGCCGACTGCACCAGAGCCTCGGGCTCACGACCGTCTACGTCACGCACGACCAGGAGGAGGCGCTGTCGATGGCCGACCGGCTCGTGGTGCTGCGCAAGGGCCGGGTTCAGCAGATCGGCACGCCCGAGGAGCTGCACACCCGGCCGGCCAACTGGCACGTGGCCGACTTCATGGGGTTCCGCAACCTGTTCCAGGTGACCGTCACCGAGAAGGACCACGAGGGTGTCCTCGTCGAGGGTCAGGGCCTGCGGGTGCGGGCCACCCCGATGGGTGAGCTCACCCGCGGCGAGACCGCCGCCGTCGGTGTCCGTCCTGAGGACCTGGTCATCAGCACCGGTCGCGGGGGCACGCCCCCGGGGTCGAACGTGATCGAGGCCACGGTCGAGGTGGTCGAGTACCAGGGCCGGGAGATGGCCGTGGAGGCTCGGACGGCGCAGGGCCTGCGTCTGCACGTCCGGAGCGAGGACCGGCTCACGCGGGGCGATGCCGTCACGCTCACCGTCTCCCCCGACCGCCTGCTGGTCTTCCCCCTCGGGGAGGAGCCACTGCCCGCGGTCCAGCTGGCCATCGCCGACACCGGCCGCGCCCGCGAGACCCCGGTGCTCTCCGGACAGGGCTCGTCGTGACGTCCGGCACGGCCACGCGTCCGGGCGTCGACCCGGATGGCCGGGGGGACAGCGGCAGGTCGCCCGAGAAGGGCCGACGCGTCGAGCCGGGGCTGCGACACCGGCTGGCCGAGCGCGGCGTCGACATCCAGCTGCTGCTGCTCGTGCCCGCGATCATCTTCGTGCTCGGCCTGTTCATCTACCCGTTCCTGTACGCCTTCGGCCTGTCCTTCCAGCCGACGAAGGGTGGCGGCCCGCTCGCCGACTACCAGCGGTTCTTCGGCGACGCGTTCCAGCGGGACACCATCTGGAAGACCCTGCGGCTGGCTCTGCCGGCCGCGCTGCTCAACGTCCTCGCGTCCGTGCCGATCGCCTACCGGATGCGCGGCAGGTTCCGTGGCAAGCGGCTCATCACGACGCTGCTGGTCGTGCCGATCACCCTGGGGACGGTGCTGACGGCGGAGGGACTGCTCAACTTCCTCGGTCCGGCCGGGTGGTTCAACCGCATCGTCATGGGTCTCGGACTGACCCAGGAGCCCGTGCGGCTCATCAACAACTACTGGGGCGTGTTCTTCTCACTGGTGATCACCGGCTTCCCCTTCGCGTTCCTGCTGATCCTGTCCTACCTCTCCGGCATCGACCCGACGCTCGAACGGGCGGCGGCCACTCTCGGTGCCGACTGGCGCGCCCGCTTCCGGCGGATCACCCTGCCACTGCTCGCTCCCGGCCTGGCCACCACCTTCGTGCTGACCTTCGTGCTGGCCTTCAGCGTCTTCCCGTCCGCCATCCTCGTCGGTAGCCCCCAGGGCGAGACCCGGGTCATCTCCATCGCCGCCTACCAGGCGGCGTACGAGCAGTACGACTACCCGTTCGCCTCGGCCATCGCGATGATCATGGGCGTCGTCGAGCTGCTCGTCCTCAGCCTCGTCCTGCTGTGGCGCTCCCGCCTCTACACCGGCTCGACGGGAGGCAAGGGCTGATGGCCGCCGTTCCCAGCGAGATCGACGCCCCCGCCCGGAGGTGCCGGATCGTCGCGAGCCCCGCGGCGTGGCTGGTGTGGGGCGCCGTGGTCATCTTCATGGTCTTCCTGGCCGGAGTCGTCGGCTCGGTGCTCGTCAACTCCTTCGGCACGAGGTGGTTCGGCACCTGGCTCCCTCAGGGCTACACCACCCAGTGGTACACCCAGGCGTGGGAGGACTTCGACCTGCTGCACGTCATCGTCGTCACCCTCGAGGTGTCCCTGGCCGTCGTGGTGCTCTCCGTCCTCATCGGCGTGCCGGCGTCCTACGTGCTCGCCCGCCGCAGCTTCCCGGGCAAGCGGGTCGCCTACCTCGCCTTTCTGCTGCCCATCCTCATGCCGCCCATCACGTACGGCATACCGCTGGCGACCGTGCTGTACAAGTTCGGCCTTGCGGGAAACATCTCTGGTGTCATCCTGGCGAACCTCGTGCCGACCGTGCCCTTCGTGATCCTCACGATGACACCGTTCATCGAGCAGATCGACCCTACGATCGAACGCGCAGCGCGGATGTCCGGCGCCGGCCTGGCAGCGGTCTTCACCCGCATCTTGGCGCCGCTGCTCGTGCCGGGGATCCTCGCGTCCGCCATCCTCGTCCTCGTCCGGACGGTGGGGATGTTCGAGCTGACCTTCCTCACCGCAGGCCCGGACTCCTCGACCCTCGTCGTGGCGCTCTTCAACTCGATGAACGCCGCCGGCATCCGGGCCCAACAGTCGGTGGACGCGATGGCGGTGCTCTACATGGCGGTGATGATGGTCCTGCTCGTCGTCGCCCTCCGGTTCGTCAACCCCACCCAGCTCGTCGCGCAGGTCAAGGAGGAACCCGAGCCGTGATGGGTGAACCGTCCCGGGGACGGCACAGTGCACCCGTGGTGACGGACCGGCATACGGCCGGTATGCCGGATGGTCCCGTCGACGTCGTCGTCCTGGGCGAGGTACTCGTCGAGCTCTCGTCGGCCGAGGAGTGGGCCGACGGGCGCCCCGTCCGACTGGGTTTCTCGGGCGACGCACTCAACGTCGCCGCGGCGGCTGTCGGTGCCGGCGCGCGCGCCGCCCTGCTCGCCCGGGTGCCGGACGACGAGCTGGGCGACGCCCTGGTGGCCCGGGTGAGCGAGCTCGGGGTGGACACCCGGGCGCTGATTCGGGCGCCCGGACAGCACGGGCTCTATCTCACGCATGCGGACCCGGCCGGCGAGCGCCACTTCATCTATGTCCGCCGGGGGAGCGCGGGCTCGCAGCTCGGCGCCGACGACGTCGACGAGCAGCTCGTCCGCTCAGCCGGCGTCGTCGTGGCCAGCGGGATCGCCTGCGCCGTCTCGACGTCGGCCCGCGCCGCCGTGACCCGCGCCGCCCAGCTCGCAGAGAAGTTCGTCTACGACCCCAACTTCCGACCGCGGCTGACGACGGCCGAGGCAGCTCGCGCCGCGCTCGTGGGGCTGGCGTCGATGACGCACGTCGTCACGCCGTCCTGGCCGGGAGAGGCCCGGACCCTGCTGGGGCTGGACAAGACAGCAGGGGACGCGGAGGCGCTCACGGCGCTGAGCGAGCTCGGGTTCGGCGACGTCGTGCTCACCTGCGGCCCCAGCGGCGCACTCGTGAGGTGCGACGGGCTCGTCCACCGCGTCCCCGGGGTGGAGGCGGCCCGCGTCATCGACCAGACTGGAGCCGGTGACTGCCTGACCGGCACCGTCGCCGCCCGGATCGCACTCGGCGACGCCTTGCTGGAGGCCGTGCGGCTCGGTGTCGCGGCTGCCTCGCTGTCGGTCCAGGGGCAGGGCGGCACCGGCCACGTGCCGTCCCTCGAGCACACCCGGGCAGCCGCCCGGCAGACCATTCCGGAAGGTGCGTCATGACCGAGCAGATCCTGCGCCTCGACGCGGGCGACGACGTCGCCATCGCCCTGCAGGACCTTCCCCGTGGCGAGGCCGTCGGGGTCCCGGGGGGCGAAGCGGTGACCTGCCGCAGCGATGTGCCGCGGGGTCACAAGATCGCCCTGCGCGAGCTGGCGCAGGGCAGCCTCGTGCGCAAGTACGGCCATGTCATCGGCCGCACGAGCGCCCCCGTGCGGGCCGGAGACCACGTCCACGTGCACAACCTCCGGATGCCCGACGGCGCGGCCGCTCTCGCCTCGGGGGCGGGTGTCACCGCTGCCCTGCCAGAGCTGCCGACCGACCTGAGGCGGACCTTCGCGGGCATCCGCAGGGCGAGCGGCGCCGTCGCCACCCGCAACTACGTCGGGATCCTCACCACCGTGAACTGCTCGGCGACCGTCGCGCGGCAGGTCGCGCGCCGCACCGAGGACGCGGTGGCCGCCCTCTTCGAGGAGGGGGTCGACGGGGTCGTCGCCCTGACCCACGGCACCGGGTGCGGTATGGCTTCGCGCGGTGAGGGATGGGACCTCCTGCAGCGGACCCTGCAGGGATACGCCCGCCACCCCAACATCGGTGGGCTCGTGGTCCTCGGGCTCGGCTGCGAGGTCAACGCGGTCAGCGGCCTCATGGCCGACCTCGGCCTCGACAGCCGGCTGCCCGTCGAGTCGTTCACCATCCAGGACGCAGGTGGCACCGCGGCGGCCATCGCCCGGGGCGAGGAGCTGGTCCGCGGCATGGCTGCCGACCTGCGGGGCACGCACCGCGAGGAGGTCGGTGTCGAGGAGCTCGTGCTCGGCCTGCAGTGCGGCGGCTCCGATGCCTGGTCCGGGCTGACGGCCAACCCCGCGCTCGGCGTCGCGAGCGACCTGCTCCTCTCCGCCGGGGGGACGAGCGTGCTCGGGGAGACTCCCGAGGTCTACGGCGCCGAGCAGATGCTCGCCGAGCGCGCCGTGAAACCCGAGGTCGGGCAGGCACTGCTCGACCGGATCGCCTGGTGGGAGAAGTACACCGCCGGCCAGGGGACGACGATGGACGGCAACCCCTCCCCGGGCAACAAGGCCGGCGGCATCACGACGATCCTCGAGAAGTCGCTGGGCGCCGTGGCCAAGGGTGGACACAGTCCGCTCGCAGCGGTGTGCGAGTACGCGCAGCCGGTGCCCCGGCCCGGGTTGGTCTTCATGGACACCCCCGGCTACGACCCGGTCTCGGTGACCGGCATGGTGGCCGGTGGGGCGAACCTCATCTGCTTCACCACCGGCCGGGGGTCGGTGTTCGGGAGCCGTCCGGTCCCCACGGTGAAGCTCGCGACGAACTCCACGATGGCGCTGCGGATGGCCGGCGACATGGACCTCGACTGCTCCGGCGTAGTCGAGTCGGGAGTCTCCCTCGCGGACATGGGCCGACAGGTCTACGACCTGCTCGTCGAGACGGCTTCAGGTCGGCGGACTTTCAGCGAGGAGCTCGGGCTCGGCGGCGAGGAGCTCGTGCCGTGGCAGCTGGGCGCCGTGCTGTGAACCGCCTCTCCCGAGCGGCTCTGGCCCAGGCAGACGTCGGGCCTGCCGTGCTGCTGCCGCCGAGGTCGGCAGCGCCGCGCGTGGGTGTGCTGCACCTTGGCCTCGGGGCCTTCCACCGGGCCCACCAGGCCGTGCTGACCGAGGACGCGATGGCGGTCGCCGGCCAGGACACCTGGGGCATCTGCGGCGTAACCCAGCGGTCCGCCGCGGTCGTCGAGCAGCTGCGCCCCCAGGACAACCTGTATGCCGTGCTGCAGCGGGGCAGCGAGGGCGACAGTCTGCGGGTGGTGGGGTCGGTGGCCGAGACGATCTTCGGCCGGGACGAGCCCGAGCTCCTGCAGCGCCGCTTCGCGGACCCGCACGTCGAGGTGATCACCCTGACCGTCACCGAGAAGGGCTACCGCCGTGACGGTGCCGGCCGGCTCGACCTCGCCGACCCGCTCGTGCAGGCCGACCTCGCCGGCTCGGCTGCCGGCACCGCCGTCGGGCAGCTCGTCCGCGGCCTCCAGGGACGCAGCCGGGCCTGCGCCGCCCCGGTCACCGTCCTCTCCTGCGACAACCTCACCGGCAACGGCGCGGCGCTGGCGCGGCTCGTCGAGGACTTCTGTGCCGCCCTGCCCTCGGTGGAGGGCGAGCCGCTGGGCGAGTGGGTCCGCGCCAACGTCCGCTTCCCGAGCAGCATGGTCGACCGGATCGTCCCGGCCACGACGGCCGAGGACCGCGCCGAGGCACAGGACCTGCTCGGCCTGGAGGACCGCGGGCTCGTCGTGGCGGAGCCGTTCCTCCAGTGGGTGATCGAGGACGACTTCGCGGCCGGCCGGCCCCCGTGGGAGCTGGCAGGCGCCCAGCTGACCGACGACGTGGCGCCCTACGAGGAGATGAAGCTGCGCATCCTCAACGGCACCCACTCGATGCTTGCCTACCTCGGCGCCCTGGCCGGTCACGACACCATCGCCGAGGCCGTCCGTGACCCACAGCTCGCGACGTCGGCCGGCTGCCTCATCAACGACGACGTCATCCCGACCCTGCGGGCGCCTGCGGCAACCGACCTCACGGCATACGGACGTCAGGTCCTGGAGCGGTTCGCCAACCCGGCACTGCGGCACCGGACCGTGCAGGTCGCCATGGACGGCTCGCAGAAGCTGCCGCTGCGCCTGCTCGGCACGATCCGGGACCGGCTCCGGGCCGGGCAGACCCCGGAGTGGGCCTGCCTCGCGGTCGCCGGATGGATGACCTACGTCGCTGCGCAGCACGACCGGCACGGGCGCCCGCTACCGCTCGACGACCCCATGGCCACGACGCTGCGCGACGCAGTTGGTGGCAGGGTCCATGCGGCGGCCGTCGTGGACGGGCTTCTGGCGGTGCCGGAGGTCTTCGACCCCGAGCTGGCGGGGTCGAGGATCCTGCGCGACACGCTGGTCGCCCACGTCGGCGAGCTCATGTCGTCCGTCGAGGAGCCGTCCGGCACCCGGTGAGATCTCCACGTCCGGCCCGGAAGAGGTGGTGGACCGCGGGCTGTCCTCCTCCTCGTTGACGAGCGGGGCTGGACCGAGCCCAGCTGGCCGGCCTGCTCGTGAAGTGGGGAAGGGCACTCGGGGCGTGAGGGCAATACGGTGAGCAGGTCCTCCTGACCAGGGAGGTCGACCTCGTGGAAGGGGGCCGTCATGGCGCTGCTGTGCGTCGACCACGACGAGGTGCGTGCAGCCATCCCCATGACGGCTGCGGTGACCGCGGTGCGCGAAGCACTGCGCGACTTCGGCGCCGGCGTGTTCGAGCTGCCTCCCCGGATGCACCACGCGGACGGTTCCTCCCTCGTGATGTCGGCGTTCAGCTCGCGAGCGGGAAGTACGGTCGTGAAGTCGCTCTCGCTGAGCTCCGCCCGGACACCGGTGATCGTCGGGGTGGCCACCTGGACGAGCGCCACCAGCCCGGACGTGGTCGCGGCCGACGCGGTACCCATCACCGCTCTTCGGACCGGGGCCATCGTCGGGGTGGCCACCGACGTCCTTGCCGCCCCGGGCGCGAGCCGCCTCGTGCTCTACGGCGCCGGAGGCCAGGCGGCCGACCAGGTCCGGGCGGTCCACGCCGTACGGCCCCTCACCGAGGTGACGGTGGTCGCCCCCGGCCCGCAACGCGCGCGCCGGCTGGCCGCCGCCCTCAGGGCTGAGCTGACAGCAGTGCGAGTGTCCGTGTGCCGTCTCGGCGACGAGGACCTGAGCCGAGCCGAGATCGTCTGTTGTGCCACACCCGCGACCTCGGCGCTGTTCACGGAAGCGGACCTGCCGGCGCAGGTCCACGTCAACGCCGTCGGTTCCTACCGGCCGGAGATGGGCGAGCTCCCGGACGAGCTGGTCGACCGGGCATTCGTGGTCGCCGTGGACGACCGCGCCGCGTGCCTGGCCGAGTCGGGGGAGATCATCCGGGCCCGGCGCCGGGGGATGGACGCTGCACGGTTCACACCGCTGCACGAGCTGCTCGACGCGCCCGGCCCCCGTGCCGGACGGACGGTCTTCAAGAGCGTCGGTCTGGCGGTGCAGGACTGGGCGCTCATGGACCTGCTGGCGCGCAGCCTCGGCGCAGCGCAGTGACCGCTGAGATCCGCAGAACCGCTGAGGGCTCGTTCGTCGACGACGCGCCGGCGTGCTTTCAGGCCCGGATCAGGGCCCGGTACCGGTCGCGGGCCACCTCGAGCTGTGTGGCGAAGCTGCCCGGCTCCTCTGGGGACGCTGCGTCGTTGTCCACTGCTGCGAGCACACGCAGCGCGGTGGCTGCCTGCTCGGGCGTCATGAGCGAGTGGAGAACTGGCAGCTCCTCCGCCTCCTCCGCAGCCGCGTGGGAGGACAACGCCTCCTCGAGCAGCTGGAACTGGACGGTGAACTCGAAGCTGTCGACGTCGAAGGCCTCGAGCCGTCCCACCTGCTGCATCGCTCCCTCTTCGGCCGCGACCAGCTGGCCGCTGATGCCCGCATCCGCCGGCTCCATGGCGGCCGTGACGGGGTGGACGGCCACCTCCTCCGCGGCCTCGTGGCGCGCCAGGAGGGCCACCAAGGCGGCGAACGCCTGCTGCCGTTCGGTGCCCGAGCTCACGTTCACGGCCTCCACAAGGGTGACGACCCGAGCGTGCTGCGCTCGGATCGTCGCGGCGACGTCCGCACCCCTGGGTTCCGGGCCGCTGCCGCCGGCCCGGCCGGGGCTCGCGCCCGATGGTGTCTCGCTCGTCATCCCGTTCTCCTGTCCAACGATCCTTAGCATCAACCGCCATGGTAAGGGCCGGGTGCGCGGACAGCCGGGCACCTCACCCCTGTCGCGCCGTGGTCGCCAGGCCATCGAGGAAGGACCTCTGCGCGAAGGCGAAGACGAGGATCATCGGGATCGTGGCGATGAGGCTGGCCGCCATGGCGATCTCCCAGTGGTACTCGCCGGAGAGTGCGAAGGCGTCGACGATCTGCTTCAGCCCGCGCGGCATCGTGAAGTAGTCCTGGGTCTGGAGGTAGATCAGCGGCTTCATCAGGTCCGACCAGCTGGCCTGCAGCTCGAAGACGAAGACGATGAGCAGGGCCGGCCGGCAGAGCGGGACGGCGATGCGCCAGAAGAGACCGAAGAAGCTGCAGCCGTCGACGCGTGCGGCCTCGAAGAGCTCGCGCGGCACGCCGAGGAAGAACTGGCGCAGCAGGAAGATGTAGAAGGCCGACCCGAAGATGTTCTGAGCCCAGAGCGGGACCTGGGTGTTGACCATTCCGAGGTTGTTCCAGATGAGGTAGACCGGGATCATCGTCACCGCGCCCGGCAGCATCATCGTGGCGAGCACGACTCCGAAGAGAGCGCCGCGGAACCGGAACCGGAAGAAGGCGAAGCCGAAGGCGACGAGAGCACTCGAGAGGGTCACCGCGATGGCCGCCATCAGGCCGACGCCGACGGAGTTCAGCAGCCACCGCAGGACCGGCCCCGCTGACCACACGTCGACGAAGTTCTGCAGACGCAGGGTCTCGGGGACGAGCCGGTTGTCGAAGACCTGGTCCTTCGGCTTGACCGACGCGCTGACGAGCCAGACCAGCGGGTAGACGAAGGCCGTCACGGCCAGCCCCAGCAAGGTGAAGTAGACGACCTTCCAGAACGTCACAGGCATACGGCGTCGCTGCGGCCCGGCGGGCACCGAGGGAATCTCCTCCAGCGCAACGGTGCTGCGCGCCTTCGGTGTCGGTGGCGTCGTTTCCACGGAGGTCATCGGGCCCCGTCCCCCTCGTAGTAGACGAACCGGTTGCCGACCCGGACCTGGATCGCGGTGATGACGAGGATGATGACGAACAGCAGCCACGCCATGGCCGACGCGAAGCCCATCTTGAAGAACTGGAAAGCCTGCTGGAACAGGTAGACCATGTAGACGAGGCTCTCGTCGGACGCCGTCGCCTTCTGCTGCGGTCCGTAGAACATCGTGTAGGCTTGGTCGAACATCTGCAGGGCCGCGATGGTGTGGGTGATGACGATGAAGAAGACCGTCCCCGAGATCATCGGGAGGGTGACGTTGCGGAAGCGACGCACCGGCCCCGCCCCGTCGAGCAGCGCCGCCTCATAGAGCTGGCTGGGGACGTTCTTGAGCGCCGCCAGGAAGATGACGATGCTGCCGCCGACGCTCCAGAGACTCACCATCGCCAACGACGGCTTGAGCCAGCTGGGGTCGGTCGTCCAGTTGGGTCCGTTGATGCCGACCCAGCCGAGGACCTGGTTGACAAGTCCCCGCTGGCCGTTGAGGAGCAGGAGGAACATCGCGGCGGCGGCGACCGCGGGTGTCATGACCGGCAGGTAGAACGCCGTGCGGAAGAAGCCGGCCGCGCGGCCGACGCGCACCAGCATCATGGCCAGCCCGAGCCCGACGACGGTGCCGAGCGGCACGAAGAGCAGCGCGTAGACGAACGTGTTGGCGAGCGACTTCGCGACCCGGGGGTCGCTGAGCAGCTGTTGGTAGTTCGCCCCACCGACGGGCGTGGGGGCACTGACGAGCGTGTAGTCGGTGAACGACAGGAACAGGCTGGCGACCATCGGCCCGGCGGTGAAGATGAGGAAGCCGATGATCCAGGGAGAGATGAACAGCAGTGCCGCGCGGCGTTCGGTGCGCTGCAGACGGCTCCCTCTACCCATGGCTCTTGGCCTTGTCGAATGCCGCCTGGGCCTCCGTCTGCGCCTGGTCCAGGGCCGCCTGGGCCGACTGTCCGCCCAGCGCCCTCGACACCGCGCTCTTCCACGCGTTGTCGATCTCGGATCCCGCACGGGAGGCGTTGACGGGTGTGGCGATGTCCAAGGTGGCGTAGAAGTTGTTGATCGCGGTGTCGAAGCCGGGGTCGGAACCGGGCTTGAGGTACTTCGCCCTGATCTCGTCGTCCGCCGCCTTGTTCGCCGTGAACAGTCCGGTGAAGATCGACTTCCCGGCGGTGACCTTTGCCATGCGGGCCTCGGCCGCCTTCATCCAGGTGTCCTTGGCCGTCATGGTCTTGGCCCAGGCGCAGGCCGCTGCCGGGTTCTTCGCGCCCTTCGGGATGGCCCAGGCCGAACCGCCCAGGGTGCTCACCGGCTTGCCCGCACGGTCGGTGATGGGGGTCGACGCGAGCTTGAGCCCGTTCTTGGGCGAGTCGCGCAGGACGTTGACGTACCAGTTCTCCATCGGCATCGCACCCAGCTGCCCGACCGTGAGCGGGTTCTTGGCGCCGAAGATGTCGAACGCGTCACGGAATGACTTGAAGGCGTTCCAGCCTCCCTGGTCGGCCACGAGCTTGAGGTTGAAGTCCAGAGCCTCGACCGCCTTGGGGTCGTTGAGGTTCGGTGACCCGTCGTCCTTGACGATCTGCGCTCCGTTCACCTGCGCCCACAACGGGAAGGAGTCGGGCATCTTGGTATCGAAGCCGATCCGCTGGATCTTGCCGTTCGTGCCCTGGAAGAGCTTCTTCGCCGTGGCCTCGAGAGCGGGCCAGTCCTTGGTCTGGATGTCGGAGGGTTGGACCCCGGCCTGCTGCAGCACGTTCCCCGCGATGAGGTTGACCTGGACGATGTAGAACTCGGGTATGCCGTAGACGACGTTGTCGAGCGTCACCGACTTCAGGGCGGCCGGCCGGTACTGCGACGTGTCGATGCCCTGGTCCTTGACGCAGGCGGTGAGCGGCTGGATCGCGCCCTGGGCGGCATACGTCCCGATGAGCTTGCGGTCCATGTAGACCAGGTCCGGCGGGTTGTTGCTCGCGAGGGCGGTCAGGAACTGCTGGGCGTCGAAGTCGCCCTTGTTGTGGGTGACCTGGACCTTGGGAGCGCTCGCCTGGAAGGCGGCGATGCGGGCCGTCGCGACCTCGTCCTCGCCCGAGAAGCCCATGATGTTCAGCGGGCCCTCCACCGCTCCGGAGTAGGCGGCGCCGGCGGTGTTCTGAGCTCCACCGGAGGATCCGCCGACTCCGGCGCAGGCCGAGAGCGACAGTGTGGCCAGGGCCAGTAGGACGGCGGGACGACGGATCAAGGGAACCTCCCCGGTTGGGGCACCCGGCCGGGCGCTATTGCATGTGCGTCTGTCTACCAGAGAAGCGGCTCTCCGGCATACATCGGGCACCACTTCTTTCTCACCCGGCTGGGGCAGCCGTCGGTGAGCCGGGCGGGGGTAGACCACCGCGATGGCCCCACTGGGAGAGGTCGTGGTGGAGATGAGGGGAAGTGCCCCCCCGGACGCGGGAGCGGGTCGAACAACGGGGAGCCCGGGCCCACCTAGAGTGGGCGGGGTGAGTCACCGCCGCCGCGCCCTGCCGCTCTCGCTGTCCGGGGCTCGAGGGGTCTGAGATGTCCACCACGCAGTGGCTGTACGTAGCAATCGTCGGGGCTGTGGGGCTGGAGCGGCTCGCGGAGCTGGTCGTCTCGAGACGCAACGCCGCATGGGCCTTTGCCCGCGGGGGAGTCGAGGTCGGCCGAGGGCATTACCCCTGGATGGTCGGGCTGCACGTGGCTCTGCTCGTCGGGTGCGTGGCGGAGGTGAGCCTCCTCGACCGGCCGTTCATCCCGGCTGTCGGCTGGACCATGCTGGCGCTCGTGGCCGGCTCACAGGCCCTGCGTTGGTGGTGCATCGCGACTCTCGGCCGCCAGTGGAACACCCGCGTCATCGTCGTACCCGGGATGAGTCGCATTGCCGCCGGCCCCTATCGGTGGCTTCGCCATCCCAACTACGTCGCCGTCGTTCTCGAAGGCGTTGCGCTGCCTTTGGTGCACGGCGGGTGGCTCACGGCCACCGTCTTCACCGCGCTCAACGCCGCGCTGCTCACCGCCCGGGTCCGCAGCGAGGACCGCGCACTGCGTTCGCTCGCCGGAGCGCCGGCCGTGCCATGACCACGGACCTCATCATCGTGGGTGGCGGTCCCGTCGGTCTTGCCGCTGCCCTGTATGCCGTCAGGGCCGGCCTGGAGCCGGTGGTCCTGGAGCGAGCGGAAGGGCTCATGGACAAGGCCTGCGGGGAGGGGCTGATGCCCGGTGGTGTCGCTGCGTTGAGCTCTCTCGGCGTCGAGCCGTCCGGGAGGGTACTGCGCGGCATCCGCTACGTCAGTGGGCACCGGACTGCCGAAGCCGACTTCCGTCAGGGGCCGGGCCGTGGCATTCGTCGAACGGTCCTGCACGCCGCGCTGCGTGCAGCGGTCGCCGAGGCTGGTGTCGAGGTGCTGGCGCTGGAAGCCCGCACGCTCGACCAGGACGCCGACCGAGTGAGCGTGCGGACGCGGACGACGGCCCACGAACCGGGCCCGGAGCTGCGCGCCCCCTACGTCTTCGCGGCCGACGGCCTGCACTCGCCCACCCGCAGGATGCTCGGCCTGACCGTCGCCTCACGGGTGCCCCGCCGCTGGGGGCAGCGCCGGCACTACGCGGTGCCGCCGTGGAGCGAGCACGTCGAGGTCCACTGGGGGCCGATCGGAGAGGCCTACGTCACCCCGGTGTCGGACGGCGTCGTCGGGGTGGCCGTCCTCAGCCATCGACGAGCCGGCTTCGACGTGCAGCTGAGCCAGTTTCCCGTCCTGGCGGAACGGCTGCGCGCCGGCCCGCCAGTCACCACCGTCCTGGGAGCCGGACCGCTGCGGCAACGCTCGTTCCACCGGGTTGCCGGCCGCGTCCTGCTCGTCGGGGACGCAAGCGGCTACGTCGACTCCTTGACGGGAGAAGGGATCTCGCTCGGTCTCGCCCAGGCGCGAGCCGCCGTGCGCGCCGTGGGCCTCGGCCAGCCGCGACGCTATGAGCTGGACTGGCACCGGGCGAGCTGGCGTTACGCCGTGCTGACCCACGCCGTGGTGCAGGGCACCCGACCGGCCTGGGCGCGTCGAGCGATCGTTCCCGCGGCGAGCGCCCTGCCCGCCGTCTTCGCGGCAGCCGTGAACGAGCTGGGACGGAAGAGCTGACGGGTCGTCTCCAAAGCGGCGATTCGGTCGTTCTGTTCATGCATCAGGCGGAGGAACGGCTCGCGAGATCCGGGTCCGCCTCCGCTCGTGAACCATCGGGAACGGCCTGGCGGCACGACATCGACACTGAGTAGGCCCCGGTCCGTTGCCCTGTCGGCCGCACGCCGACGTGACGGTGCGCCACGCGCGAAAGCCGCCCGCCATGCCGAACGGTAATGATATTACAATTGCAGGCGATACTCGCGTTCTATTGCATCATGGAGGCACTCATGGCGAAGGCGAGACGCACGTTCGCGCCGCAGACACTGGACGCGGCAGCCGTCCTCGGCATCCAGATTGCCCAGGGACGCCGCGCTCGCGGGTGGACGGCGCAGGAGCTCGGCGAGCGGGTCGGGATCTCGGCGCGGACCGTCTCCAGCCTCGAGCATGGCAGCCCGGCTGTCGCCCTCGGCATCGCGTTCGAGGCGGCCACCCTGCTCGGCATCAGCCTCTTCGGCGCCGACGGCCCGGAGCTGGCCCGTCTCGCCCGGCAGGGCCGAGACACCTTGGCGCTGCTGCCGGCACGCGTCCACCCTCGGCGGCACGTCGGCGATGACAACTTCTGATCGCGCCGGCGGCACCGGCGAAGCTTACGTCTGGGTCTGGCTGCCAGACGCTACCAGCCCGGTCGTCGCAGGCCGGCTCGAGCGCTCGCGTGGGACGAACGTGATCGGCTTCCGGTACGGCCGCAGCTACCTGGAACGCGATGACGCGATCGCCCTGTACGAGCCGGAGCTGCCGCTGCGCCCGGGGGTCATCGAACCACTGCCGGGGCTGAACATTGCCTCCAGCATCCGCGACGCGGGCCCCGACGCATGGGGCCAGCGCGTCATCTTGGCTCGCCACACGGGGCACCTGAGCTCGAGCAGCGACACCGCTGACCTGGACCAGCTCACCTACCTGCTCGAGTCCGGAACCAACCGGATCGGCGGGCTGGACTTCCAGGCCAGCTCGACTGAGTACGTACCGCGCGCCGACACCGCGCCGCTGACGGATCTGCAGCGCGCCGCCGAGGCGCTGGAGAACGGTGAGGGGCTGCCCGACGACTTGGCGACCGCCCTGTTGCGCGGCACCTCCATCGGAGGAGCCCGTCCCAAGGTTCTGGTCGAGTACGCCGGCCGGCACCTGGTCGCGAAGCTCTCGTCCACCACCGACCGGTATCCGGTCGTCAAGGCGGAAGCGGTCGCCATGGCGCTCGCCCGCCGTGTC
>JAABUU010002078.1_pt1 | contig 29874 bp, 30 predicted proteins | sample 5559301 | NCBI WGS metagenome assembly JAABUU01 (sample SAMN10711884, study PRJNA513360) | rock metagenome | isolation source: Antarctica rocks | place: Antarctica: Victoria Land, Richard Nunatak white
ACTATATTGACACTGTTCATCATCAAAATTGAAAGAATTGCAACACTAGAGTATTTGAAAAATACTTGAATTACGACGAGAAAATGACTATTAGAAACGAAAGAGTAGAACGTCAAGAATGCAAAGAGACAAAGAAAAACGAAAGTACGATGATGAGAATTGAGAAAGAGCGCTTGTATGCGCAAACTATCAATGTGATTGATCAACGAGAAAATATAAAGCAGCGACTTTGATCAGATTACATGTAACTTAGCATATATACAGCGTCTAGGTAGTGTCATAGTCATAGACTGCATGCACTTAATGAAGAAATAAAAAAATTAAAAAAAGCTAGAGAAGTACAATTCTGAATTGAAGCTGATAATCAACTTGATATGATTATCAAAAGAAGAAAATAAAGCAAGAAAAAATCATGCTTCAATGATACTGATGTTCAAAATCAAAGTCAAAGCATAAAAACATCTGAAAAAATGAGTTTTAGCAGCAAAATTAACATATTAAACAGTTGAATATCGAGATTATTGATCAAGCAATCAATGTCAGAGATGTCAAACATTTGAACATTTGCAGAATAAGTGCAATAAATCATTAAGATGCTTGTTTTGTGAATAAAATTATCTGACATGAGAGCATAAATGTCAATTATCTACGTGCAAAGACAAGCAATCATGCAATCACATGATTTCTAGATGCTGCAACTGTCAAAATGCGCACTTTGCAAACAGCGTAATGTACAAAACATATCAGACAGCTCAGTTTATTAGTTTACAAAAAGATCATCTAGTCACGAAATTGTAATAAGTAGTGCAGTCGAAATGTCACAAAACAACGCAAATGACAAAATCTTTGCAAACATGTTGAATATTCAAATTCTACAGCACAATTACGTAAGATTAATGTAAATTATGCATGCATGCATGAAATTTGCGAAAAATAAGACAGATATTATTATACTACAAGAATCATGAATGAGAGACAAGAATATAACAATTTTGCATTTATCATTTATTTGCATTAAATCAAATGTTCAGAATATTCATGTCAAAGTACTGATATTTGTTACGAAAAATGCAAAGAAATTTACATGCATATTAAGATTAAACATAGTCAATAGCGAAGATATGCAAGCAATATCAATAACAAACAATAAAATTCAAAGAGAAATTTTATTGTTCAATATTTACAACGAAAAATTACAAAATGCAAATGACAAGCAATTATACATGATTGAGCGAGAATTAGCAAAAGTTATGCTAAATTCTGAGCAAAAAAAGTCGACAACAAGATTTATTTATACAAGATGCTGACTACAAATCTTCTGCAAGCTATGCTTTTCAGAAAAGCTGAACAATCTCATTAACATTGACAAAGCAGTAACAGCGCTTTACTCATGCATTAAGTTCATACACAGTCGAAAAGTGAGATAATAACAACGTGATCATTGATGTGTTGAAGCTTGCATATACATAAAAGAACAGCAACATCTTTGCATACATGTTGCAACTCATATACAACATACATATATATACTGTGAAGACATGACTCAGCTTTTGCACATATACAGACAGACATGATGCAGTAAATCAATCAATTTTTCGCATTTTCAGATCAATTTACATGCAGCGCAATCATACACAGAGCAGTAACAGCACTTTATTCACACATTGAATTCATATACATTATATACATATATATTGCAAAGATATGACTCAACTTTTGCACATTTACAGACTTGCGTGATGCAGCAAATCAATTGATTTTTCTCATTTTCAGATCAATTTACACACATTGCAATCACATACAGAGCAGTAACAACGCTTGACTTAACGTTGAATTCATATACAACATTCATACATATATTGCGAAAACACGATTCAACTTTTGCACATTTACATGTCTGTGTGATGCAGTAAATCAATCAATTCTTTGCTTTATCAAATTGATTTACATGCATTGCAATTACATACATTGCAAAGACATGACACAGTCTTTGCTCATATACACAGAATGACAGCAACGTCTCTGCGCATGTGTTGCAACTAATATACAACATTCACACAGTCATTGCAAAGACATGACTCAGCTTTTGTGCATTTACACGCTTGAATAATGCAATAAATGTGATGATTGAGTCTACTAGATGAATAAATGAGATCTATAAGAGTGATATGACAATGTGATATTCTAAGCAGACACAGAATAAGTATATTTTTGGTAAAGCTAATTATTAAGAAGTTCTCAATAACTTAAGAAGATCAATCGACTATAGAAAGTTTGTCAAGCATTGTCAAGTTGAGCACGACATAACTCATGATATATTAAGTCGAAGATATGACGTAGTCTAAACGATGTCTTGACAAAGTCATAAAGTTTCAGAGCTAACTTAAATTTGATCTTTGACTCAGTCTCTGATCTAATTTCTATGTGTCAATTCATCATGACAATTGTCTTCTCTTTTAAGAGAGTTTATTCTTGATCTCAATAATTTAATGTCGTTGTTTATTTTGATAAATGATGATGCACACTCATTGATTTGCTCTAGAAGCTCTCAATAAAAATCTTCAAATCTCTGTGAGAAAACAAGAAAAAGAGAAACTTTCAATTGAATAATGATTTGTCTTTGATCATAATGCGTATAGATGACATTATAAATAGTATATGTAATGTGTAGTTGATGTAGATGACAGCAATGATGACGTGTAGATAGCACATAAACATTGTTTATCTTTCAAGTAAATGATGTGATTGAGATAATAAAGCGTAGATCAGAGTGAATAACAATTGTTGTTTATTTATCGCTCTTTCAGTTTCTCTCAACTTCTCATTTTCTTCAACTTCATCTTTTTTCAATCATGATTGTATCTTTATCATTGTATGATTACTTTTGACAAACTTTGAGTATATCTGTATTGTAAGAGTAAGAGATCTAAATCATAAGTTGTGAATGTATAGCGACGTTTAAAGAGAGTCATAAGATGATGAAGTTGACTGATGCTTGAATCAAGATCATTGCAAAAGTAAGTGATGTCACACTTGAAGTTTCATGACTATTACTGCAACTAACAGTATTGTAAGTCTGCTCAAAAGACATTGATCAGATGTGATGATCATCATGCTGCTGATGCTGAATCACTCATGATGATGCAGACATCATCAAATTCTGATCGAAAGCTCATCACTTTTACTATTCAAACTTTCGAGTACATCTTCGTTATTGAAGAGAAAATTCAAAAGACGATGAGAAAAGAAATGATCACTGACGCTTCGTCAATGATTTTGTTGAACTCACAGACTTCGTGAAATCAAAAAACGATGATGAGATTCGCTTATTCAACTTCTTGATGTCATTACTGATGCTTTTCAGCTGTTAATAATTGAAATAAGCGAAAGAAGCACTGCTGATTTCAAAGTTCTAAATAGAATAATTTGTATAAAGTGTGCTCAAGTTTTACACATCAAGAATAAAGCATCATTGTGTGATGTCATCTTTCAAAGAAAGATAATGTATAAAAAGTGTACTTGCTGTGCAAATAATAAAGATTTCTGTGTCACAGTGAGTATACTTATATGATACATTTGCTAAATGCTCATGATTCAATATTTAAATTCTCGACATCTGCATTTTGACTATCAATGAATTCTTTCATTTGCAGAAAATTCATGATAGTGCGATTGAGAATGAAGAAAAGATCGTTGCTCTGATAACATTCACTGCTCATCAGAAAATTCTTTACAAGAAATTGATGACAGCGACGTGTGTAAAGAATCATCTCAAGAAAGTTCATAAACTCAAGTCTTTAAAGATTCAAAAGCTCATTCTCAAAGAGATGATGATTATCAATGACATTGTCAGAGAAATTCTGAATGTAAAGCGCTTTGCAATACATTCAATCTTAATTATATATCATTTTGTCAATGTTTCTAATTGTTCTGATATATTTTTAGCACAATTTGTTGTCTTTTGATTCTCTGTCTTTACATCTCAATATAAATCTAACAATGAAGAAGAAGAAGAAGTTCGTGATCTTGTCTTATGTGAAAGATGTTTGATGAAGTGATGATTGCATGATGTTTATTGTGTCGTGATGATTGCGCTCTCTTGTCGAGCGCGTTTAAGCGTCTTTGCGTCTTTTTCTTCTGTCTGTTGATTTACATATGTGATCATCTCATTAAAGAGCGAAACTATCATAATACAGTGATTCTTCTTTTCTAATAATGAGTTTATGCTTGAAAGTGAGTGATTATGCTTTTCGCTCATGTTTCAGCCTCATTTCAAAAGCTTCTATAAGCTTCGAGACATCTTTCATATTTTCGCTCAATATTCATTGATTATATTTAATAAAATATTCTTTTCATTGTATCTTATAATATAAGATTTTCTTTCTTTTTCGCTTCTGTAAAATCTTTTCTATCTTTCATTCTTGCTCATCATTAATAAGCTTGAATATGAGATAATTGAATATAGAATCATCATTAAGTCTACGATTATACAACTTTAAGAAAGATACATGAAAGACAGAATGAACTTTATAAATGATTGAAAGATCAAGACAATACATCTGCTTATTTATGAGATTCTGTATATAAAAGAACTCTATCATTTTATTTGATAGCTTTTTGCTTAACTTCTTCTGCTTCAGATTTTTTGCTGATAGCATGATTAAATCGTCGATATTAAAGAACTTAAACTTATGTTTTCAATTATAGTACTTTGTCTGAGCATCAATCGCATATTATCATCATTTTGTCAATGTGTTTTGCTCATCTTGCAACATTTCAACGCGTTTTTTTGCTGCTGACACTTCTTCTTTCATAGCATTGTTCTCAATGCATATGTCAAAGATTGACTCATAATCATACATGACTTTAAAGAAACTACAGCTTAATGAAGAGTGCTTCGTCTGATGATACATGAACTCAACTACAAGTAAAAGTGTAGCTCAGTTGTTTTGCTTTTCTGAACAATATACTTGTAGACAATGTTTCAGTGTTTGATTCTGTCATTCTGTCTGATAGTCTGTTTGCGAATGAAAAGCAATGCTTAGTCATCATTTCATCTTGACATGATAGCAGATCTTTGATCAGAATGCACTGATAAATAAACTATCTTTATCAATAACTATATCATTTGATATCTCATATCTTAAAGCAATCTTCTCAAAGAACAACTTTGTTAACTTTACAACAGTCAGAATTTTCTTTGTAGACAGATAACACATCATCTTCATGTAGCAATCAACTATCACAAGAATCAAGTCATACATGACTTCTTTTCATTTACTAGACGACAGATCTGTTATGAAATTCATAGTGATTTCTTTTTATGAATCTGTGAGTCGAGATAATTATCTCAACTCATCATATGATAGATGACATTTCATCTTTACTCTTTGACATTCTTGATCATACTTTTTCAGTAATATTTGCAATCTAATAGCTCGCTGATCTTGTCAGCATCAAAATGTCTTGCTAACAAGTTATCATGATGACGTTTCAACAACTCTTCTCTGACAGAAAGATCTTCTGAAACATACAATGATTTGTTGTATTCTATCATTTCTTGACTATTCAATGTTCAAGCTTCGACGTCACTCTTTTGTATACTCGTCGTTTCGTCTGCTTTTAGTCTCACAGCAAATTCATCTTCTTGCTGTAAAATCTTAATGAGTTTAACTATGAGTTTACTACTGAAGTTGTATGTTGTTTCATGAATTGTCAATACTCTGACAATTGCATGTGAAACAAGTTGTTTGCAATCAACAGTTTCAGCAACAGAATTAAGCTGTTTCTCAGCTACGTTGCGATCTTTATGAGTCAACGTTTCAACATCTGTGCTTCTCGAAGTTGTTGATTCAAATTAAGAGATTCTATTTCTTGAGAAATGTACTTCGTCTAGATGCATTTCTCACACTGCTAAAATCATGATTCTCAGCAGCATACTTCTGACATGCATTGCTAAACATGTATTTATGTTTTCACTGACATTGTGAATGAACGTCTTCTCAACATCGTTAATCACTTATATTCATCAGTGAATTTCATCTTGCAGTCTGCTCTCGACATGTTTTGCTGAATATCTGTTCATATTTATACTGTGAATGAACATCTTCTCGACATCATTAATCACTTGTATACAGTATAATTCTCTGATCGCTACAAATATAAAGTTATTTAAGCTTTCTATTCTAGTCAGCTTTCGCTGCAAAGTGAGCAGCAAATGATTCGCAAAAATGTTCTCATTCTTATAGTCAGATCATCTTGATGACACATTGATTGAATTTGTCTTTTCTGATCTATGTGCTATTTCAAAGTCACAGATCAACAATCTCATGATTCATCTGACTTGTTTTTCGTTTAGCTCTTGAACATTCATAAAACTCTTCAGATTATTATGATCAGTTAGAACTTCAACAGTATGATAACTGTCTTTCACATAGTGTTGTCAATGTTTAAACATTGATACTATGACTAGAAACTTTTGATTATGAGTCTCATAATTTCTTTCAACGTCTATCATCATTCTGAATCAGAATGCAATCAAATGTCACTGATCTTCATCATCTGACTGAGACAAAATATTTGCGACTGCATAATTGAACATGTTGATCTCGATGTGTATATGTTGCTCTGAGTCAAAGTGTCTTAGTATAGATGCTCTCATAAAGACGTCATGAAGCTGATTAAAAGCTTGTTTCACTTTGCTCAATCATATGAATGAGCTCATTTTTACATCTTTTACACTATCTCTCAGCAGTTCTGTTAAAGACTCTGCTATCTGAGAGTAGTGATGTATAAAACGTCGATAGAAATTGATAAATCTCAGAAAAACTTGTATTTTTCAATACATCTTTGATCTGAGTCACGTTTTGATGATGTTTACTCTACTTGAATTCATCGAAACACTCTCTGTGAATATGATAAATTCTAGAAAGTTCACTTTAGTGATGAAGAATTTACATTTCTTCAAGCTAACATATAACTTGAACTTTCTTAGTCTCTTCAGAATCTGCTTCACGTAATCTACATGATCAGTCTTCTCTATAAAGAAGATTAGAATGTCATTCAGATAAACAACACAAAAGTCATTTAAAAGCTCTGTCAAGATCTTATTAATATAAGTCTGAAAGATGACAGATGCATTGATTAAATTAAACAACAGAATCATATATTTGAAGTGATCATAATGAGTATGAAACGTCGTTTCTCACTCATCTTCATGTTGAATTCTGAGATGATGATAAACGTTCTTCAAATCTAACTTAATAAACTGCTTGACTCTATTGAGTCTGTCTAGAGTTTCACTGATTAAAGACAGTGAATGATGATTTTTGACAGTGATCTTATTCAGATCTTGATAGTTCATGCATAAATGAAGACTATCATTCTTTTTGAAAATGAAATAGACGCGTCAGTTGAGCTGACGAAGTGCTTAATTCATTCTTTCGCTAAAACATCATTTAAATACTGTCTCAGAGTCATTAACTCTGTGTTCAACAAATTATACAACGATTCATACAATGACTTTGCAGTGATTTCAATTGCATGATCATGATCTTCATGCAAAGACAGTTTGTCTGCATTTTCTGTCAAGAATACATCTTTGTACTTTTTCAATTCAACGAGTAAAGTCTGCGCTTCAAGCGCATTTGTGATATGACTCGTCATGTTATTCATTGCTTTCACTTGATGTTCAACAATTGACTCTTCGATGACGTTGATCATGACAAAAGCATACACAGTAGACTCATTTTGTAGAACTTTTGCAAATGCTTATGCAAAGAACAACTTAAAAACGTGTTCATTCACGTTGAAACATCACGTTCTTGCAATCATGTTTATTCAAATATGCTTGAATTGCATATTCAACATACTCAAGACTAGAGAAGATTCTTTCTTGTCAATAGCATAGAAGATACTTATATCTTTTTTCTCTATGTTTCAGCTGTCTCTCAGTCGATAACACATCTTATAAACGTCATAACAATAGACACTCTGATTGTTCATTTAGATAAATCTTGAGAGATCAACGTTCAGCAATAACATATTTTGCTTGATGATAAAACGTTGACTAATCACGTTCATCTTGACATTGATATTCATATGAATTTTTGTTTCTGTCTTCTGATCTTTCTGAATTACATGCTCTTTGTATATAAAAGTCTTTACAAAGAGAACTTCTTGTTTTTTCCTTGATGATTTGAAGCATTCATTAAGAGCTTGTCTTTTTTTGAAATCTTGAGATGACTTATATGCAACATTAAATCAATGAATACTCAATTTACATCAAATTCTTTTGACTTATTCTTGATCTTCTCGTCTTTACAATCAGTAAAGTAATGATTCTTTCAATTGCATGTATAGCATGTTATATTGAACAAATTCTTGCTATAACGTGATGAAGCATGCAAGCTTGTCTTCAATGAAGAGTTGAGTCTAGTTAATCGATGAGATTTCTTTCACTTTAAATGAGTCTTTTTATTGATTCTATCTCGATCATGCAAGTTCTTGTCTCAAGATCATTTTGATGACAAGACGTGTTCTTTTCACAGATTTGTTTTCAATCGAGCGACAAGATTGATTAATGCATCTCATGTGATAGAAATCAACTGCACATTAGTAATGATCATACGCAGCTCAGATCTCAACTTGATGAATAGATGAGCTTGCTTATACTCATCACTATACAACGAAAGTTGATGTTTCAGAGTGCTCAGATGAGCTGCAAACGTTCATATCATCTGATCTGAACGTTGCAATGCATTTGCATACTGCTGAGTCACATTTATGTCTTGATTCATCAAATCTTCGATTAAATTAAGAAGAAAGTCGATAAAATTGAATCACATCTGCTGAGCTGCAAAGATAGTTTCTTCATGATTAAATCAAAGCTTCTTTAATTCATTCTTGAGATAGATCATGCAGTACAAAATCTTTTTCTCATCACTTTCAAAATGTCAAGAAGTATTTCAAAATGAGATTTCAATGTCGCGAATTTACTCTCTATGCTTTCTTATGATTTTGTCATGATACTTCTTCAAGAGCATTGAGAATCTTCGCTTCTGCAAAACAATCTTGTGATGAGTTCATTTCGTCATCATCAACACTATTGAGACAATGCGTAAATCATTCAAGTTCTTCGTGAAAGCTCAAGTGAAAGCTCAAATGAAAGCTGAACGACTTTTCTTCATCATTTTAATGACTTGCAGAGTTTCAATCTTTGATTAAATAGCTGCTAACTTCTGTTTCTTTTGCAGTTCATCACATTGAAGCATTGCGCAAGTCAGCTGTTCATCAATATCAAGAGAAAGTTTATCTTCTGCTTCTTCGCTTTCTGATTTCATTATGCAACGTTCATTTTCTGATATAGTGTCTTGCAAGATTGAAACATCATTGTTGCAACTTTGTTACAATCACGTTGCTATTGTCATGCTTGAATATCAAATCATCACTTCTAAAAAGAGTTTGAAATAATTAGAACTGTGATGATCAAGTCTACTAAATGAATAGACGAGATTTATAAAAGTGATATGACAATGTGATATTCTAAGCAGACACAGAATGAGTAGATTTTTTGATAAAGCTAATTATTAAGAAGTTCTCAATAACTCAAGAGAATCAATCAACTATAGAAAGTTTGTCAAGCATTGTCAAGTCGAGCACGACATAACTCATGACATATTAAGTCAAAGATATGACGTAGTTTAAACGATGTCTTGACAGAGTCATAGAGTTTCAGAGCTAACTCAGATCTGATCTTCGATTCAGTCTTTGATTTAATCTTTATGTGTCAATTTATCATGACAGTAAATCAATCAGTTTTTCGCTTTATCAGATTGATTTACATGCATTGTAAGCACATACATTGCAAAGATACAACACAGTCTTTACTCATATACATAAAACAACAGCAAAGTCTTTACGCACATGCTGCAACTAATATACAATATTCACACAGTTACTGTGAAAGCATGATTCAGCTTTTACGCATATATACATCTGTGCAATGCAGTAAATCAATTGATTTTTCGATTTTCTGATTGATTTACATGCATCACAAATGCAAAGATCAAAACTCATTTAGTTCATTCAGCTGAGTAATCATACAATAAACTTGAAAACTCACGTTGAAGTGATCAGCTTTCATCTACATAAATCAGATCAATAACGAAATTTATTTGTACAAAATGTTAGCTACGAATCTTCTGCAAGCTATGCTTGTCAGAAGAGCTGAATAATCTCATCAACATCAACAAAGTAGTAACAACGCTTTACTCATGCATTGAGTTCACACACAGTTGAAAAGTGAGATAATAACAATGCAGTTGTTGATGTGTTGAAGTTTGTATATACACAAAAGAACAGTAACGTCTTTGCATACATGCTGTGACTCATATACAACATACACACATATATTGCGAAGACATGACTCAGCTTTTACGCACATACAGACAGATGTGAGACAGTAAATTGATTGATTTTTCGCATTTTCAGATCGATTTACACGCAGCACAATCACACACAGAGCAGTAATAGCGCTTTATTCACATGTTGAATTTATATACATCATACACACATACATTGCAAAGACATGACTCAGCTTTTGCACATCTACAGACTTGCATGATGCAGCAAATCAATCGATTTTTTCATTTTCAGATTGATTTACACACATTGCAATCACATACAGAGCAGTAACAGCGCTTGACTCAGCATTGAGTTCATATACAACATTCACACATATATTGCAAAGACATGATTCAGCTTTTGCACATCTACACGTCTGCATAATGCAGTAAATTGATCGATTTTTTGCTTTATCAGATCAATTTACATACATTGCAATCATATGCATTGCAATCATATACATTGCAAAAACATGACACAATCTTTGCTCATATACACAGAATAACAGCAACGTCTCTGCGCATGCGTTGCAACTAATATACAACATTCACACAGTCATTATGAAGACACGACTCAGCTTTTGTGCATTTACATGCTTGCATGATGCAGTAAATTGATCGATTTTTCGCTTTATCAGATCAATGTATATGCATCGCAATCACATACATTGCAAAGACATGACATAATTGTTGCTTATATACACAGAACAACAGCAACGTCTTTGCGCATGCGCTGCAACTTATATACGTTACACATACATATACTGCAAAGACACGACTCAGCTTTTATGCATATACACATCTGTGCAATGCAGTAAATCAATTGATTTTTCGATTTTCTGATTGATTTACATGCGTCGCAGATACATAGATCAAAACTCATCTAGTTTGTTCAACTAAGTGATCATACAGTGAATTTAAAAGTTCACGTCAAAGTGATCAGCTTTCATCTACATAAATCAAAGCTCATCTAGCTCGCTTAGCTTGATGACTATATAGACAAGTTGAAAGCTTATGTTAAAGTGATCAGCTTTCACAATCTTGAATTGTTTATATGATCACTTGATTATATAAACAACTCACATGCTCATATGCACACTTTAATGATCTGACTGTTTAATGAAAAAATATACTGCAGCGATTTTAACTAAATTACATGTAATTTAGCATACACACAGCATCTAGATAATGTCATAGTCATAAATTGCATGCACTTAATGAAGAAAGAAAAAATCTATATAAATCAAAGCTCATCTAGCTCGCTTAGCTTGATGATCATACAGACAAGTTGAAAGCTCACATTGAAGTGATCAGCTTTCACAATCTTGAATTGTCTATATGATCACTTGATTATATAAACAACTTACGCGCTCATATGTGCAAACTATCGATGTAATTGATTAATGAAAAGATATACTGCAGCGATTTTGACTAGATTACATGTAATTTAGCATACATACAATGTTTAGATAGTGTCATAGTTATAGACTGCATGCACTTAATGAAGAAATAAAAAAATCTAAGCAAAAAGTTATTATTACAGAAGACTTTAATGCACATCATAGCTGATGAAACGCAAAAATTTTAAACTTTATTAAAATGAAAGTGTTAATAAATTGAGTAAATTTACATAAGTGCAATCTGATTAATACTTCTGATATAAACACATATCATAGCTATTTAAGTCAGTCAAGCTTAATACTTGATTTAGCATTTGCATCAAAAAATATGTGCAATTATATTAAAAATTAACATATAAATGAGAATACAAACACAGAATTCAATCATGAAGTAATTCTATTTACAATAGTTACAAAAAAAGTGAAGTTGATTGAAAATTCATTGAACATGTCATACAATCTGCAAAAAGTTGATTGAAAAGACTTTAATGAATATTTGCAAAAAACAAAATAATAATAAATTCATACACTTTTATAACATTGATTAGATCAACTTATGAAGAACTTTATGCTATGTGTATTGAGTGAACAAAATTCTCTGAGATAGAAAATCGCTCGCTGTTTATATGACTGCTACATGCAGTTGAGACGATAAAACTGAGACTATGTATCAAATTTGTTCATGATGATTGCATGTTAAAGAATGAGTATTCTTGTCACTTTAAACTGTTTCAGCAGCTTCATTTTTATCATCATTCTCACTGTTGTCTTGAGATTCTTCGTGATTGAGATGATGACTCAATAGTTCATGAAGTCAACATCTCGTAGCATATTAAATCGAAGATGCGTTCAATTCAAGCAATGCATCAGAATATGCTTAACTGTTTGATGATTTCATTTGCAGTTGCATTGAAAACTATTCGCGCTCAACATGTTTCTTAAATGCAAATAAATCTTCAACTTTATGCATTCAATTTTAATGTAAGTTGCAAGAATGCTTTTGATCTTTTGAAAATCATCACGCATTTTTACTAACTTCTTGAATAAATGAGATCTTTGAGCGAGAAATGCATTAATGTCTGCGATGCGTTTTTTGTAGTTTTCTCATCAAAGATCTCATTGACTTTTGTGAAACTGTGCAATTGCATGTTCACACGTTTAAGTCATCATTAAGAAGTCAAGTCATTCATGTTTAAACTGTATCTTTGCTTCTTCATGAATTAAAATGTTCAGAAACATCATTTTTTGAAGATTGAAAAGCAAAAGATGAATTTATTAATTTTTATTAAATAAGCATGTATGATCTTGCATGCTCATCAAGTCTTCTGTGTTCTGTCATTGATTCAACTGCGTAATGTGACTTGATTTTGTAGTTTGTTCAGATAAACATGTAGTAAGAATGTATATATTTCAACTTTCAGCGTTTCAATGTTCACTTTTCTGAAGATGTTAATCACATGATGCAATGCTTGATTCTAAAGAGTTTCTAGTCTTTATTTCATACTTGACAATCTTTCTTTTTTATCACATTGATGTCATATCAATGCTTCAAACATCATTCTCAATCTTATCATTGCTGAGTATATTTATCTTGCTTTTGCAAATGTAATTTCAACTTTATTATCAAGTTTTTTTATATGTAAACTGACTGTCATGTCAAATTTTTTGAACTTATAAATGAAGTGTGTGAGTTCATATTTCTTTGAAGCGAACGTAGCATCATGAGTTTGAACTCACTTTGCACAGACGTTGTATGCTCAACTCAGCAATTTGCAAATTGATTTTATGATTTTGTCATAAATCAGAATATTAATGTCATTTATGAAATCAAGCACTTCGATTTTGATTTCTAAAGCTTTGCATTTTTCAATTAAGCTTGTGTTAAAGAATAGAAAAAGAATCAATGATATGAAAAATCTTTGTGATATGTCAGCATTTACTTGTTGCATCGCGCTGATTTATTCATTGAACGTCAGTAATGATTCTCTGTCTTTCAGAAAGCTGCAAGTTCATTTAACTATGTAGTTTGATGTTCTTTTCATTCTCAAAGTATGCAGAAGTCTAGTGTGCAAAACATGATTGAATGCTTCAATAATATTTAAATTAAGTATGAAGACTATGTACTTAATTTTGCAGTTTCATACTGCGTGTACTTGATTTACTAGTAGATTCAGCGCTGAAATCATGAATTATTTGCGTCTTGCTCTCATTTGAGCGTTTGAAAGCATGTAATGAGTCTTAGTAATATCATTTAATCTTTTAATCATGATTGATTTTAGTGTTTTACTCATTATGTTTAGCAAAGCAATGAATCAATACATCTTTAAGTCAATGTAATCACTCTTCTTTGATTTACATAGTACTATTGTCTAAGCTTTTTTGAACTGCTTCAAATGATATTTGTGAATTACATATGCATTGAATAAACTGATTAGTATTGAAGTCAGTTCTGTTAAACTTGCTTAAAGCGCTTTATTTGAAATTTCAAATGCGTCTGATGCTTTATTAACTTTTACTCGTTAAATCATTTATCTCATCTCATCTTGCAATAAAACTGAATTGAATGACACTGTCAGCAATATAAATGATCTTGAAATGTCATTAATGTTTGTTTAAGACAATGATGAAAAGAATTTCTTTCATCAAATTTTTGTTTTTTCTTTGAATGAATTTGCTATATGATTGAAATTGTTGCTCTTTAGTGACGAAAACTGCGAAAGTTTCTTGAGTAGTTGACTTTCAATTTTAACTCATTTTGCAAAGCATCAAATTGATTTCAATTCATTACTCAGCTCATACATTTGTAATTTAAAATGTAAACATTTTGTTTTTTTAATGATCTTGTTTTTGTGATCGTTGTATCTCAGATAGTCGTTTCATGCTTCTAAAGTACTTTGCGATTTTTATACAATTTATAATTGTTGCAATTTCATTACAACTTTTAAGCAAATTTGATTTCAAAAGTCTTATGCTTGAATTAATGATTTTGCTCAAGAAGTAAACTTCTCAATGATCTTTTGTAATGCATGAGTGATTTCAGCTACTTTGTCATTTATTGCTGTCTTGTCATCAAGAAAACACTCAACAAGAAGATGTATTCTTAAATGAGTGTTTAATGCTTCTATGTTCATTTTCTTTTATAATCAATGAGTCGTAAGCTGCATAAAAGATGTGTGTAGACACAACTTTGTGACAATCAAAAGATGATCAGATTTCTGATGTAAATTGATTCTCATCTTGCATTTATGTATCATGAATTGAATTTTCTCACTTTCAAATGCTAAATTTATTGCTATGAGTTGATTGTGAGTTTCTTTAATAATTGTGTCTGATTCAAGCAGTAACTTAAGTCTTGTGTTTGTAATGATGTTTAGTAAAGTGTCAATCACTATGTAATGAATAAAGCATCTTCTGTTTTCTCAATGTGAGTAATGCAGATTGAAATCTTCTACAATTAGCTGTTTGCAGTCATCTTTGATTAGTTTGTTCAAACAAGAAATAGTAAATAATTTTTCTGTAAAAATGATAGACAGTAAGCATGAATTGTAAATATTTATGAGTTATAACGTCTGTATTTCATCTTTCAAGTTGCTAGTTTGTAGCTTAATTAAGCAGATGTTCAATTCAATGATTTTCATCACTCATTGATTGAGTTTTAAATGCTTGTTGACATAAATGCATGTTCTTGCTTAAGATGATGAGTTTTTCACTAAATGAAAGAAGTTGTGAGTTGAGCTAAACATCTGTAAAACATTAATGTTGCAATCTTGTTTTTGAATGACTATTATATCAAATTTACGAATTTCTCTGTTTATCAGAAATGATTTCTGAATTTTTAATAATTTTCTGATGTTATACTATAAAATTTGCAGAAAGATTTGATTTATCATAAAGTTATTTGTAACTGTTGTTGACTCTGTGCAAAAACAGCCTTTTATATACTTTTAATCATCAAGAATCTTTCGCATTTTCTGATTTGACATTTCTATGTTTGTTCAGATGTTATGTTTTCTGAGTCACTAATCATGCATGAAGAGTAATTGACTTGTCTCTTCTTGACTTTCATCACTTGTCATGTTGACTCGTCAATGTCTCAACTGCTTGTCATCATCAAGATGTTCATTGAACTCAATAAGTTCATTGAATTCACAAAATTCATTGAACTCAAGAAGTTCAAAAAGAAAGAAAAGAATGAGTGATTGTCTTTCAATGCTTTAGAGTATCTGATTAATTTGTTTCAAAAGATTTCTTCTGATTGCTTTATTTGTAGTTTTCACTTGAAGCATGAATGTCTTCAGAGTTCATGATTATTATTACAGTTTGCACATTGTCTTCTATTCATTGACATAACGCACTTTTCAATATGATGTTTATTTATGCATTTAAAGCAACACTCTTCGTTTTTACAGAATTTAGTCATATGATCAAAATCAAAGCATTTATAGCATTGTCTGATACAACAGTTCTTTTCAAACAACTTGCATGAACATTCTTGATATGAATTCAGCATATTTACATTTAGTAGTTAATTTATCATCATTTTGATCGCAATCTTTTTGATGAGTGATGAGTGAATCTTCTCATTTTCGACTATCTTTTTAAATCAAGCTATTCTCAGCATTTTTAGATTTTCATGAAGTTTCATGTTGTTCTTTATCAGTCTTTTAATGATCATCTTCTGATTGCTTATGTTCAATGTGATGCATACATCATGTGCTAGTATTGCAAAGCTTCTATGCATTACATGCGCTGAGCTTGCAATTCTCTTCACTCATGTCTAAGACTTTTCTAAAACTGCTTGTACTTTCAAGCTTGTTGCAATCATGCACTTTGAATTAGTCTAACATAGATCATGTCAGACTATCATAGACTAGTATAGAGCTGATGTTGACACGCTAGCGATCTAGCGTGCCTTCGTGAGTAAAACTCACGACGTGTTGCATCTTTCTTCTTCTTCAACTTTGAACTTCTAGTTAAAATACATTTATATGATTCGCTTTATGCAGACTCATAACATTAGTTCAAAACTCATTAATCTTGCTATTGACATGTAAATGATATAAAAACAAACTACATCACTTAAACTTAAATCAGAATTGAAATTTGAAAATCAAGCTCAGAAGACTCATTAGAAATCAAGAAATTTCTAGAACAGAACAGAAGAACATGAACATGTTGTTCTAAATTAACTCTTTACTGAGTTCATCATCAAAACAGAAGAACACGAACGCGTTATTCTAAAACTGAAATCAGAAATTTCAGTTGAATTTCAATCAGCAATTTTCTACTTACACAATGACTAGAAGCACAGAATTAAAATCAGTGAGCATTGCTCACTACAAACTTCAAAATGCTGAAAGAGAATCACTTCTATCACAGAATTAAACAGCATCAGAAGAATAAGACACAAATGTGTCATTAAATACAGAAGAAAAGAACATGAACATATTACTTTTTAATCACGAAATGATCAAGATCAGCATCAGCACTAAATCAAATGCTTGAATAAACACTCATGAAGCAGATGATCTCGTTGCATTTATCAAGTACATATGTCAACAGCATGACATCAAAATCAAGATTTACAATGACATGATTCAGATGTTGAATGATGTCAACAAGATCAATATTGAGTTGAAAGTTACGCAGATAATGTTGAATGCTGTTTAAACATGTTTACAAAAAAAGATGAAGAAAAAGAATGTAATTATACATCATTTAAAAGTAACATTAAGTCGACTAAGCACTTTAATTTCAAAAGATCGATTCTTGAAGTTGATTAAGCTATTTGACTCATTTCTGTTCAAAGATTCAAAGCAGAATGTGAATAATTAATTGTTTTGAATGTGAAACAAGTTGAAGATGAACAAGAATCATTTTTCTATTGAAGAAATGAAGATTGTATATGTGAAAAGTTGAGTCAGTGAAACAATGATTAAACACATAGCATTCAGAATGAGAAACATGATCACGAACTCATTTCTTGAAGCAGAAAAGATACTGTCAATTTGATTTATTTTATACACTCTTGTAACATTGATATTAAATTGACTCATGAGAAACACTATGCTATGTGTATCAAATGAATAAACTGATCATTAAGTTGAGTTTCGATATCAATCTTCTGACTCAACTCAAATACTCGATTTCAACATTCTGATTCAATCTGATATCGACTTCAAGTTGATACTCAATTTGAGTTCTCAACTTAACTCATCAAGAAATCGAATATGATGTCAAGAGAGCTAAATATAGAAATTTTTCCGATTTTTCGCCTTTGCATTACCTTTTTGCATTATCTTTTTGATAGAAAGTCATAAAGAGAAACATAAAGAGAAACATAAAGAGAAACATAAAGAGAAACATAAAGAGAAACATAAAGAAAAACATGAAGATCATTTGATAGAAAGCTTTGATAGAGAGTTATGATAGAGAGCTATGATAGAAAGTCATAACGGGAAACTATGAAGACTGTTTGATAGAAAGTCATGAAGAGAAGTCATGAAGAAAAGCTATGATAGAAAGTCATAATAGAATATCTATCTATCTATCTTCATGTCTTGACGAATCGAGTTGAGAATTTTGAGTCAATACTTGATTTCAATCTTCTGACTCAACTTGAATACTTAAGTTGAATCTTCTGACTCAACTCAAATACTTGAATCAAGAATTCTGACTTGAATCAAGTCTTGACAAGTTGAGTACTTGACTCAAACTCAAGTACTCGACTCAACGCAATCAGTCTACAAATGAACAAAACTCTCTGAGAAAGAAAATCGCTTGTCGACTATACAGTGACTGCACGTCGTTGAAACAATAACGTTGAAACTATGTACTCAGTAATGAATTTATAGCTTCTATTCAGCACGTGATGCTCAAGTAAACTCTTACTGCGTGTTTGTGCTGTTTCTTTACAATGCATCATCTTTGCTCTGCTCTTCATTGATGATATTTTATACAACGATGTCTTGATCTTCAATCGCGAAAATCTTGATTCTTTGCACTCATGATGCTTATGATTGTAATGTTGAAACTGTGTTCTTTGCTTGATGATTGTCATTCATCAAGCAAGAAAATATGCATGAAAGAGAAACATGTACAATAAGAAGATAAAGTATGATTATATCAAATAACTTTATTCTGCTCTTGTCTTGTGTCACGTAGACGTTGATAGTTCATGATATAGATGTGCAATCACAGTCATTTAATGCTTAGCTGATCAATAGTAGAGATGCGTTCTGATCGCTCTCATGCACTCTCAATTTTTCACGTAGATAAATGTATGACTTGACGTCAAGTAAAGAAGATGAGTTCAAGCTCTCTCAGTATATCAGCATGATCAACGAGTCACTACTTCTTCAAGCACATGTAGTCATAAACTCAAGACTCATCATCTGATTCATTTATTCTATCTGATATCTTTTCATCAATTACTTAACAGCATTGTTAATGTGATGAAGATGTTTCAATATTGATGCAGTCAATGAGTTGCAAATTCTTCAATCATTTGTAATCACGACTCTCAGACTCTTCATCTGAATTGACTATTCTACTAGTAGTATCTTCTCATCTCTTACTGACATCAACATATCATTAATTCTCTTCATAGATTGATTGTGACTGTTAAAAGAGAGTGTTGTCACATGAATGAAAACTCTGCATGATGATTTTTCTGATTATGTAACGTTCTAACATCATTCAAACTGCGTTGAATTGAAATCTCTTGACTCTTCTGACTTTTATTCAAAACAGAATAGAATCAAAAGATTCATAGTTAACATCATGTACAGATGAATCTTGTTATTGATCAAGATACTATCAATCATAAATAAGATGTACAATGATTTCAATTGACATCACATGACTCAACAACAGTTCTTGAAGCTGTATTAAAACAAGATCTTCTTTCATGAATTTTGAATAAAATTTCAGAGACTTAGTGCAAAACTAAAGTACAATAACGAAACTTTACTAGATAATCTTCAGCATAAGATTAGCTCAGATCTTCAGCAAGTCATGATCAATGAACAAACTATGAATTTGAATGAATTCGTCAATATCTGCATGCAAGTCAACGTTCAATTGACGAAATTGAATGCTTAATCAGTTCTCAAAACATCAACAACTCAAGTCGCTTGCTTTATTACTAGCATCTTAATGATGATCACTACTGCGATCTCAGCTTCAATCTTTGCATGAAAGAAATTCAGAATATTAAACGTTGATTCTGTTAAAAAGAAGTTGTTTAAAAAAGAACTTTGCTTCAAATGCAAGAAGTCAGAACATAAAGCATACAACTGTCTTGAATCAGCTCAGATGCACAAAATTGCAGCAAATTCAAAAAACGATCTGTTTTCGTTAAAGTAGTGACTGAAAGCAATATACTCATATTTTGTTTCATCAGCATGTCTGATGATTCTTTTGATTTCAAGTTGTTTACTGTTGATGTCATCTTGAATAGTCTAGAAAAGATATTCAGATTTTTCTCTCTGATAAATACTGAAGTCACTGACATGACTTTCATTGATGAATCTTTGATGTCAGAGTTATGTGAACGCTTTGATATTCAGTCAATATCGCTGTTAAAATCAAAGTCAATTCAATTGTATGATGAAATTTTTGATTGAAAGTTAATTACATACACTTTGTATACATTAATCATGATTCAAGAACACAAGAATAAAATGATGTTTCTATTAATAACTTGTTTAAATCAGCACAAGATAATCATTGAAAATCTTTGATTGAAAAGAAATCAAATTTTAATAGATTTTGCAAATGATTGATTAATATTATCATTGAAGATTCAAACATCGAAATCTGTTATTTCAAAAGCAAGCAATCAATCAACATTTCACATATCTGAGTCAAATGAAATCTGCAAAATGAAATGAAAAAACTTAAACTCAATTATTACATTAATGATCATCTTGAAGAGACTTTTGAATCAGAAATCAGTGAATAGATTCATTGAATCTGCTTTCATAGCAAAGCAAAGCACTTAAGTTAATCTCGATCAACTTCGTCTCTTTTAATCAACTGAGAAAAAGAAACTCATTAATATTATCATGATCAAAGTCGCTGCGTATCAAACTCTAGTCAAGAATAAGAAGATCAAGATCTTCTTTTTGATCATTAGTGAAATCAACAAAGTGCTTAACTCAGTTGAAAATTTCACGAAACTGAATGAAATGATCTTTGTCATGTCATTAAATGAATTGAAGAAGAAGCTTTCAATAGTTTATCACAACTTTTTGAATGTTTTTGATAGAGAAAAGATAACGCAGTTGTCTTTGCATCAATCATATGATTATAAGATTAAATTAGAAAATGAGAATCAGTCTTCTAGAAGTTAATTGTATTTCATGTTAAGTCACAAGTTGCAAAAGATCAAGAAGTATTTAGAAGAGAATTTGAAGAAAAAGCTTATTACACTCAGCAAAGCTTTCTTCGCTTCGTCAATACTATTTATTGAAAAGAAAGATGATAGTTTTCGCTTTTGCATGAATTATTGAAAACTTAATGCTCTGATTAAAAGAGATTGTTATTTAATATTCTTGATAGACGAAGTACTAGCTTGAATTCAAGACAGTAAGTATCTGACTTGACTTAACATTATCATCATGTTCAATAAACTGCGCATGAGTTCAGAAAGCGAGAATTTAACTACTTTTGTTACTTTCTTCAATATTTACAAGTGTAAAGTAATGTTCTTTGAATTGATTAATAAACTTGTGTCTTTTCAGCACTATATTAATAATGTATTGTTTAACTGTCTGCATAAGTTCTGTCAGACATACTTGAATGATATTCTCATTTATAGTAAAATCTTAAAAGAACATAAAACTCATATGAAAGAAGTGCTAAACAAGCTTCGCGAAGTTGACTTGCAAATAAACATTGACAAGTGCAAATTCAAGATTCAGAAAATCTCGTTTCTTGAATTATTGATATTCATCAATGATCTGCGAATGAATTCTTGAAAAGTAAATGTGATTTGAAGCTGAAAAGTGTTTTGATCATTGACTCATGTGCAGATCTTCATTGACTTCTGCAATTTCTATCAACAATTCATAAAGAACTTTTCAAAGATTGCTTAATTCATGATAAAGTTGACTCAAAAAGATCATTTTTTGAATGAATAAAGATTTATCAGATGATCTTTGAAAAACTAAAGCAATAAATGATGACAGCTTTCATTCTGAAGCATTTCAACTTAATCAAAGAAGTTATTTTGAAAACAAACTTCTTGAACTATATGAACGACGAAGTATTGTCTCAATATGATGATAAAGACATTCTACATTCAGTGATCTTTTATAGCAAGAACATGATTTTTGCAAAATGCAACTACGAGATTTATAACAAAGAACTGCTGATCATTATTTGCTGCTTGAAACATTGATGCTCTGAATTGAAATGTACAGATATTTTGATCAAGATCTTCATTGATCATCTGAATTTGAAGTACTTCATGATCATCAAAGAACTGACTTGACAACAAGCTAAATGAGCTGAAAAGTTATCTGAATATAACTTTAAGATCATATATCAGTTGAGAAAACAGAATCTGAAAGTTAACATGCTGATCAGAATGTCAAATGTCAAGTCAGTTGAAGCAAACAATGATTGAAAGCTATATCAGCATCAAATGCTATTGTCAGAAGACAGATTTAAACTGCAGTCAATAAAAGCTGATCAAGAAGATGATCAGAAAGCTGATCATGATCTGATTCAGATCTTGCTCAAATCTGACTTAAAATTTGACTTAAATTTGAAACTTGAATCAAAAGCTAATCAAAATTTGATCAAAGAGATGATTTCTATTCAGAATCAGATTATAGTTAAAAATCAAATGAATCAACTGTACTTTGATATTCAAATAATCATGAAACAGAACAGAAGAACTTGTCAAGATATTGATTTAAACAATTGCAAAGTACTTGAACATTTTTTTTATTTCTTCATTAAATGCATGCAGTCTATGACTATGACACTCTTTAGACGCTGTGCATATGTTAAATTACATGTATCTTGATCAAAGTTGCTGCTTTATATCTTTTCATTGATTAATTACATCGATAGTTTGCGTAAACAAGCGCTTTCAACCAAACAACTTCTCTCTCTTGTGCTCTTGTTTTCTCGTCTCTTCATGTTCTTTTCACTAAGTACTTGATGAAGTATTCTGAAAAGATGATAGACTATGAATTTTTCAGTCAATGATTACTTGATTGATAAGAAAAGCATATGATCTTTTAATCAATGATTATTCTGATATAAATTAAATGTTGAACTTGCTGAGATGATTATATTGCTGATTGAAGATGAAAATGATGATCAAGCATTACATTCAAAACTGTTATGTTTGTTGTAGATTAAAAGCATCAAGAGATTAAATCAATGAACTGCTGAAGTCATTGCTCATACTTAAGCAGTGATGACAGAACATATCATTAGACTTCATTATCAATCTATCAGAAAGTGATGAAAACAACGTGATTCTAACAGTCATAAATTGATTGTTTAAGAAATAATATTATATATCATGTTGATCAAATGACAAAGAAATCTTTGCAGAACAAACAGTCAAACTACTGTTGATATGAATTTTCAGAACTCATAAACTATCAAGATCAATAGTGTTTGATTGTGATTCATAATTCATATCAATTGTCTGAAAGTCTTTATGTCTGAGACTAAACATCAAGGTGAAACTATTCATTGATTATCATTCTCAAATGAATGATCAGACAAAAAGAGTGAATCAGAATGTAGAATAATATCTACGAAGCTACTGCTCATATATGCAAAATGATTGATTCATCTGATTATTCATGATTGAATTCATTAATAACAATGCTATTTCGTCGTCAATTGAACAGTCAATGTTCTTTCTGAATAAAAGCTTTCACTTTCATATGAACTTAAAGCAGAGCAGATAAAGCTTAAGGAAAAAGCTCAGCTCAAAAACACAGACACTATATTGACACTGTTCATCATCAAAATTAAAAGAATTGCAACATTAAAGTATTTGAAAAATACTTGAATTGCAACGAGAAAATGACTATTAGAAACGAAAGAGTAGAACGTCAAGAGTGCGAAGAGACAAAGAAAAACGAAAGTACAATGACGAGAGTTGAGAGAGAGCGCTTGTATGCGCAAACTATCGATGTGATTGATCAATGAGAAGATATAAAGCAGCGACTTTGATCAGCTTACATGTAACTTAGCATATATACAGCGTCTAGACAGTGTCATAGTCATAGACTGCATGCACTTAATGAAGGGGGGAAAAAAATCTCATATGAACTTTGATTTGAACTCAATCAAATATGAGATCACTCAAGCTAGAATCGAAGCAAACAAAGCAAAGAATATATTCAAACACATGAAATGATTACTAGCATTGATTAAGCAAGTCTTGACAAAAGTCAAAGTCACAATGAAGAAACAGATTAACAAGCATTGAAAGAAAATGATCTACAAGATAAACGACATGATGTTTCTGAATTTTAGAAACATAATGATCTTACAATCATCAAAAAAGCTAGACGATAAAATGCTAGAACTCTTCAAGATTCTGATCAAGATTGAACATGCTTATTGACTGAAATTATCACTGACTATGAAGATACATTCAAAGTTTGCATCAAATCTGCTGCAACTAAATTTAAAAAATTCTTTGAATGAACAATGAAATGAATCATCTGACTTTATCATGATCAACAATGAAGATGAATGAAAGATGAAGAACATACTGAACTTCAAACACTATGAACGAAATAAACAACTACAATATTGTGTCAATTGAAAAGAATACAACGTTGATTTACATTGATACAATGTTAATGAAAGTGAATTCAAAGAATGCTTGAAGATCATAAATGACTTTCATGAATGATATTTGAACAAGTCAAGATAGAAATCAACTTAAGAAAGATTGATTGAACTGCAGCAATGAGAATATTACTAAATGAAGAAGAAAGATAATGTTATGATCATGCACTTCAAGTTAGTCTAACATAGATCATGTGAAACTATCATAGACTAGTATAAAGCTGATGTTGACACGCTAGCGATCTAGCGTGTCTTCGTGAGTAAAACTCACGACATGTTGCATCTTCTTTCTTCTTCAGCTTTAAACTTCTAGTTAGAATACACTCATATGATTCGCTTTATGCAGACTCATAACAAAGCTCATCACATGAAGTGCAATGTCTTCACTTTCAAGCTTGCAAAACAACACTATTAAATCTTGTTGCATCATCAACATGTTTGCAATTTCTTGAAAGATCTGATCAATCAATTTCTTTTGTATCTTTTTCATCTTTTTTCTCTTTATTATTTTCATTAGAATCATGCATTTCTTGCAAAGCAATGACAAATCATCTTTGAATCACTGCTTCTTTGTTTTTGCTTCTTCTTTTGTTATATCAATTCATGATGATATTTTGAATGTGAAACGCATATTTTCTTATGTTTGTAGCTATTTATTAAGAAGTTGAATGAATGTCTTCAACTTTTGTACATTCTTTGCGATGAATGCATCTTGACTTTCAATCTTTCTTTCTGAGATGTTTCAAAGACATCAAATCAGCTTTAAGATCACTTCTTTTCATGAATGATCTTTGCTTTTCTCTTTCTTTAACATCAATGTTTGTGTTAGTAAATCAATGATGTTGATAACTTTCATTTCATCATTGCGTAAGTGTTTAAATCTTGCGTCGCTATCTCTTTGTGACGAGTCAACGCTGCTCGCAATCATCATTGAATCAGCATTACTGTTGCTCATACAATTCGTTATCATTTATTCATCTACTTAATCTTTTCTCTCTCATTTATAATGTTCTTTTCAAAGGTTTGTTTTGCATGCATTGTGATTGTCAAGAAAACTTTCGCAAAAAACAAAAGATAAAATAATTATCAAGATGCAAAGAATCATGAGTTTAAAAGCAAAAGTCATTTATTTGACTGAATGCATCAAGAATACAGTGAAATTATTCGTATTTAAACAGCGAATATGCGCAAAATTAAAACTCTGATAAAATAATGAATTCATCAAAATGCAAAAGACGCTGTTGTTAAAAAAGCGAATCTGAAAAAGATGCAGAAATGATGATGCATAAGCAAAGATAGTGCAAATGCAAAATTCATATCATGATGCAATAAAGCTGATTAAAAATCAAATCTGAATCAATTTTTTGAACAATGTTGAAGAGAAAGAAGTATTTCAAACATACAAGTTCACTAAATCATGTTTAATTGAAAAGTTACTCTTGATACAAAACTTGCAAAAAAAATTGAATTCAATGAAAAGTGCAAGACATTTCTGAAAGCAATGTACTCATCATTTTTGAAAATTCAAATCAATGAAGAATTACTATTGAATGAAAGTATACAGTGATTAAAAGTTATTGAAGAGAAAATCAAGCACGCTATTAACTTTTCAGCACTCAGAAAAGCACTTGAATCAGACGAAATGTCATTTGCAATCATGTAGCAAATGTACAAAACTATATTGAAAATCTTCAATTTAATGTACTCAAATTCGATTGAAAATAACTATCATTTGAAAATATGACGTGAAAACATGAAAATTATTCTGAAAAAATCAAACAAGTTGAATTATTCAATTTTGAAGACATACAAAATTATTAGACTACTAAACTGTTTAAACAAAGTAGCAGAAAAAATAATAGTAGTGCAACTGTCTTACACAGCTGAAATTAATGATAAGTTGCTGAATTTTGATCAAATGAAAGATAGAAAACAAAGATCAGCTATAAGTTTTTTAATTTTTTAATTTCTTCATTAAGTGCATGCAGTCTATGACTATGATACTGTCTAGACGCTGTGCATATGTTAGATTACATGTATCTTGATCAAAGTCGCTGCTTTATATCTTTTCATTGATCAATCACATTGATAGTTTGTGCAAACAAGCATTTTCAATCAAACAACTTCTTTCTTTCATGCTTTCATTTTCTCATCTCTTTATATTCTTTTCACTTTATTCTTTCATTTTCAATAGTCATTTTCTTGTCATAATTCAAGTACTTTTCAAGTATTCTAGCATTGCAATTCTTTCAATCTTGATGATAAACAACATCAATATAATGTTCATGTTTTTGAACTGTACTTTTGCTTTAAGCTGTAACTGTTCTGCTTTATAATGTTTGCAGTTCAGTAGTTTTTTATTTTTATTTCTTCATTGAGTGCATGCAGTCTATGACTATGACATTGTCTAGACGCTGTATGTATGCTAAGTTACATGTAATCTGACCAAAGTCGCTGCTTTATATCTTCTTGTTGATCAATCACATTGATAGTTTGCGCATACAAGCGCTCTTTCTCAATTCTCATCATCGTACTTTCGTTTTTCTTTGTCTCTTCGCACTCTTGACGTTCTACTCTTTCGTTTCTAATAGTCATTTTCTCGTTGCAATTCAAGTATTTTTCAAATACTCTAGTGTTGCAATTCTTTCAATTTTGATGATGAACAGTGTCAATATAATGTCTGTGTTTTTGAGCTGAGCTTTTTCCTTAAGCTTTATCTGCTCTGCTCTATAATGTCTGCAGTTCAGCAGTAAATGCTTCAACGTTTGCCTTGCATTGCATATTTCATAGCATTTGTTTGAATTATTCTCTGATAATTGATGCAAATAGCTCTTGAAATAGTCATGTCTCATTTTCAGCTGAATAAAGATTGAAAACGTTAGTCTGTCGATTTTTCTCATCTCTTTTAGTGATTTATGACTTAAATTCACATTTGATATGTGCTTTTGATACTGATTTCTCTTCTTGATGCTGCTTTTTCAGACATTTAATCATTGTAATTTCATATTTTTGCAAATTTGCTTTTTGACGAAGCTTATGATGATTGCTTTCATGTTGTCGATAACTGATAATTCTTAAGCAATGCTTTTGATCAATTGATCTGCTTTTCAGTTCTCAATAATGCTCTTGCGACTCGATATTCACTGTATGCGAATTTGACACTGATTCTGACATAAATTGGTCAAGTTTTGTCGTATGTCATTGAATAACTTCGCATTGATGTTGTTTAGTCTTTGCAAAGTCATTTGACTGTTCATGTACACTCAAATTTCGCTGTTTTTGAGTGCTTTTTCGCTGCATATTGCAATTGCATCGCTAATAGCTTGCAGTTTCGCTTTCGTTGTGATTATTTTGTCATAAACGCTTGTCGCTTTGCTGTATCTGATGAATTCATACGTGAATATTACTGTTGTTTCAGTTTCTGTTTTGATCTCTGCTATCTTTTTTCGAATTTGCGATGTGTCAATATACATCACTATGTTTTTCGCCTTTTTGATAATTCTTTCTAATTCTCTGTAGTGCAAATTGATCGTTTCATGAGTTTCGCTTTTTGCAAATTCGGTTTGAATTCTTGCTAAATGTTTGATTTCTTGATCTCATGATTTCTTGAAGTGAGAAATTTCAATTTCTTTTATTGAATTCAGTGTTTTTTGCACTTTGTTCAATATTCAATATATCTGTGTGAGTCTATCTTTGCACTTCTTGACTTTTTAAGATAAGTTTTTCTTCATCTCATTTTAGTTCAGATATTTCAATGCATTCAGATCTAGATTCAATTCAATAAAGTATTGAGATGAGTATGAAATAAATGTTCTTTTTCTGATAGAGTGTTTTTTCAATAATTCAACTATTCAAATTGCATAGTTCTTGCACTTTTGATCTAATTGCATCTTCACTGACGAAATTTCAACTTCTATTTGCATAGCATCTATCGATGATGTTTGAAATGCATTCAGAATTTTTCGTAATGCAGCGTTTTGCAGTTTGCGAAATTTGACTAAGTAGCTTTTTTTGATTATTTCATCATATTTCGACGTCATAATCGCTAATAAACGTGACGCATGTCAGATATAACTGCTTTTCTGATTTAACATTTAGTTTTCACTCACTATTCATTAATTTAAATAACGAGTGTAACGTTCTTGTGACTGTCACGATTTTCGTTTGCACATGAACTTTGAAGTTGAGCTTTTGATTCAGTCAGACTTCTAGTCATTGTACGTATGTCTTTGATTTTATGATCATGTTATTGAGTAGAATAATCATTTGATTGAGCATCATCTTGTGCCTTTCAAAGTGTATCAGTTCAGATTTCGAGTCATCAAATTGCATTACGTTGTTCTCAGCTCATGTGAAAGCGATTTTTGCTGCGTTTTTCAGTATTTTCACATTCTTGTCAATATTTCTTCTCTCAACGTATAGCGTCACGTCGTCAATATAGCTGAATGACTGTAAATTTTCAAACTTTGCGTGAATCTTTGAAAACAGATATCAAATATAAATTAGAAATAAAATGAGCGAGATAGATGAATCTTGTGATATTTCTGTGCTTATTTTCTTTGATTTCTGACGTTCGTCATCAAATGCTAAGTCAATAATTCGATTTTGTAAGAAACATTTTACTCAATTGATTAAATTGACTGATATTTTCAATTTAATCAATATTTTGATCAGTTGTTTCAACGTAACATGATCAAAGACTTCTTTGACATCTAGAAGTAGACGAATAAGCGTGTTTTCTCGACTTTTCGTCATTTGCACATCATGTACTAGATTTAGTACTGCATCTATAGCTGATCTTTGTTTTTTGCCTCTCATTTGATCAAAATTCAGCAACTTATCATTAATTTCAGCTGTGTAAGACAGTTGCACTGCTATTATTTTTTCTGCTACTTTGTCTAAACAGTTTAGCAGCATAATAATTTTGTATGTCTTTGAAATTGAATAATTCAATTTGTCTGATTTTTTCAGAATAATTCTCATGCCTTCTCGTCATATCTTCAAATGATAGTCATTTTCAATCAAATCTGAATACACTAAATTGAAGATTTTTGATATAGTTTTGTACGCTCGCTGTATGATTGCAAATGATATATCATCTGATTTAAATGCTTTTCTGAATGCTGAGAAGTTAATAGCGTGCTTAATTTTCTCTTTGATAACTCTTGATCATTGTATACTTTTGTTCAATAGTAATTCTTCATTGATTTGAATTTTCAATGATGATGAGTACA
>JAABUU010002080.1_pt1 | contig 29861 bp, 31 predicted proteins | sample 5559301 | NCBI WGS metagenome assembly JAABUU01 (sample SAMN10711884, study PRJNA513360) | rock metagenome | isolation source: Antarctica rocks | place: Antarctica: Victoria Land, Richard Nunatak white
TATCATTGGAATTGCATTGAGGCCACGGACAGACAATGACAGCATGCAATGGCCTTTTGACATGTGTAAACATAGATTTGCAGCTGAGATGCACAAGCTGAATTACTGCTGCCTAGTGCCTATGCACACAGACATTCTGGGGATCACAGCAGACATGCAGGTAGACACTTAGCCATACAAGTTTAGCATTTGCTGAATGCTAGCTTATGACTTTCAATGTCTACCTGCGCAAGCACTGCTTGTTTTTCCTGGAATGGACGCGGATCTTGTGCAAGCATTTGTAGTTTCTCCATCTCAGCTGGCCTACACATGGAGTGAACATTGAGACACACTCATGCATGCGATCAGCAGGCAACTGCAAAACGTCCTTACATGGCTTGTGCTAACTCAGCCGCGTTCAGTAGTGCTCCTAGGGTCGCTCTGGGGCCAATAGCCAAGATATCAAAAGGACTCCGGAGCCACTGTTTGAGCTGGGGACCTGCTACAGATCCTGCAAAAGTCTGCAAGACGTTCAAGCCGTTCTTATGCCGAAATGCTGAAGAAGGCTATCTGAGACACGCAGCCACTGCATTCCACCTGCAACCGTGTCGGTGCTGAACTGTGGCTCAGGTACTGTCGCAACACGCGTTGCTTGAGAATGTGGCCGGTATTCAGCTGCTGGACCGTTATTGCTCTGATATGCAGCTGTCACATGACATGCTTTTTGACATCTACTGCACACGGAGGGCTTGGACAGCTGCGGTGATCGCTGAGGTGCTAAGCATGTAGAACGTTGTGTGTAGCCTATGCAATAGCTCATCTTGTGCGGTTCCTGAAACGCCGTGGCCAGGACAATCAGCGACTTTTGCAAACTAGTGTTGTGCGCTTGAAGTCACGCGTGCGTTGACCTGCGCTCACCGGCAGATCTGCCGGCAGATTGATAGGTTTAAAGACAGGGCTTTGAGAATCCCTTCCTCGAAAGCGCTTGCAACATCGCTGACTCGCACGGCTGGTTTCACTTGCTGACGTCGGCCACCCGTTTGCTCTTTCAGCAACGCTCAGTCTGCATAAATCACGTTTCCTGGTGTAGTCGCTGGCTGGACCTTCCTTTTCAAGTCTGTCCTCGAGTTGGACGGCATCGCTTGCTGACGACATCCTTTTCTGGAGCTCTTATCACCCACGTCACCCACTTGCACCGCCGCTCGTCATGCGTGGTCCATCATGCATGACACCCGGCCGGTCCCTGCCGGTGCAAAATTCCCGACAGCCAGGTAGAACCTGCACAGGTGGTGGCCCACCTTTCTGTTCAGCAGCTTGTGCGACGGCGAGTGTTGATTTGAGACGTCATGCTGCTCTATGATACAGGACATCGCATTTTGACAGCTGTGCAAAAGTCTCGGCGCCTGCTTGGCAGCAGAGGTGGTCTGCAGGTAGATCAGCTTGAAAAGCAGATGCAACTGCTGATAGAGCAGGGTCAATCCACATGATCTGTGGTGCTGCTGCGAAGCAAAGCTGAGTTGCTTCTGTGACACGCAGTGCTGGGCTGGGACTGCATCAGTCCGCTTCTCAACTCAGCGTGAGGTCAGTCTCTCCTCCATATTACACAGGTTCTCCAGCTGCACCTCAATCATGGTTTGCGGTCTGCATTGCCTTTGTCTCAACAATCACAAGGTCTGTGGCATCAGTCAGTGTTTGAAATTGCTGCCTGCTGTCCTGAGAGCATGATTGAGCAGGTCTCATTTGGTGAAAGCCACAAGGTTGTTGGAGGCCACCCTTGTCTTGGGGACTGGGATGTCAGCAATGCTCCCCAGATGCAGTGGAATGACGGCAATGTCTGGACCCTTGATGTCCAGTTGCCTGAGGGCAGCGATATTGAGTTCAAGGTTAGTCACTGTTGCTGCTTGTACTGATTCGCACACCGCATGCAAAAGAAACAACTTCCAGCTACATTTCTCACCTGCGTGTTTTCTACATACTGTACGTGTGCACCATGTATAGATGCTGCTGCAGCGATTGGTAGGGTGAAACGCCCTAAGCATTTGTTTCATCGGGCTGTTGTGTTTGGCTGCAGTGTGTCAAGGTCGCAGACAGCAATGCAGAATGGGAAGGTTGTCAGAATCACATGCTCAAGGTAAGCTGCTTGTCACGACCATAGCAATCCTATGCTGCACGATCGGCATTGTAGCTAAAAACTACCCTAGCTGCAGCAAGAGTTATCAGGGAGGTTGCTTCTTGCTAGGTCCCATCTGGAGAAGCCATGGTGGGCTTTGAGTGGGGCAAAGAAGACTTGTCAGTAAATGGCAAAGGTAACCAACAACAGCAGCAGCATACTCCACACAACAATGGCAGCAGCGGCGACTATCAACCCAAGGTAGGCATTGTACTTAGCGTGATGTCAATTTCTTGAACAGCGTCCCCTTCAGAGTCAAGCACTGCTGCATTCGCACAAGCAGTCTAGCATCTGAAACTGAGTCACAGACTAGGCAAGCTTGCAGACAAATGTTGCAGTTCAACATTGACCCTGAGAAGCTATATGTTGATAGAAAAACCTCGTGTTACAGAGACAGTCATTGCTGACTGTGATGTCAGTGTATGCTTCCCAGTCATTGTTGCAAGCCAAGGTCCATCACCAGCACATCCTCAGTCCCAAAAAGCCATTTTCAGCAATTTATACAGAGCCTGACATGTGCAGCAGGCACACTCCTCCAACGGGTCTTCAGAGAATGGCAGGCTGCCTACAGAGCAGTGGCAGGGGCAAGAAGTAGCTTTCATGCGCAGCAATGAGCACAGTAAGGACAGGCGGGGCTCTTGGCACCCTGAGGGGCTGGAGGGAGCAGCCCTGCACCTGGTGCAAGGAGATGAAAAGAATGGAAGGTATGACACGCACCATGCAGCAGTCCCTGCGCAGCCTGTGCGTGATGATCTTCAAGCTGCTGTGGGTAGGCATGCATTTGTTTGTTATCAGTGGTGACACACGCTGATCAGTTGTGTGTGATTGCAATGACATGAGTCTCAGAGATGTTACTTACTACCGTTTGAATAGTGATGGAAGACACATCAGCCAAGTTCCAGATGAGCAAGTGTCATAGATCTGATGCTGCTGCGCTTTTGCAGAACATGCTACTCAGCATTCATTCAGAAGCCTGATGCACAAAATGATAAAGACAGCTTGCACCTGGTTAGGCAGGAGTGCAGTCGTTGCGACATGACTCTACATAGCTGTTGCTTGCATCAGCGGCGCCATGCTGCGTTTGAGTCAGGATGTCTGCTGTGCTGTGCAGCTGGCTGGGCAAGATTCAGGTAGTGAAGGAATTGTTGGTGGACAATGCTGAGAAAGCAAGACCAGGACTGGATGCCTTGGCGTATGCCTACATCTACCTTCAGGTGGCTCCCCTGTCTCTACTCTTCCTGCCTTCACTCACTCACTCACTCACTCACTCACTCACTCACTCACTCACTCACTCACTCACTCACTCACTCACTCACTCACTCACTCACTCACTCACTCATGCAATTCATCAGTCATTCACTCATTTGCTCATGACTCATTCATTTGTTCATACATGCATTCACGCGTTCATGCGTTGGCTCATCCGTGCATCCATCCTTCCATTCATTCAAAATGAAATGGTTTCAGAGGCGTGTTAGCATTGTTTGCTGCCTACGCTCATGGTGTCTGGCAGAACAGCAGAGCTGAAAATAGCAGGGCTTGGCATTGAATGTGCACCTGGCTTTGTTGTGCTCTTACCACCCACCTGATGGACCATTTCTGCACGCCACTGCACTGGATTCCCCGTGGTCTCAAAGTTGTCGGCAAGAATAGCTGTGATTGATTTTGACAGCACATCGCAGGACTGGATGTTCAGCAAGGATTGTATATATAAACTACTTTCCTTGCACCTGGGGTGCATATTTCAGTGCTTTGTTGAGGTGACATTTGTCAGAATTTCTACCGTGCAGGCACCAAAAGTAGCAACAAAAGTGTTGCCTTGCATCAAAAAGGTGGATGGTTGTCATGCAGTGGATCAGCACAGGGGCCATTCCCTGCGTGGAGGGCGGAGGGCACTTCCGACCAAACAGGCATGCTGAGCTGGCGAAGATCATTTTCAGATCTCTGGAGTGGGTCATTGGTGATGAGAATGCCAGCAAGGAAGCTGCGCTGGTCGCCAGAAGAATGCACACCAAGTATGCTCATTGCCTAAGGCATCATGCTTTGGGCTTTGGGGCTTATTGCCTAAGGCATCATGCTTTAGGGTTTAGGGGTTATCGTCTGGTGATTCTGGTGTTTAGGAGTGGGCATTTTGTTGGGCTGTAGGGTATACCAGCATCATGGCCTCACTTGAGTGCAGTGCATTGAGTTGGAAAAGCAGCAGAGGCCAGAATCTTTCAGCAGAAGAAATTGTCTTTGTACCGAGGATGCCTGTGGCTTCTCAATGCCTGCACAACAACAGCAGCACTGAACTTTTTGCAGGGATATGTCTCATAATGCTGCCACCCAGCTTGCAGTGCCAACTAACCCATGATGACTTGAACAGAAGTAGAGACATAGTTTGCTCTGGCAATTGTGATACCTGTAGTAACTGGTTTCCTGCTGGTGGTTCTGGTATTTGGGAGTGGATTTATTGTGGTTTGTCTGCTGGTTGTTCTGGTATTTGGGAGTGGCTTTCATTTAGGATCTGTCTGCTGGTTGTTCTGGTATTTGGGAGTGGGCTTGTGTTCATGGTTTGTCTGCTGAATCTTCTGGTGTTTGAGAGTGGGCTTTTATTTTGGGTTCGTAGGCTGGTGCTTCTGGTGATTCAGAGTGGGCTTTTGTTGACCCCATCATTTCTGTGGGATTCTCCATTGGGCCCTAGGGATCCCAGCTGCCTCATGTGCACGAGTGTCTAACTGCTGCACCTCATGCTACGTACTTTGCCTGGAGTCCGTCAATCGCAAGTGACAAGCTCCATTGCAAGCCTGTATCTGCGGCTTGCCTGCATAGTGGAGGTCGCAAGTCAGGCACCCAATTCTTGTACATTGCGTTTTTGAACACATCCCACAGCTCTGAATGCACCCCACCCTGTGCATACAAAGAAACAGAAGAAGAAGAGTGACCCGCCCTGTGCAGGCTGCCCAGCTTCACAGAGGCCTTCACTGCCAGTGTGCCTCTGACGCGGATCAGGGACATTGCTCACCGCAACGACATCCCAGGGGACCTCAAGCAGGAGATCAAGCACACCATTCAGGTATGACATCTAGAAGAATATCACAGAGAGAGAAAACAATCAAAACCAGAAAGAATAGGCCTGGTCCCCCACTCAGGTACGGCATCTACAAGAGTGTTAGAACAAAGAAAACAGACCAAACCAGACAGAATAGGCCTGATCCCCCCACAGTTTTAGGCGCTCCTTTCCCCTTAAGGCTATGGCCTAAGGTCTTAGCCCTGGGCTGCTGCTTCAGATGGCTCCCTTTTAGGGTTGTCAGAAGGTGAAGACTGTCCATTTCTTGCCTTCCCAGATATAACCCCGTGCATATCCATCTTGTATGTCTGTCAATGTGTCAATGAGTCAGTTTGGTACGTACCTCAGTTCTGTGCAAGATGCCATGCTGCATTTCATGTGCTGCTAGGCTCTAATTGTCCTTGCCATTGCCTCCCTATGCTACTGACGCACTTGCTGGGTCATGTGCATTACCACCAGCTCAACACAGCTGCATCCAGAGTTGCAAACAGGTAGAGCACCCTCAAGCCTCGTTAGTCTTGCAAACAACTACAAACTAGTGTCTCGATGATTCCACCAAGCAACTTTGTGTTTGAGTAAAGTGAGTGCGTGACTCATGGGGCGACGGACTGTTTGTGCAGAACAAGTTGCACAGGAACGCCGGTCCAGAAGATTTGGTGGCGACTGAGGCGGTTCTGAAGCGTATCACAGCACCAGGCACAGACTACTCACATGCATTTGTGGAGGAGTTCAAAGTCTTCACTGCTGAGCTGAGAGACTTCTTCAACGCTGGGTCCTTTGCTGACATGCTGGGCGCTCTGAGGGACTCCCTGGATGAGTCAGCCACTCAGGTGGGTTGTCACCTCTGCTTGCTCAGTATGCCTCTGTCGTCTGTTCATTTGTCTGTGTGCCTGTGTACCTGTTTGACTCTCAGCCTCTCTTCATGCAGGGTTATTTATTTTTTTGTTCGTACAAAGACCACCAGTTTGTTTATTCTCTGCAGATATGCCTGTGTTGTCATCTCTGACGTCGACTCATCTTTCTGCTGGCCAGTCTGGATGTGTCTGTCTATCTGTCTGTCTGTCTGTCTACTTCTCACTCTGTTTGACCATCCATCTGCCTGTCTTCCACGCTTCATGCTTGTCTAATGCGTCAGTCTGTATTACTATCCTTATGTCAACACCACAACCCCCTGTTGCTGTCTTTAGTTCAAGAGCAGTGAGTGCAGGCGTCATGGTGTATGTGTGGCCGATTATCTGACATACTCCGTAACCCATAGCCGATGGCCTGTCCTCATAGATGCATTGGGATTGCAGTCTGTTGATCACATTCAAAAACTTGCACTAAGTTGTCACACTTGTAGCAGGACAAGACTTTGTGAAGAAGCAACGATGGGTTGCACCTGCCAAATGACAATGCTGGCGCAAGTCATCATCACCATCATCACTATCATTGATATTTGTCACTATCACTGTCAATGATCACCATTGTTGTGATTTTGGATCTGATTCATGTTACTGTTATCACTGCCATTACGCTTGTTATTGGCACTGATGCTAAGGACATCATTGTTTGTGTTGTTGCGGCAGGCGGTGGACAAGTTCTTACAGGCCAAGGGGAAGCTGGAGGGCAACGCTGCACCTGCCCTGAATGATGTCATGGAGGCGCTGCACAGCCTGACCACTGTAAGGGCCAACCTTGCCGCCGGCCTAAGCAGTGGTAAGCACGCCCTGTCCTGTTGTCTGCACTGAACGCATAGCCTTTGCTGGGTTTGTTAGAGCGGTAAGCATCAGCCTGGCTGTTCCATTTTGCGACGGCTGGTCCAATTTGCACTGGCTGTTCCACTTGCAGCCGCTGGTACATATGTGACGGCTGTTCCATCCCATAAAACGCTGCAATATCTGACATATGGCATGTTGGATGGTGATGCCCATCTGGCAAAAGCCATGAAGGGCTTGCCTGCACCTTTGCCTCATCAGCTGCAATGATCTTGCAGTCCGCCATTGGATGTTTTTTCAAGGCGCAGCTGCAAACTTGGCTGTTTTGGTATGGCTGCCTCGGCGTCGCTGAGCCACTCACAATTATCACTGTGACTGCTTGTAGTGATGTCTGGTGTGCATGTTCTAGTCTTAAACAAAACAATGACGACAATGCACGGGTACGTGTCCCGCCAAATTTTAGAAACTGAGGGCAAAACACTACATGGCATGGAGTTTTTGCAGGCTATTAAATGCCCCGGGTGGGTGCCTATAGGGTTGAGGAATGAGTCCCAAGGTGTTCATGTTCTAGTCGTAGACGGGGGGAGATCCATGATGTGTGTGCAGTCAAAAGGCAAGCAGGGTGAGTGTGTGTGTCAGTAGGGCTGAGGAATGATGCTCCAGATGCTTCCATGGCCATGAGGCAGCGCTGGAGGCTGGCAGAGATCCGTGCTGAGGACTATGCATTCGTCCTCTTCAGCTCCTTCCTAAACCAGCTCAATGACAAGGCATGATTATGGCAATGTTTTTGCACCAGCTTGTGCATGTTGCAAGCAGTTGATTGCAGTGTGCAAGATGTCGAGCCTGGTTTCTGGCTATAGTGTCAAACCATCGTGTCAGACAGGGCAGGCTCAGCCTATTATGTCCCAGTCAAGCATGCACCTGCATCTCTTGCATCGTTGCGCGCATGTCCAGTGAGAAAAGTGGGTGCATGCTTGCTATCTTGGGCTGCTGCTCACTCTTTCTCTTGAAGCTATAGTAAAATTGGTGTAAATCAACAATTGTTGCCTCAGGAGGCTCCCACTGTGGTTACCAAAAGACTCAGACTCTCTTCTGATCTCTTTTCTGCATGCTTGCTTTGTCACACTCAAGCCAGTTCCGCCTTTCTTTTGAAGGGTTGCTGAGTTGACTGCCTGGCAGTGTAGGGTGGCGCTGAAGGGCTGGCAGGGCAGGCAGACAATGCCTGGGACTTGCCCCTGGGGGCTGTTGTGCTGGGAGTGCGTCACATGGGCCTCAGCAGCTGGCAGGGCCCTGAGTGCATGGCCCTTGAGAACGAGCTGACTGCCTGGCAACAACAGGGGGACTTCAAGTCTACTGAGACAGCCCTCAGGTGCTTCACCTGTCTCCCATGCTTCTTTATCGTCACCTGTGCTTGCAAGCCAGGGTGTGTAAAGTGCATTGCCCAATGCAATGCATCTCAGTGTGAATCCTTGATGTAAAAGGTGGCAACAAGCAGCTGACAGCATGTACCCTTCTTGCTAAAGCAGTAAGTCGGGCACAGCACTGCATGAGCCAGTTGCAGCCACCACACATGTATGAGTAAACAACAATGTATGTGTACACGCCAGTAAGCATTACTAAAATCCTGCGTGTATGTTCCTCTATATGAAGAAAAAACCGTACAGAGATATACATGTACAATATATACAAACTATATAAATGTCTAAGAGCGTGTGTGGTAGAACACAAATGGTAATACAGACTGCTGAAAGATACTCTGTACCAGGTTGAAAGCAACCTTGGAGAGGGTGCAGCGGCTGGCTCATGGCTACACAGAGCAGCTGCTGGTTGTGTTCCCAGACAGGGTGCAAGCCCTAGGCAAGGGCCTGGCCATGAATGAAGAGCGCCTCAAGGTACATGAGCATATCGCAAATACTGCATCTCACGAATGTGTGGTTCTTCCATGAGCCGTGGTCATACTCAAGAAGAAACATGCATCAAAACTTGAATAATTTTAATGTACTTGTTCAGTATCGAATCGGGGTTTGGTCGCCTTGCAGGCAGGCACAAACACAGTGTCGGTCCAAAACTTTGTTGACATGGTCATGATTGTCTCATTCCAAGCTGTATGATTTATTGTTGTTGGGCTTCAGGTGTTCACTGAGGCAGAGGTGAGGGCCAGCCTGGTGTTCCAGGTCAGCAAGCTGTGCAGCTTCATGCTCAGGGCAGCTCGCATTGCCACTGGAGGAGCTGCCTGGGACGCTCTTGTTGCAGGTCTGCCAGTTTACCCATTGCTTGTACCCCATACAAGCTGGGGCTTATGGTTTGGAGTTGGGGTTTATGGTGCTTGAAACTTCCACATTTCATGCATATGGATTGGTTGCATGGACAGCTTAGGGTTTTGGCATCTTCTGGTGGAGGTCAGGATTCAGGATGTTTGCATGCTGCCGTGCCCAGCTTGTGAGTCAAAGGCGGGCGTTACATCAAAGCAAGCACAACAAACAGGGTTGCAGACAAAGGCCTGCATCAGCTCATGTTCCAGAATGATGTCAACGTGGGTTTTTTTGTCTATATCTGTCCACTGTCTTTTTGCTACATCTGTCCACTGTTGCTTGGCTACATCTGTCTACTGTTTCTTGGCTACATCTGTCCACTGTTTTTTTGGCTACATCTGTCCACTGTTTCGTGGCTACATCTGTCCACTGTTTTGTCCACACTTTGCAAGACTTCCATGCCAGTATTAAGTCATCCCCTGCTCTTGCAGGCACTGCAACCGGCAAGCTGATAGAGGTGCAGCGCATAGAGCCAGGGGCAGTGAAAAGTGAAGTAGGCGAGGATGTAGTCCTGCTTGTCCATGAAGCCTCTGGAGACGAAGAAGTGAGCGCCACTGGAGTTCCCCTGAAGGGTGTCATCCTGGCGCATTCTTTACCCCACTTGAGTCACTTGGGAGTGAGGGCCAGGCAGGAGAAGGTGGTGTTTGTGACCTGTGAAGATGAAGACACCATGGCTGCTACTGTCAAGCCACTGATCGGTATGGATGCATCTTGTCACATCACACAGAGTGTGAACAGTGTGCAGCAAGGCTTGCAGATTCCTGTCGTCTGGACAAGCAAATTCCTGGACTTGCCAGATATTCAGAGACAGGCAGCAAAGTAGGGTGTCTGTGACTTGTGCAATCTGTGAACCTGTGAAGGTCAGGTGTTCTGCATCAAGCACATATGGCATGCATTTGTGATGCATGTTGAGGACGTCATCGCTGGTTAAACCTTTTGATAGCTCTCTGCAGCACATGAGCAACCCATGCATGTTGTCGCTCCCTCGGACCTTGCATACTGACATTCTGATGGTTCCAATAACACAGCCTGCTCATGCTTTTCACATGTCCTGGACTTAGCAAAAGTCCTCCAAAAGACTAGGCATCCCATTGTTGTTGCAGGGCAGCGCATTCAGCTGAAGGCCAGTCTAGAGGGTGTGTCATTTGCCCCTGCCCCTGACTCCTCCCCATCCTCTTCCTCCAGTCAAGGGTCACCCCAGGAGGCTGTTCAGGCTGCCCAGCCCGGCAAGATTGACAAGGTGAGTCACATGCTGCTGTGCCCATGCCCACAGCATACAGATGGTCTTGCATTTGCTCATGCCTAAATGTCAAGTGTGCCATGTCCAAGCAAAGACTTGACCTGGTGTCTACATTGACGCTCAGCTGTGAAGTAAACTGAGCCTAAAATGGCCAGACAGGCTGCAGCAGACATCAACAAGCTCATGGCTGGATCATGCGTGTGCTCCATGGACAAACGTAAGTGTGCAAAAGCAACAGTGCTCTCTGATCAGCATGCAGACAATGTCATGCCGTCACAGCAAGGGCTGACTGCAAGTGCCCTCATGACTTCCCTGTTTCCTCAAAGGGACTGCTGTTGTTCTGGCGGCTATGACTAATCTTTAATAGTAACAATAAACAAATTTCGGGCTTAGCCAACAGGCATCAGGTGCATGCGATGCAAGTCAGCTCCCTCCGGACAGGCTTGTTCTGAGCACCACACATGTAGTGGTTCAACTTCGAACAAGTGAACAAAGGAACATGATATATTGTTCCTTTGCAGGTGAGCAAGGCAAGTGTGGTGCCCTTGGCCAAGGCCACCACTGCCAGCTGTGGAGCCAAGGCTGCAGCCTGTGCAGACCTGGCCAAGCTTGCAGAGAAGATGAGCAAGAAGCAGGGCAGCTTCGGCACAGCTGCGGGCGTGTGCTTACCATTCGGCTGCATGGAGGTCATCATCCAGGTAGCCTATCTGTCTGTGCACCCGTGCGTGCTTTTGTGACTATGCCCGACTGCTCTTCTGCTCCACAGAGGTGGCTGCACCTCCATGATTGCAACCATGCGTGTGTGTGCAGCTTGTTCTCAGCTTAGCAATAGGCAGACAGAAGGGTGGTAGTTGCAAGCATACACACATGTTGTCTGTGCAGCCCCTTTCATGGGATGCTTGCAGGCACAGGCACACTGCTGTACGGCGACTGTCCACGTGCCTGTCTAGTTGCCTTTGCAGGTGTGAGACCATATTGCTTTGTTGCAGCTGGATGGCTAACCAAAGTTTGGGCACAGACACCATGAGACCATGTTGGTACAGCATGGAATTGAACTGGCCACCTCTGACCTGAGCAACAGGTCTTGCTATGTGTTGCCAGGGTTGCTGCAGGGTCATGCCATCCCATACTTGCCAGCATGTTGCTCAGTGCTCCCCTGAATATGATGTTGATGTGGGCACAAGCCAGTCATACCTTTCTCGGCCTTTTGGCTAAGATCAAGTGTAGTATCTGTTCTTTAGAGTTTGATAACTCTAATGGGGGACATTGTCCCCCTTGTTATCTAACCTATTTTTCTGGGGGCCTTCCCAATAGCAATGCTTGCATTGCTGGGTTGGCAGCTTGGCCATGGAACTGCACTACAGCCTTGGCCGAGCACCCTCTCAATCATCTTGAAATCTATTATAAGCTCCTGGCATCTCAGTCCTCACTGCTCTTGACCAAGTACCAATCTATGGCACCTCACAGTCAGGTTGACACCACCAAGTGACTTGCTTGCTCCCACAGGGATGTCGACAATATAGAAGGCGGTCAACACAGCTGGAAAGCAACAACCCTTCACCCTCATTGAAGTCACGCTGCCTTGTGGTTCAATGCACACCACATCCACAGCCAGACAAGCTGACGGCCATGCACACTGTCAAAACACAGCAACTCACAAAGTGTGCATGAGGTCTGCAAGACAGGTCAAAGTGTATCCGTGTATGTCTGTGTGTAGGAGGCTGGCAAAGGCAAGGAGTTTGAAGCGCTGCTGGCAGAGATTGAGGAGGCAAGTTTGGAGGGCGGGGCATTGGACAAGGCCTGCAACGAGCTGCAAGCCCTGGTGTCAGGCCTCAAGCCTCCCAAGCAGCTGAGCAAGGAAGTTGGTGAGTCAGACAATGCACATAGGCTGATCAGCTGTTGTCAAAGCCTATGCTGCAGCGTCCTTAACCTCTCTGTCTGCATAGGTCATGTCAGCACTGCACTGGTACAAGTGCTCTTTGCTTTGGTGCATTTGTTTACTGTGGCGTCAGGTCACAATGCACAGCACAAAAAACACCAACTCCTTGCTGCTGCTGGCGGTAGCTTGGACAGAATTACCCTGTTTCAACTTGATGCACCATTAGTGTTGATGCAAAGCATAGCACAGCCAAGGTTGAACCCCATGCCCAGCAACAGACGCCCAGGATGCCTGGGAAGAACTTGCCTTGCATACATGAACTATGGAATATCACCACTAGTCTGCTTTTAAGAATAAACCTGCATTGCTGTCCTCAATGCACTGAACATAGCAGGAGCAGGTGGCAGCTGCTGCTGAGTGCACTCATCATACGTAATATGAGGCCCCCTTTTCTGCTGTTGTGGCAGCAAGCTGTTTGGATATGTACGCCTTCAATGCTGGCAATGCACACAGCAATAAAATCAACATAGCAGTAGCAGGTGACAGCTACAACTGTTTGCACTCATGATTCACAACATGAGCGCTTTGTTCTGCTGTTGTGGTCAAGCCTTTCGGGTATGTACTTCTGCAGTGCTGGCAATGCAGGCAAGGCACTGGGCAATGATGCAACAGTAATAGTGCGCAGCACAGCCAATGTGGAGGACCTAGCCGGCATGTCAGGGGCAGGACTGTATGACAGCATCCCTAACATTGCCCTCACTACCTCAGGGGCCTTTGAGAGGGCCATTGCCAGTGTGTGGGCTTCACTCTACACCAGAAGGGCAGTTCTCAGTAGAAGGGCCGCAGGTCAGCAACTCAATGCGTCTGCATGCATGCATGCAGAGTGTGCATGCAGAGTCTGCTTCTGTAGTAACTGTGTGCACCTGACTAACACCTTGATGCCTAACCTGGTCCAACTGTGTACCAAATTGGGCAGAGCACCTGAAACTGTAGCATACTACGGTGTTAAATTTAGCCCTTAGTCAGGACAATGTGAGTATGTGGACAGTTTAGTGTGTGGGACATACTCTGATGTAATGCCACTATATTAGCAGCCATAGAGAAAGGCTGTTGGGTCATTGCTAAACAATGCTGGCAAGATCACCTAGGCAGCTGACAGTGTGCATCGTAACTAGAGCAGGGGCAGCAACGTCAAAGAGACGCGCAGCAGTGCCTCTGGCAATGTCTATCTGCAGATTACAACAACACACAGCATATGTGCCACATTGTGGCTTGCTATGCAGGAGTGAAACAGGCAGATGCTGCAATGGCAGTGCTGGTTCAGCAGCAGCTCAGCCCCGATCTCTCCTTTGTGCTGCACACAGTCAGCCCCCTGGATGGCGACAAGGACACCATGTATGCTGAGCTGGCGGTAGGGCTTGGGGAAACCCTAGCCTCTGGCACTCGAGGCTCACCCTGGAGGCTGGCTGTCAACAAGTCAACTGGTAAGTTGTTGGCTCACAGCTTTTGCTAAAAATAAAATCAGATTTGTATTGTTCTGTATCTATCAATCAATTTGTCAATTTAAATTTCCTGTCCCATCAGGGGAGTCAACAGACAATAACTGGGAAATCAACGACACACACTATGCACTAAATGTTCAAAGCAGTCGACAATAAGCACCAAAGAAATTGCAGTAGTGATGCTGAAGGAGGGCGCTGTGTGTGTTGTATGTTCTTGTCACATGCTCATTAATGAGGATATTATCATGTATGCATATTTGCCATCTGAAGGGTTCCCAGGTGAGCTCTGCATCAGCTGGTCAGATGCTACAGATCATATTCTGTGAATATCAGAGTAGAGCTGTGTGTGCATGCCTTATGTACCATTGACATCTCTGTGTAGCAATGTGGGACAATGCAATGTCTACTGCTGTTGTGTGTGACTCATTGTTCTCATTCAATTGATGCCGAAAGGTGTAGTCTTTTCTTTTCTTCTGTTGTGTGTGACTATGATTTGGCAGAAGCTAGCCTGCCAGTGTGGATTGAAGCATAGCAACAGATCTGGGGTGTGTTGTAGACAAGGTACAAGTGCTGGCCTTTGCCAACTTTGGCACAGCCCTACGCAGCACTGGGGCTGAATCCAGCAAGTCAAAAGGAACAGGTAGCAGCAATGCTGTCTTGGACTACAGCAAGCAGGAGTTGTCTCTGAGCTGTGAAGCCAGAGATCAGGTATGCTTTTGTCTGCTGCATGGTACCAAAGGTGCAGTTTTCAAGCTTGGCTGTAAGCTTAAAATCAAGTGCAGAGGTGGTTGCAGATTGTGGGATCCAGATCCAGACGTCAACACATGTATGGCAAATATTCACTTTGCAGCTTGTTGCAGCGCTGAATCTGTGTTGCTGCTGCACCAGAGTGCCATGCCATCGCTGTGTGCTTTTGATGCTTGGGCCATGTCCCATGCCATCCAAATGCTTGACAAGTCGCAGTCAAAGTAGCTGTTGTGGACGGACTCTCCAAGCACAGCCTTGCAAGGCATGCAAAGGCTTGCCATGCAATGCTTGCTTGAGCTTGGCACGATCTGTCTGCAGGTTGGACAGCAGCTGTGCAAGGTTGCGGTGATTCTGGAGGAAGAATTTGGGGCGCCCCAGGATGTGGAGGGGGCTGTAGTAGGATCCAAAATATTCGTTGTTCAGACACGACCCCAACCTCTATAGCGAGGCAAGCACAGGCCGAATGAACATGATTACATAGACAGCAGACAATGATGAACAAATGAGTCAGTACACCAAAAAATGCTGTCTATGCTATACAGGCTGAACAAGTTTGCAATGGCTTATAGTGAGTTGCAGCAATGCTTGGGGAGCTGCATGCATGTTGAGTTCTTTGATTCTGCCATGGCTGAAAGCTTTTGGGCTTGAGCATAATACTTATATGGTTGCTATTGTGGCAAGCCTGCTCCTGAATTTTGGTGTAAAGGCAACAACTATGATAACGGATACTGCACAGGTCAAGAGCTGCATCAAGCTTGCACGCGCATCCTCTGTACCATGACTTGTACTTTGATCAGGTCGATATCTCTTGGGGAAGGTCACAGAGGAGTGCAAGTTGTAGAGTCAACAAGCCTTCAGTGCACTTGCGCCTCCGCCAGGCGATGTCTCTGCGAAGAAGCCGCCACTCATTGATGGCATGCAAAACGAAGGTGATGAGGAGCATAGTCAGTCTACAAGCACCGACTTTAGCATCATACAACTGACTCATCCAGAAGGCAGCCACGCTGACACAACACACAGACGCTGAAAGCTCGCCAGCATGCATCACAGAGCTCAGCGATGAGCGCAAAGCAGACTCTTGCTGGCTTTCGCTTTGAGCATTCTCGCCTTGGACAATCGTAGGGAACGCAAAAGCCTTCAATCGATTGGATATCCCCAGTGACTGCCCCAGACTGCCCCTGGGTTATCTGCAGAGTGTCTTCTCACACTAGTGTGGCGCACAGGCTTATTGCACACGAGCTACATCAGATTTGCAAACTTGATTGAATCTTTTTGGTTGCCATGACGGAGTGGTTGTACATCGCGGAAGTTGAAAATGAAGCAGGCAAGGTAGTCCATTACAAGACGATGGTTCCAGTCCCTGCAAACTGTCGGGGCTCGTCAGCTTCTCAAGAAGACAATTTGGCTTTTCTCAACAAACTCGTCAACCAGTGTCAGTCACAGGTCATGCTTGTCTCCAAAAAAAAGTGTCAGGCTTGCGGAAAGAAAGCAGACCGCTTGGTGTGCCAACCTGGTCTTTATGACAGAGACGTCCAGACTTTTGTGATGGACTATCCAAAGCCAGTATGCCAGAACCCGCGCTGTGACCTCATCATACGACAACAGATGCAAGCAGCCAACCAGCAAAATGGCATGCTAGACAGGGAGCATTTTGTATGCATGCAGTGTGGCAAAAAGGCAGGTTTTGCAAAGTGTTCAAGATGTCGTGTAGCTGCATACTGCAGCAAAACATGTCAACAGCAGCATTGGCCACAACATAAGTTTGCATGCAAACAGCTAGCTAGAAGCGTCTAGGTGCAATTGCAAGACAAATTATAGTCAGGATGGTACATTGTCTAAACAGACCCTTGTTGTGAGGCTGTTGTTGGGAACAGGTTTTGATGCTACAACGGTTGCAGCGGTGCTTAAGCAAAGCAAAGCAGTATGGCCAGTACAGTCTTGAGATTAGCGTACAGCCATATTTTACCAATGTAGAATGAAATTTACCATGACATGAAGGTAGCATGTTGCATACTGCTGCGTGTGGCTGCAGCAAAAAAAGTTAAAAGCAGCATTGACCACAACACAAGTCTACATGCAAATCGCTGGCAGAAGTGTGTAGGTGCAAGTACAAGACAAATTACTGTTGGTACACTGTGTGAACAGTCCCTGCTGTTGTTGGGAACAGCTTTTTGTTGCAGAGGTGCTTGAGTAAAAGACAGCAGTATGCTCCAATACAGTGTTGAGCTTAGCACACATTCTCATCAGGCTACCTCTGCTATGTGCTTAACATCTGAAAAATGGCCCAGAAGCTGTTTCTCCCTGTGAAGTCTTGTTAGTCTTGGACTATGACAAAATGACTCAACCGCAGCCATACCAGCTGCACTTGAAATAGCATCTTGCAGCCATGCCTCTAGATGCATCAGACATATGTCAAACACGTTTCTGTAGGTCGAATCGACACAAGTGCTCGAAATTCCTCAGGTGATGCATATTTGAACTCACCAACTCCCTCCAGGTGCATTGCATGACAAGTGCACTGCCAGAGTCGTATAGCCAAGTTTGGAAGGTGTACACTATGCACATTTTTGCTTCCAATGAGTTGGCAAAGGCATTTTACTACCACGGATCAGTGACATGCAGTCAGCAGTGACCAGAACAACTTACGTCAGGACTGCTCGTCCCCTGCAGTTTGCGCAGCTTTGGCTGCATAGTAGGTTTGAGCTTTGAGCTGCTGTAACAATCAGTCCAGCAGCACCCTTGGGTATACCTAAGGCCTGACTGTCTGTAATGTCAGCAACCCCAAGCTCTTCCTTACAAGTGAACTAGCCGTAATGTATCTTATCTGCATGCTTCAAGTATCTACTGTGTGTGCTACTCATCAAGTCTTCAGATCCTTTATGGTTGCCTGCACAGACAGGTTGGATGCTCATTAGCTCTCAAGCCATCACCTGTGTGTCAGTGACAACAGGTGTTGGATGATGAGGACTTTTTGTGTGTTTGGTAGACAGTCATTCAACAAATGCAGATTCTGTCAGCAAGCGCTGATGAACAGCAGAGGCTGCAAGCTGCACATCTGAATTGTACTACCACTACTACTACTTGCATCTGTGTCCTGGGGACCAATGGAAGGCCAACAGACAACATCTGAGAAAGAAAACAGAAACAAAATGAATTCATTCATCACTAAAGCAAAATGTTTTTGCGTTTGTCAATAGAGCAGCAGCAATTGCAGAGGGTATTGATGGAGGATGCTAGTACTGCGGAGCGTATTAACACCCTAAGCAAATCATCTAAGGCCAAGTGCAGATTCAAGCCAAGCTAGTAGTGCTGCAGCATCAGAAGCTGTGCGCTAAATAAAGGTGTTACGAGGCAGCTGTGTCCATCTATGGAAAATGGATGCATGTTAACTGAGGGGTTGAACAAAACAAAATGCGTATGGAAAAAAGCATTTTCTGAGATACCTCCCTAACAGGGCAGGATCAGCAGTATTGAGGAACCTGCTAAAGGGTCTGAAAAGGAGCAGAATGTTTGTCCCGGATATGACTGTACACAGGGCAGTCAAACAAAACGTGGGGCTCAGTTTCGGCTGAGCAAACATGACACACTTGACGTGATCTATCCTCACGCCCAAAACGGTCAGTTTCTACACGCAGACCGTGAAAACCGCATCTGATTCTGGTGATAAGCTTTTTGTTCAAATGACATGTGAATGTGAAAAGGTAGTCAGCATACTGGTACTCTGCAGCCAGGTACAGGACAAAATTAGATTAGATTAGATTAGATCACAAGACAAGATTCTGCTCTCACCCGTGCAAGGCAGGCCTCGCCCATACCTTGGGCATGGATGAACAACCACCTGCGTTCATACCCGCTGTTGCGGGCGGCTAATTGCGGCGCAGATACGTACTCTGCCTCCTCTGAGCCTGAGCTCGTTAGTGACTTAGTGACTTAGTGTCGGAGCCCACGTGTCTGGGCAGGCCATAAAAATTAGAACTTCGGTCAACTGCTTGTAGAGCTACTTTCTGACCAAAGGGTTCACTTTAGTAGGAGTGTGCACAAGCAACGCAGCATTAACTCCAACTCAGAAATGGGGAATACGTCATAGCTATCCAGTTTGTATCCATATGACGCACATCAGCAAACTTCCCACTCTGCTGCCCACAGGTGCAGATGCCGTTTATGTGGTGACAGGTGGTAACAGAGGTTTGGGGCTGGAGCACGTTCGACAGTTTTTGGAAAAGACGCAGGCACATGTCGTTGCCACCACGACAAAAAGCCCACCTTCCGAAGCCAACAACCTGAGATTGCTTGCTGATCAGGGCAAATCTCACCGACTAACAGTAGTCACTCTTGACTTGAGCGACGAGTCCAGCATCAAGGTAAGTCACCTGTCATGTATGGGCATAGCCGAACACGAGCGAACCTGACTACGATTTCTTGCTGCAGGAAGCTGCAGAGCAAATCAATCTTGCACATCCCAGTGGAATTGACCTGCTGCTAAACAATGCTGGAATGCAAGAGCCCATTACTCGGGCCTCGGAAACGTATGCTTCTACATGCCTTGTATGCAATCTGAATCAGCTTGCTGCTGACCGCTTTTGTGCGGCATCATGCGTATTGTGCTGCACGCTCAAAACTTCCACTAGCCAACATATGTTTTTTGCATGATGCAGGGCCGGCAGCGAATACGTCCATGTCCTGACAACAAATGTTGTTGGACCCTATCTGACAACAAAGCATCTGCTCCCAAGCTTGATGAAGAAGAAAACTAGAGTCATTGTCAACACCTCATCGCTATATGACTCCGTCAATGCAACCCTGAATGACAACCATGGTCATCACAGTCCAACTGGGAGTGTGCTGTTGGCGTCCAACACCAGCAAAGCAGCTGTAAACATGCGTAAGCCTTGCAACTTCTGCCTGGGCTGTTAGTCCTTGCATCGCTATGCATATGGCCAAGCTCACCGCACTGAAGCATCATGCACATTTTAGACCAAGCCACATGCAAAGCCCTGCATCCATGAAATCAAGGTCTGAGTTAGGCAATCACCAATGCATCCGGCAAGTCTCAGTCAGTATGCCATTATTGCGTGTGTTCATGTACCACTGTGGACGCACAGTTCTTCAGCACTGGGCAGGTGAGTGTTTGATTTGCATCATTGCACCTACTTGGACAAATTGTTGAGGCATTGACCTGCAGAGTCCGCTGTTTTAGCAAATGATCTGAAGCACGATGGGTTCATTGTCATCTCCTTGGACACCGGGTGGGTCAGGACTGAGATGGGCAACACCACAGAGGAGCTGGGCCATGGCTGTGCACCCCTGGATGTGCTCACTAGCGTTGCGGGTAAGGGATGAGTTGTTGTTGCCCTCGGGAGTTGCAGTCAAGTGGTCTTTAGACCAAGAGTGCCCAGAGTTAGGCAGCTGCCTATGCGGGCCCACATGTTTGGGCCTGGTGAAAACGTTATGTGCTATTTATTACCATGTTATTTACATCACATGCATTCATGCTGGGGAATGCGCCTGCAGAAAAGTATCAACTACATTTTGCAGGACTCGCTAGTGACTTTGAACACATTCACATCTAACAGCAATTTTTTGGTCATTGCCAAGGTAAAACCTGTACAACAGCAGCAACTATGCAGTGCCATCTTTGTGGTACTCAGTGATTGCACACCAATATCTGTTGCGACTTACATGCCTCTTTGTCACTGAGCTCTCTAGATGTACCCCACAATCTTTTTTGCTCTGTGTCCTCAACGGGCTACTCACAGTGGGTACATGATGCAGGCCAGCAAAAAGTCATCATGGTTTTGACACAGAAGCAAACAGGCAAGTATTTGAACTGGGATGGCAATGCGCCAAAAGAGCACCCATCTTCACACGCATTTGTTACAGCTTCAGCAGCGCCTCAGGCAGGCACAAAACTTGTACGGCCTTTCAGGCGACCTTTTACTGCGCGAAGTTTACTCAGGCCACATTGGTCTGCAAATGTGGCAGGCTTATGGCAAACATGATGGCCTGCACTCTCTGCTGTAGTGCCAAGAAGACGGCAGCCTCGCTGTGTAAGCTCTCTGCAGGTCTCCACGAAACTTGATTGCCACCCTTTGGTCGTGTTCTAAGGGCGACATGTCTGACTTCCATGCGATCAAGAACACGCTTGCTGAACAGGCTTGAAGTCAAAGAGACAACCCAGCATGAGCTTTGCAAGGGCCAGCATAAACCACTCAGTTGATGAGTACGAACTTGAGTTGTTACCTTGTCGACGGTGATGTTTTCAGCGCCGATTCGACGTTTTATGTTGTGGACCACTCATGCTGGTCTGTGCGTCAAGGGATCTGTATCGGTGTCATGCTCCTGGGTTTGGACTTGCCAAACATTAGTTTCGGAGCACACGGTCTTAGCGCCATTGGTCACGGCGTGACCGTCACATTATAAGTGTATGCTGCTGTTGGTATTTGGCGATTGTTATGCACATCAACAAATCGAGACTTTTAACTGCCCTGCGAGCTGACGTATAAGGCGGTTGCTGCTCGCAGCAGCTCGTCCACGGCTTGTACACGAAGGCTTCCCGCAACATAAGCCAGGCAGACCATTAAGGGCCTTCCTGAAGACCTGATTTGCCGCATCTTGGCTCACATGCCGTTCAGTCAGAAGAAAGTTCGCTTGCGAGTTGTATGTTGGAAGTGGGAGAAAGCGATGTGCCAGCCCGAAAGTCACAGCATGCTTTGGCATAAAGTCAAACGCCTTACCAGAGCTGCCGGCATACCGTCTGGAGTCATGAAGGTACTGCCAGCCGTCTGTGGCGCTAACGCACTCATGCGTCGCATCAAGGCTCAGGGTCTTGGGCTCCTGCGAGCTGTCTGGGACCTTGGAGTCGATCCTCTCTCAGCCTGTCCAAACTTGCCAAACCTGGAGGTTTTGCACATTATGGAGCAGACTCAAACCTTTGAGCTGCGGAACTCCAATTTCTCAAGCCTCCAGCACCTATGTCTTGAAGAAAATCCATATTCAGAGGAACATGTTGCTTCGTGGGCAGAGAACTTTCTGCAACATGCTGTTCAATACTTGACTCATCTGAAGACCCTGCAGTACATATCCACCTGGACAGAGGGAGACCAGAATGCAGAAGACATTCCGGAAATCAGCGCTCCACACGGGTGCCAAGTGCAGCTCAAAATGGGGTTGCCTTGTCAGCAACCCATACCTCATTGCACTGCCCAAAGTCTGTCGCACTTGTCTCTGATTGTACGACCAGAGGCTGACTGTGTTGTGCCGTTGACGCCGTATTCCGCATGTACAGCACTGCAGTATTTGCAATGCAGCGTTCATCTTCCTGAAGTTCCTGTACCCTCAACAGCAAAGCTGACTGTCACCTTCACACTTTTTTACCATTTACCAAAAGCCCTAAAGCACATCTGTTTTGACACCCAGGGAGAGGATCGCATCCAGATATACGTTGTATTATGCAGAGGCTGGAGTCACTATTTTGCTGACACCTGCGACCATTCAGTCATTGCAGTACCTAAAACAGCTGCTAACCAAGATAGTCCTTTGGACAGCTGGATGTTTAGCAATACATATGATTTTAGAGTAGCGTGACCGGTAGATGTGCCATACCACTGCAACTGGACGAATCACTTGATATTTTTGAACTGGATACTCAAAGCTCATGCACCGCAGCTAACAAGTACATGGATTGCAGCATCGATTTGCAAATTTAACCTGCACATGCGCAGCGACCATTTAGACAATTTGCAAAGTAATGTGCACATGCACAGCGTCTATCTTTTATATACATATACACTGTATATGTACAATATATCTGCACATAGCGCGTCTAAATTGATTTGAATGTTCTTGTCAGCACAGGAAGATATGGGGACTACGGAAGATACCGATAGCGCAGCATGATTGCACCTTGCTGCAGTGTGTGCGCATTGGCATACTTTCTGGACATGGCTCATTACGTTCCCAACAACAGTCCAAGCCATGTGTGCATGCTCAAGGACAAGCCATCTTGCAGCTTCATATTCTGGTCACAAGTCTTGTTTTGCAATGAATATCAGATGTAGCTCTAGAGGCCGTGTACAATTCGTTACCTACAAACCCCAAGGACTCCGGTGTTGACGAACACAGTGGTGAATAGTGTTATGATAAACAGTATACTTTTGATACTGACGACCTCTAAATTGCCATAGGCGAATCCTTCTTTTGCTGCAGTGTTCACTTTTATAGCAACAAGTGTTTCAATCATGAAAGCATAAAAAAGCGAAGGGCAACCAGCTACTGACAGTGCCTCAGTCTAATGTGCAAAACAGCCTACACAACAGCAGTCTGAGATAGCACGTGAAAATGTTGCTTTCACTGTGAACAGATACTGAATGTCATTTGTCAATGAATCAGACCGTGAGTCAGACCCAAATGTGTAACGAGGCTGCATTTGTCCTCACAGGTTCACGACATGCTCCTTTGTCCAACCAAACAATTGATCACCATATATGCACAAAATTGATGCTTTATCTTCTACCAGCAATGCACAATGTTCAACCTTCCTCAGTGCTCAACACATTGCTTACTATTCACCATCTGCACGCCAATGCCTCCACGGATTCAGCTGAAGGCCTATAGGTTGGACCACCAGGGTTTGCTAGGATCCACCTCAGTGGGTCTATTCTTGAAGGCATCATTCAGCTGCTTGCCCTGAGGCTCTGCTGGGAAACTGGCCACCAGGTCATACCTTTCCTCCTTCTTGCCGATATCTTCACGCTTCCATACCTACAGTCAGGTGATATAAAAGAGAGTGTCAACTTGGTGACGCCTGACTATATGCTCAGAATCTGTAACCTGAGGAGCTGGCTGCAAGATTTGCGCTGCAAGATTTGCACTGCAAGCAGTTGCCCATGCCCATACCGGCTATACACATGTTTGTGTCTGCAGACATGGCTTGGTGGCAAGCACACACACGTAGCATATATTGACAGCAGCATTTTGCAGATGCTCAAAAGTCAAATTGGGTGTTTGCAATAAAGGGCTATCCACCCCAAGCTGGCAGCATTGTCATCTTCTTCCCAGCATAGCATGCAAGCTGTGAAGACGTGCAGAGCCAGTCAAACTTTCAACAAGGTCTTCAATACCAAGCACCCTCCCACCATTTTATGAATGCTTGAACATCAGTGAGATGCAGCCATTCGTGATTGAGATCAAGGTGTACAAATGCATGCGGCAGGTGTGAAGGTGCATGTGGCAGGTGTGAAGGGGCACACCTCCCAAGGTTTGCCATAGCTATGCCGCATGGCTCCCATGATGGGGTACATCATCTGACTGGACAAGTACAGGTGCCTGAAGTGATAAGCCTGGATGAAGCTATCAGCAAACGCCATCCTCTCTGCTCTACCCCTGCATCATCACAATACATGTCTTGCAACAACCAGTACATCTGACAGCTGCAATCATGGCTGTTTTTCCCAACACCTTTCTTTTGCCTTGAGGACTCAAGCACCGTGTACAGCTCACGATGCCACAATGAAAAGGTGTACTGGCGAAAGAGTCAAATGTGGTAGGCATGCCTATGGAAAAACAAGCAAGAGCAGGGCAGACAGGGACACATAGTGGAAGGATGAAGAGGAACGGTCAGAGACATGCAGCACTGGGAAGAAGAAATTCGGCCAGAAACGCACAGGAAAGACAAAAGACCGGCAGGGATAGACCACAGGGGAAGAGGAAGAGGGCAGAAAAAGACAGCAGGGGGATTTATAATAGGCACAGGCACATAGCAGGTGGAAGAAGAGGAGGGCAGACCTGACGCCCATGACGCCTGCTGCAGAAGGGATGTCCTTCAGGACAGGGTTCATCAGAATGACTGCCTTGCCCTGACTCTCTGCTTCATCCACCTGTCACAACCCACTTCTGATACATACACATTGAATCAGTAGTAGCAAAGTCTGGTCATCAAATCTACACCCTTCACTTGATTTGTACCTCACAGCTGCAAACTAAAAGTAACAGTGGCAACACTGACCTAGCTGTCATACATCCACTAATGCTTCAGTACTGATACATGCATACATGGCAGCCTGACGTACCATGGTAGTACATGGTAATTACATATTTACAAGATCCTAATCCCTTGATATGCTACTCAAACTTGCTGTCGCAAGTCTGTATTAACACAACATCCAGGCACAAAGTGAGGATATGTGATGCCGCGGCATATACAAACAAGCTGGTGTACAATATGGTTGCTGCTGTCAGTCAACCAGGCCAGCATCTACGATTGTAATGCTGGGCTCAATACATATTCAGGCACCCTGCCAAGATGATCTTTTCACACAGGAAGACTGATTGCTGAGGTTGCTAGCGTGAAACTCAGTGTACACATGGTTGTTGCTGATTGCCTGCACTCACCATGTCACCTAGATTGGTCAAGATTGTTGTGCCAACAACATTCTGCGGCGCCACCAGAATGTAGTAGGATGCATTGTCTATTTGGTCCCGCCCAACCTCACCAAAGGAGACAAATTCTCCTATATCTCCCCAGTCCATCATGTTCATTATTTTCCTGACCCCTGACAGGGACAGAGGCAGACCCTACAGTGCATGAAGTCTCAGCAGTGCAAGCACATGCAGGATTCAACTCAAGCGTGCACAGCTTGACTCAAGCATGCAGAGCTCAACTCAAGCATGATTGCAAAACATGCTTGACAGCTCACTAGCAGCTTGCAACGAAGCACAGCTGCTGGGCAAGTGTGGCAATCAGCATTTCTAGTCACATGCACAGAACAGCATTCTGGTCTGGATGCGACTGGCACACTGATGTATCAATGCATGAAAGCATGCAAAGATTCTAGTCAGCAGATCCGAGGCTGTGCTGTGCTGTGCTGTGCTGTGCTGTGCTGTGCTGTGCTGCGCTGCGCTGCGCTGTCACTAAATTCTCTCACACTTCTCATGCCACAAGCATGATGCAACAAAGGAAGACACACACCTGGAAGACTCCCTGGCCCATGGACTGCTGCACACACACTTTGACTAGCTTGCCGTCCTCTGCGAGGGCATAGGCCATCTCACGCACCATTTCCAGCAAGGTGCCAATGCGGTACACATCCATTTCAGAATTGAGCTCTGGTATTGTACATCTGAACATGCAAAAAATGTAGTGAGTAATCACGAAAAAAAGCTATTCAATTGCGGATGACCTTGCTACACAAAGTTTTCACAAGGGTGTCGCCAGCAAGATGTGCGATATCATGTTCTCAGGGCACAGCACTGCCTCTGGTAGTCTGCTAGCTTGCCTTATTCTCATGCGTGTCTGACCATCTGCCAAGGCTGCTCGCATTGCCTGAGTGACCTCGTTGTAAAACCAGCATCGTTTGTCGCGGTGGTGTGGGATGTCATTCATTCTGGTAGGCAACTCTGCTTGTTGTTGATCTGTCTCCTGCAAGATGCCAAAAGTAAGTGTCTTTTTGCATTGTGACTTCACTGGAAGGAACTGATTAACAGAACGCCATTGCGTTGCAGAGCATGATTGTCAGCTGATCACCTGCAAGACACTGTCTTGGGAGGCTTGGACGAGTAGTGTTTTGCTATGAGCAGACTGTGACAACGCCTGCTTTTGGGGTTTGCTTGTGAAAGGCCTGTTCCGCTTGAGTGTCGGAATGACAACCAGGTGGCATGGCACGCACGGCGCGAGGTGACCTGTGCGTGCATGCCAGCTGGTGCGGGAGCAGACCGGCCCGCTGTGCATGGTCGCTTTGCAAACGACTTGTCAATGTAGTCCAAATTTGGACCAGGCTTGAATTAAGTAACCCGCAAGACGGTCTGCACGCCACCTCTGGCAATGTTTTATTGCCGATAGGTCAACGCTAGTGTCAAAGCTTTGACTCAAATTGCACCTAGAGATTGAGTCATGCATTGGCAATCAGGTCATGCAGTCTTGTTTGGGAACAGCAATCGCTTTGAGCATGTGCTTTGATGTAGGTGCGGACCGCGGTCTAACAGAGTAACACAACTCCAAAACCTAGTTTGACTGGGCTTTTCGCTGCAAGATTTGCATATACATGTCATTCCAAATGCCAAACAAAGCTCCATGGACAAGCACCACGCCAGCATTCACTCTGCGGTAGCTATGATATGAACTGGCACAATGGCAGCAGATTTTGCGTTACCACAACCGAGTTCGTGGTCTACCAAACAGCCAGCTTGACAAACCAGCATTGATTGATGGATTTTGGGACAGCAACCCTCCTCACAGGCTTGAAGCACTTTCAGGCAATTGGAATCTGATGTGCGCCGGTTTGCTGACACACACGGGCAACAGATCCTTTATGACGACTTGGATGTTTCCATCTTTATTGAGCGAGAAGAGCGCGCTGGGTCGAGGATTTTCTTTTAAAAAACAGACCATATGGCCATAGCACCTCGCAACTCTACAGGACTGTTTACAAAGCCAATCATTCAGTTTACCAGGATTCTGACTATTTGTCTACAGTCAGATGCTATCCCCACAGGAGACTGATCAGTAGGTTCAGGAGTGGTTGCCATGGTGGTCACAAGTACAGGCCGCTTTGGCGAAGATAGTGAACATTGCAGTAGAGAGGACAGGGTCTGTCTTGTGTGCATGTCTGGCTCTCAGAGTCTGTTGAAGACGAACACCATTTTCTGTTTGACCTAAACCCCGCACAAAGTCATGTACGTCAGCAGTACAGCCACCTTTTTCATCAGGCTTCATCTTCAGTAGCAGCTTTTCTGGCTACTGACCAACCCAATGTCACATTGGGCTGGTCACAGGCTGTGTTAGGCAGTTATCTCAAGACTTGTTTTGCACAAAGACAATCTGTCTTGGCCAGTCCACTTTGAGCTTGGCTTCTGAACTTTGTAGAGCTAGATCAGCATAGAGCGTGTGGCGTCGCGGTACTAGTGCCCTAGGCCTCCTTGATTACAGCATCACTACTGCAAATTCTTTGGTGCTTTATTCTCGAATGCCTTGAACATTTAGTGCTCAGTGTATGTTGATTTCCCAGTTATTGTCTGTTGACTCCCCTGATGAGTCCTAAAGGAAATGTAAATTGATTGATTGAATGCAGATTTGCAGCACATGCACTTGTAATGTCATGAAGTACTCAACTAGGTCTGGATGCAGCGACGCAACGACGAGCTTGTAGAGGAATCCAACAAGGACTCGAAATATTTCTGGAAGGTGTACAAGACCAGAAAGCGAGACAGCTGCCCTGTTAGCCTACCTGAGCAGAAAGAAGCCTTCCAAACTCTCTGTGGTGCTCAGCCTGCTGAGCCACCACAAAGACCTGCAACATCAGGTGTATCCGTAACCAGTAACTCTGATGATGAGTGTATGTTTGCCAGCATCACTGCAGAAGAGTTGCATGTTTGCATCAAGACATTGAAGCGCGGCAAGAGTCCTGGCATTGATGGTGTTTCTGCGGATATGGTCATTGATGGTGGTGACCTGCTGCACGACTGCCTTTTCCTGTTCAATCGCATGCTTGCCACTTCCTTCCCTGAATGTCTGTCTGTTGGTATGATCACAGCAGTCTTTAAGTCTGGAGAGAATTCTGACATGAACAACTACAGGGGCATCACAGTAGGACCAGTGTTTGCTAAGCTGTTTGCAATGATTATAGAACGCAGACTTGTCTCATGGGCTGAGGAGCATGGCGTCAAAGCCAGAGGTCAAGCAGGTTTTCGGAAGAACTATCGCACAACTGACAACATCTTTGTTCTTAGGTCACTCATAGACAAGCAGAAACAGGCTGGGCAGAAGGGAGGAAGTGGCAAGCTGTACTGTTGTTTTGTGGATTTCAAAAAAGCGTTCGATACTGTACCGCGTGCTTTGCTGTGGCAGGTGCTAGAAGACCTGGGTGCAAGGGAGGGTTTCGGACATCATCAAGTCTATGTATGCACACGACAGCGCTGCAGTACGCACATCAGAAGGACTTTCTGAGATCTTCAGATGTCTTATGGGAGTCAAGCAAGGGTGTCCCTTGAGCCCGACGCTGTTTGGATTGTATGTGGATGGTCTGGAAAAACATCTTTTGGAGACTGCTGGCATTGATGCGCCAGAGCTTGGCGGCATCTTAGCCCCATTATTGCTGTATGCCGATGACCTCATTCTGATGTCTACTAGCCCTGAAGGACTCCAGCGGAAACTGGATGCACTGGCCAGCTTCTGTGAACAACGCCAGCTCACAGTCAACCTCAGCAAAACAAAGGTTGTGATCTTTGAAGCCCGCAAGTCTGACTGCAAGGAATTTGTCTTCAGTGGCACAACTGTAGAGCGTCATGATGAGTACAGATACCTGGGCTTTGTGTTTCATGCCACCAAAAACATGGCATACGGCGTTGAATACTTAGTGGATGCTGGGAAAAAGGCAGTGCATGCCATGCGACGGCGGTGCATCTCTCTACATCTGTCTGATCCTGCTACCATATGCAAGCTGTTTGACATTGTGGTGTTACCCATTTTGAGCTATTCCTGTGAAGTTTGGGCAATTAATCCCAAAGTAGGGGCAAAAGCTGAACTGGTACATAGGCAGTCTAGACTTCGAGATCTCTGAAGCAATTGCTAGGTGTCAGAAAAAGCACTACCAACCAAATAGTGCTTGCAGAATTTGGATGTTTCCCTTTACAGGTTCACTTTTGGCAGTAGATTTTGCGTTATCAAAACCGGGTTCGTGCTCTACCAAACAGCCAGCTTGATAAACTAGCATTGATTGATGGATTTTGGGACAGCAACCCTCCTCACAGGGTTGAAGCACTTTCAGGCAATTGGATGTGCGCCGGTTTACTGACACACACGGGCAACAGATCCTCTATGACGAGTTAGATATTTCCATCATGATCGAGCGAGAAAAAGCGCGCTGGGTTGAGGATTTTCTTTTTGACACAGACCATAGCAGCTTGCAACTCTGTAGGACTGTTTACAAAGCCAATCGTTCAGTTTACCTGTATTCTGACTATTCGTCTACTGTTAGATGCTATCCCCACAGGAGACTGATCAGTAGGTTCAGGTGTGGTTGCCATGGCCTACATGTTGACACGGGCCGCTTTGGCAAGGACCGCGAACATTGCAACAGAGAGGACAGGGTCTGTTTTGTGTGCATGTCTGGCTCTGTTGAAGACGAAAACCATTTTCTGTTTGACTGCCCCGCATACAGCAACAGTCAAAAGTCTGCATCCAAACATGTGCATTGCTGTACATTGCAGCATTTTGTTGCACCCCCAACTGCCATGGTATCGTGAGTCAGCTCATCACTGGGAATTACGTGATCAAGTTTGAAAGGAATAGCTT
>JAABUU010002081.1_pt1 | contig 29853 bp, 29 predicted proteins | sample 5559301 | NCBI WGS metagenome assembly JAABUU01 (sample SAMN10711884, study PRJNA513360) | rock metagenome | isolation source: Antarctica rocks | place: Antarctica: Victoria Land, Richard Nunatak white
CGGCGCCGCGCCCCCCCCCCCCCGCCCCCGCCCGGCCCCCCCCCCCCCCCCCGCCCCCCCCCCCCCCCCCCCCCCCCCCCCCCCCCACGAGAGCGGGAGTTACGTATGACGTAGTTCTATGTATGTGCCTAGTTTTGGGACGTTAGGTAGGGGGGGTTGGGGAAAGCTCCCAGCTACGGAGGTAGAGTACAGTACATGATCTTAGCTTAGCCCTGGGTTTTGTCATGTTGGATCGTCACTCCTTGTTACTTTCTGGGAGGTTGATTATGGTAAGTATGTACTGTATTGCTGTATTGCGGTACACTGTAGACATTAATCGACTAGCCCGCCTTGGCTTTTCCAACAGCTTGGTTGCTGGCTCACCGACTGAGATCGGCGGGGCAGTAATAATATCAAAAGGAGGGGGGGCCAAGCTGGGGGGGTGTGGAGATGGGGGGGGTTGAGTTCATATGGGCGTACCTGCAGAAAGCACTGATGATCGTTTTGTGAGATCGGATCTCCTGTTTCGGGTCCATTTCGATTCATTAATTCTGGGGGGCCTACGAACGTGCCTGTCAGATTCCTCCTTTTTTTTCTGTGGTCATCTTTTTCGCGGTGTTTTGTGGGTGGTGGGCAAAGATGATTGGCTAGGTTCTGCGCGCGGAAACGGAAGCACCAAAGCGCTGGATTGGAGATGCCGGATCTAACGGGGTTTCTGCTTCTCGGCATCTTCGTCTCCCACAGTCTGTTTGTTACACACCGCTGTCGGAACATTGAGAACATCGAATATCTCATGTGGATGATAGGCTATGGCCCCAAGACGAATACGGCAGCTCCATGGGGAGTAGTCCATAATGTTCTGATCTACCACAGTGCTCTCTCTCTCTGAATGAGTAAGACCTTCGTTCAGCTGCTGTCCAACCGGCCACGCGACAAACAGGGGATGTGAAGCAGCTAAAACTCTCTAGTCGTGGGTTCAATGGCATTGGGTCCGGGGAAGTCGGGCGGAAATCGGATGGTCCCTCTTGCTGGATGTTTGGATGTTTGGATCGGGCCCTATCTACACCTCCAGTACGAGTAACGTAATCCATGATGAAGTCAAACCATCTAATGTGAGTAATTCAGGATGTGAGTGGGCAGCGATACTTTGATAGACAGTCACTGACAAGCTGCGTCTCTGACAGTAGTACAGTACTCGTACATATCCATAAGGTAGTGAGTGGGTGGCATCGGGAGGGAGAGATCCGTCCCACGGTTGTGCCACGGTCGGTAAAGTAAACGAGGCCAAAGTACGGAATGGAGGGGCTTGTGGAAAGATACTGGTCCCGCCACGGCACTACTCATGTATGGATACATCTATACATCACCACTAAACTCAGCTTCGAAAAGCGGCGTCGACATTACAATTAACGTCGTGCTGGGTGTGGCTCAAGCCTCGTATGCTTTGTATGGACGCGAGGCATGCAAAACAGTTGGCCGCTATCTTTGGTGTCTGTGCATCGTCGCGGTCGCGATGGAGCACTCGCCACTTTTCTGTCCATCGTGCGAATGCCCAGCACCGTCAGCTATAGTCATGGTGGACTTACCGCTCTTTTCATCATGGGCGAGCATTAGTACTGAGGATTGTCACTGGAACCAGTACCTTCGGAACTGTCCGATTTTTAAATTGATGGAAGATGGTAGTTCATGGCCAAATTACTACATGAGGTCTTCGGTGGTCCTTCACATTTATGCTTTCTGATGCCATCTGGTAGATTCTTTGGAGCAAGCTTTTGTATAATTCCTAGAATAGCGTTTTCGTAACTTGATTCTCGCAAAATGCTAGCGGTCTGTCGCGTGGCTCCACTGCCTTGACGGATTGGGTTGACAGCTGGATGACATTTCACGATACTTTTAAAGGGTGAAATAATAAGTTTGCACTACCTGCCAAGTTTCTGTTATACACGGACATAAGCTAGGAGATATCAAAAGGAAGGGATCGAGAATCCCTGGGTAAAAGCAGCCACACCTGAAATTCAGTACGGGAAGAGGGATATTGGCATATCGCGGGGGAAGCCCCTTTTGTGATGGAATAATAATGTGACCCCTCCAAAATTCCAAAACACCTGGCCTTCAGCACCATCGATAGGATAACCGTTATTCAAGCATCTCAATACCTTCAGACAAACCATCTTTTGAATAGAAATCGAATAAACCAAGCAAAATACCACGCAGACGACATTTTACAGCGCGGATTAATTACGCGAGCACTAACCGTAGCTGCAAAGTACGAATACTGCAGTACTTTTGACCCTTTGCCCCAGAAACCTTTCTCACCGACACCGAGGGATGAACGACGAACAATTTCTGGAATCTATTCAAACCATCGTCGATCTCGTATCTAGATCAGATACTCTTCTTTACAGAGACAAGACCTGATCTCACCGACAACCCCCCCCAAGCACTTCAACATGCCTGCTGCTGCCACAGCCACCAGTCCGACCGCATCCGCACCGACTCCAAATCGAAAAGCATCCGTGGTGCCGGAGAAGAAATACAAATGCCAATTCTGTAATCGAGCGTTCAGTCGGAGCGAACATCGTAGCAGACATGAAAGATCGCGTAAGTTTCTCCGAGCATTAGTTTATCGTGGGGTTCGAGGGGTTGATGGTTCATGGTGGGGTCGTGGGATTCCTGTGGCCAAATGGCTAATTCCATCGCGCGCAGACACCAAAGAGCGACCCTTCAAATGTCTCAAGTGCCGGAGTACCTTCGTACGGCGAGACCTTCTTCTACGACACGATCGCACCGTGCATGCCAAAGATGGAGGCATTCCTCTCCACAGCGAAGTCAAGCGACGACCGGGCGCAAAGGCTGCACCCAGACCGGCTGGTGCTTCCAAGCGACCCATCGAGTTGGATGCAGCGACGATGGAACAAATAGAAGCAAGCAGTGATGGTATGGTTGATCTCGAGACTGCTGCGATGTTGATGACCGACCTTCATCACAAAGCTACTGCCGCCATGGCCAACCAAAACGAGATTGATGAGGCTGCGACGCCCTATTCCCCCGACCATACCACCATGTTTGACTCGTCCGTTCCTTACCTTTCGAGCGCATTGCCGTTACCGCAGATGCCGTGGGAAAATTTCATGTCACAATCGGTAATTGAACCCAAAGCTCATTCAATCTCCTCCAGCCTTTCTGGCTCGCAAGATTCTCAACTGTCACAGCTTTCCTTCGCTAGCGCCAGTACCGTCCAGCCCCATCCCAACCAGCTGCCTCCGATGATGGAGAGAAATCCTTCCGCCAGTGACGCCCTCGCTCCTGCACTGCAGTCGTTGACAAATTCCATGCCCATGTCTGGACCAGCAACACCAAACGGACTTTCACCCTACCCATTCATGACTGGACCAGTTTCACCAGTAGACTATCGACGCTCGCCTGGCCCCAGCCAGACTCTGACATCGCCCAAGGCCCCGCAGATCCAGTCGGATGACGAGTACAACGTACTTCAAGAAAACATGAGAAAACATGACGACGACCGCACGATAGCAACCAACCTCCAGCTCCAAACGCGCGGCGACATCAATGCGTATCTATCATCATACTTTAACCTCTTCCATCATCACTTGCCGTTCCTGCATCCCGAGTCATTCAGTCCGAGCCAAGTATCCCCAGCATTGCTTCTCAGCGTGCTGTCTATTGGGGCACTCTACAGCTTTAACCAAGAAAAGGCGTTCATGCTCCATATAGGATCGAAAGCGCTTGTCAATCAATTCCTACAGAAGAAGGAAAGCTTCAGCTCGCGCAAGTGTCCGTTATGGACAATGCAGAGTACGCTACTCAACATGATCTTTGCAAGCTGGAGCGGTGACCCTAAAGGACTAGAATGGGCTTGTTCAATAAAAAGTCTTCTTGCCAATGTAAGTTCATTGACAAACGGTCATGCTGTGGTTTACTAACACAAAGAAGATGGTAGCTGGTAATCGATACGAGTTAAAGAACCGATCGGAAGCAAGAGAAGGCGCACAGCCTAGTCATCAAGAGTGGGTCGAAGATGAAGGCTGCAGGCGAACATATTACGCTGTCTATATATTCTTTGGCATGCTGACGCTGACATACAATCACACACCAGCGATCAGCTTTAACGAATTCGACTCCTTGGAACTTCCGTCCTCGGAGTCATTATGGAATCTCGAGATCACGGATGAAGAATCATGGCGGGAAAGCTTGACGGCCTCAACAATCATAACCGTCCGACAAGCCCACGATTCCCTCTTCCAAGGCGAAGCGACCCGATACAGCGCTTTCGCCACCAGAGTCATGATCAATGCCTTGTTCCTCGAAGTGTGGTACCACAAGCGCAGCTTCGAAGCTCTACAGGACGTCGTTACCGAATATAAATTGCGTTTGGCCCTTGAAACATGGGAACAGTCACTTGAATTTTGCGAGCCTGAGACCATAGTGGTGCAACTGAGCGCACCCCACAAAGGCCACCCATTGATATTCAACGCCATGGCCGTATATCGCAATACTCGTGCGAGGTTAGAGGTTGACTTGAAGTCCATACAAGAAGCGCTTCGGTACCACGACTCCTACGAAGTCGCTGCCGCAATGAGCACCGCAAGGGATAAGGTTAAGAGATCGCAAGAGATGATTAAAGTCATTCAGGAATGCTTCAACTGCATCGAGATTGTTGCATTACAAGGCATTAAATGGGTCGGCAGGACTTGCGCTACCAACTGGAGCGTCGAGCATCCTTTGTGTGGTCTAGACCTCATGGTCATCCTTAGTCTCTGGCTGTATAGGCTAGAGCATGACGAGGAACCGGCCAATGAGGAAGAGCTCGCTATGTATAACAAAATAAGGAATCTTTTCGACGATGACTCGGTCGATGCCTATGGCTCAATGTACGGCTCAAAGCTCAGCTCGACAGTCGCTCGATTATGGGGAAGCATGCTTGATGAAGTAGTTGTGTGGGGGTGAGTTGTTCCTTGAATGTTGTAGTGGAGATGAATACTGATTCCGTTAATAGGATCACCAAGCTCATGGGAGAATCTTTCAAGCTCCACGCGCAAGCCCTTGTTGGGTACGAAGAGGCCGTCGCCTCTGGGACAAGTGTTAGCACTCCAACTATGTCCTCCCAAGGCATAGATCCGCTCGAAATGGAGGCCGCTTATTGATCTCCCTCCCTTCCTGTCACTCGACCTGACGATGTCACGGCCTTTTCTACCTTTACCGGCTGTCCTGGCTTTTCAAGATACCACTTCCTCCACTGTCAAGGCTGATCCGGCTACATACGTACAGACACAAACTCTAATCTGCTTTGCGTGTGCAAGTGGACGGTCAGGCTGGTTCCTGCTCCCTATACCTCTGCCGCATTGCTACAATCTATCTAATACTACTATTTGCTTTGAGAGATACCTTGTCCGTTATACAATTTCCTTGCGGGTCTTCCCTACCAATATCTGCTCGAGCGTTGCTAAGTTGGGTTGCATACCTTTTGGCTAGCTGCTTTTCCGTGTGCGTGCCAGTCCATGGCTATGATCCAGCGGGATATGACGAGAGGGTGGCGGCTGTCTTGTATTATAGAGCTCGTTGGCACATAACAAAGCAACAACAAAGTGACGGCGTCAGGGCTTCAGCAGATATTGTACATACAAAACGCAATTCTTATCGAAATTGTGCTTCTTCTTTGAGCGCTTTTCTCACTTTTCGCAAGGTAAGCTCTCTGCTCGTTATTGATGCATCCTTCTATTCGGTCTTTCCTCACTTTCCGGCTTCGAACCGTCTTTCTCCGTCTCAATTACGAAGCGTCCTATCTCACATTTTTTATCCGCGGTGGAATTCGCTGGGAATGAAATGCCGTGGCTTCACAATCACTGGCTCAGCCTTTCTGTTGAAAGGGCAGAGCGATTGCTCCGGAAGGCGCTAGCTACTGCGAAACTTCCCCGTGAGACCCAAAGCCAAGTAGTCTTCAATTATGACAATTGGGTTGGGCAAAACCATCATGTAATCTCTCATCCGGTCGGATGGAAATCTATAGCGACGCATCGGACGAATCTGACGGACGAACCCCGACGGACGAATTCCATCGAATTTGCAACTACTTATAATATAGACCATGCCTCAAGGCAGTAGCTGCATAAAATCTTCTTCGAAATCAAACATCATCCTCAGAATGTCTTCTTCCACCGTGTCTACCGTCGCCATCGCCGGCATCACAGGCAAGCTAGGCCAACTAATCGCCAAAGCAGTCCTAGGATATCCTCAAGCCAACATCCGAGGCTTTTGTCGAGACCAATCCAAGTTATCACCAGACCTCTCCTCAGACTCGCGCGTCACCATCCTGCAAGGCCCCAGCGACGACCCCGCCGCCGCTCGAAAAGCCGTCCAAGGCAGCGACGTCGTCATCTGCGCCCACCTGGGCCCCAACGACTTCATGGTGCAAAGCCAAAAGATCCTCATCGACGCCGCAGAGGCGGAAAAAGTCCCTCGCTACATCGCCTCGGACTGGGCGCTGGATTACACGAAGCTCAAGCTCGGCGATCTTCCGCCGAAAGACCCCATGATTGAGATCAAAGCCTACCTGGAGACGAAGAAGAATATCAAGGGTGTGCATATCTTGAACGGCGCGTTCATGCAGCTGGTCCAGATGGCGTTTCAGCAGGATCCGGTGGGGTACTGGGGCAGTGGGGATGAGAAGTGGGATTTCACTTCCTATGAGACTTGCGCCGAGTATACCGCCGCTATTGCCATGGACCCAAGCGCTGTAGGCGTGATCAAAGGTCCCTTCCCCAACCCCCCCCAATCCCTGCCCCCACTTTCGCCAGAAAGTACCAATAACCCACACAGTGCGCGGCGACCGCGTCAGCTTCAAAGAATCCGCAGACATCTTTACGAAGCAAACTGGTAAAAAGCCCAACATGTACCAATTAGGAACCCAGGCGGAGCTGCGCGAGAAGATGGATGAGGCGAGGGAGAAAGGGGAGATTGGGTGGCCGAATGTGATGCTGTAAGTTGATTTTGGTTGTGAGGGAAGCGGGGAGACAGGCTAATGAGGGGGATAGGTTTTATGTGTATTGGATGAATGATGGGGTTACGAGCTTGGGGGACGATCTTGCGAATGAGAGGTATCCGAAAGTGAAGGCGCAGACCATGGAGGAGTGGGTGAAGATGCAGGGGTAGGCTTGTGAAGTAAAGATTTGGCGTGCGAGGTAAGATGTTTGCGTGTGTTGGTGCTTGGTACTTCTGCACCTTTTCGTTCAATCTCTACCTGCTATAACTCCTTTATACTTTATTCTGGACCAACGTGCAAATTCTAAAAAGAAAATTGGGCTTCCAACGCAAGACCGACTTTGTCTCAGCTTTCACCATGGGGTTTACTGGTGTGTGAATGCATGTGAGATTAGGAGTTCACTTCTCTCCCCCCCTTATACTTTCCATCTCTCGTCCCACCCACTTCATATTTTCCATATCCGGAGCATTATCTATAATATACACTCGAAGTCTCCTCGAAGTACCTACCGCAGTCAAATCATCTCCCACAATACTTAATCGGTTTATCACTAAAAATGAAAAAAAAAACGGACGAACAGACACCAATGCAAACACCGATAAAGAAGCAGACCACCGCAACTGCCACATCCATCGAACACAGTCTGGAGAATAGCGCTAAAGTTATTTCACGAGATATATGTGCACTTCTTGGTGGATGTGAGCATGTAGCGAGCAACTACGACGATTCTGCTGGACTAAAAATGTACGCGAGTCTTCAAGAAGCCGTGTGGAAGCTGCCTGGTGTCTTGACACCTGGGACCCTTCAGGAAATCCTGCCTATACAACCTCCACAGCCATTGCACCACCTAGGGATTGGCCATACAAGGATCTTCATCCGGGAGTTTCGCAGTATGGAGCGTTCTTTTTCCCTTTTCCCTTTGTGGGTTGCGGACTATGTGGTGAAGTACGGGAAAAGATCGAGAAGTGAATGCGAGAAGGCAAGGAGTCTCTACCAGAAGGGTCTTGGGCGCCAGTCAACATACTTCTCTATGTCTTGGCATATCGTCAAGTCTGGACGTGAAAAGTAGCCGGGCTTCTGCGGTCTAGACACATTTCGATGGAGCCACTTCTGCAGTCTACATGGTCTCAAATGGAGCCTTTCGTACGGCCTAAGGAGCTTTTAAACAGAGATTCTATGTAACCCCGAAACCCTCTACGGCCAAATCATCTTTGATGAAGATACCCTACTCTCCAGCCGCTCGCTACCTGCGATAGACTCAGTAACCGGTTGGAAATTCTGGACTTATACAACACACAATATACCTACTTATGGCTTTACTATCAAAAATACTTTGAAGACAATTTCCTTGCATAAAGACAGGCTCCTAATTAACACAGCCTTTTACCCACCAAAGATTTTTCCTTTCAAATCTCACCTCACTTCGAGCTAGTTGATTCGATTACTGATTACTATCATCGAAAATGTTTCACGCATATATCACTATATATACACGAATGAAGATTTTCAATCGCGATTCATATCGTGCTTTGTTTACAAGCCAGAGCGCAAACGTGTTCTCTACGCATCGTTCTTTCTTTCGTATTTGGACAAATCGCCGAGGGAAGTTTTTCTCAACCCTATGAAGTAAAGCGAACAAGACCTGAAGACATGACAAATACTTTTGGTGTACAGCAATTATACTAGATCATCGTGTTGCGATCTTCTTCCGCACCAGCAGCAACGCACTTGAAGGCCAATAAAAAGTACGGCACTCCTCAAGACATACAAGTTACCTAGACCAATCCACAATGACTAGACGAGCCCAGATTATTACCTTTGCTTCCATCTGCCGTCCCATAGCCAGAAGCATCCAACACCGCTCATCGGCTTTCATGCCAACCCAAGACTTCGATGAGTATCTGGAGGAAAGCAGAAAAAGCTCAGAGTTTCTACCTCGGGAATCACACGTCAGGAGTATAAACGCTCTTATCCAAGATCGGTACCTGTATGTTCTCAAGATCAACCAGATCAAAACCATTCAAGTGAGCTTCAATTTTCATATATTGTAATACATACCATTCATTACTTTTCTTTTGAACAGGCTGAACTGATCGCAAATAAATTGCACGCCGACCCCCCTTTTCCAAGACAAGCCCAAGACTAGATCAAATAAGCGACTTGCTGCAGAACAACACCACGGCCCTGACGCCGTCCGAGCGCAAACCCCTATAACATGATCAAAATTTTCCAAACCCGAGCTTTCCTCGAGAATAGAAAATGTTGTGGCAGGCGATATATCGGACTGACGGCCTTACATTGAACTTAGATGCATGAATAGAAACGTCGCTAAAAGCTACCGGCATCAACATGTGCGATTACTGTTATTGGAAGATGGACGTTGCTCTAGGTCAGCGCTGGACTGGCGCTTCTTTTATCGCTTGTGAACGGGGCAGGATTTAAGTGAACATTGCCGTGCTCCCAGTATGCTTTGATGAGGAGGAAAGAACGCAAACACGAAAAACACACCGAGAACCAACATGGGGAAATTCGAACAACTTGAAACTTCGACCTTGGATTCGGGTCATTCCCTTATACCAATCCCACTTGACACCGCTAGGTTCTTCACTCGCCGGGCAAAGCACGTGTATATATTCTGAGTGCCAGATCAAGAGATTATGTGGTTTCGTTATGAACTAATTGGCTAACGTATATCCACCCCCTGCAAGCTGTCAAAGTCCTCTCTATCAAACCTCGCAGAGCTTCTTCGAAAGGCCTCAACAACACATGAGCACGGAGATCGAACAGTTTGAATCGACAGCTAAGCGTGCAGAATTTGAGGAAATTGCAACTGTCGCGTTGCTGTTGCGGGCTTACTTTTACGGGCCCATGCATACGCCAAAATGCAAATACTCAGAACTCGCTTCTCCAAACACTGGCTTGCCTTGCATTCACATCCTGCAACGGATGAACGCAAAGTGAACATTCATCTTCGCAGGTGTGTCTGTTATATTCCACTTTAAACGAATCTTAGATTGCCGCTGTCGACAACATTATCTCGGAATTTTTGACAATCTCAAGGCAGACGCATTCGAGCTTTTGCCATTCATGGATGATACCTGAAAATAAATCACCTTTATATACGCCTGGTTGCAAGCAATATTTGGACAGCTATAGTCCGTGGAGACGCAGCGGCAAATCCTACCACATGTCAAGATAGCAACAACGCCGCCGCCGATACCGCGGGTGTGGGGATTTTTTCCTAATTAGTGAAGAGATGTGAATTTCTTGTCAGTAAATGCATTATTCATTTGCATTATTCTTGATGTTTTACAACATTTACTGATATAATGCTTTATGTATGCAGACAGTAATCTTCTTGCAATACATGCAAAGCATATTATAATTCAGCAGAAGAATTTGAGAGTAATGAAAATGTTGATGTGCAATCTTGAAATTCAGTGGAGTGTTGATTGAAAATTTAGCAGTCACGATGTGTTGATCAAATCAAAATAATTGATAATGAGAATGTTTAGCAATCATTCAAGTTATCTAGCATCGAGGCTCCCATCCGGAAATCTGCTTACCAACAGAACCGCAGATTTGATCGGTACTGTCAAGGTTTCCTTCCTGATGACGCTTTTGCTATCGGATATTAGTCTAAAGAATGTCGAGTCCCTAAAGAGTTGTCTTCCAAGAAGACTGTTACCCAGCTTCGAAACTCGAAAGCGTTCTAGGCTACAACAATATCAGAACGCGTTGTGGGATAATCGTTTCAACAGTTTCCGGTCGGTCACACTACGATGCGAGTAAGTTCACATTCCTATGTGCATCGCTCAGCTATTGCCAGCTGATTCTCCCTACTGGTATGAAGACTGACACTCTCGAACAGCACCAAGACCACCCCTACTGGGGATCACATCGAGAGATTCCTCACAACGATCGTGGCCAAAGTCCAGCCTCGATCAGGCCACGGTGTACCATCTGAGGGATTTCTACAAGGCTGAACTTGGTTGCTCATGTGACTCTCATATTTTCCGCTTACAAGGACTTCCACCTCTCACGCCACGATCGGACTCGAATCGCGGTGTTGCTCGACGATCTAACAGATAAGGGACTATTGACCAGAGAACCCCACGAGGCAGAAGGATTGGGTTGGGGTCATTCTGGTAAGAGGCAATGACCACGTCACTGCTTGAAAGCGCATTGACTCGGGGCACACGGTCGTGGGATGTGACTATACAGAAAGTCACATCGATTCTGTTATGTTCATCTCTGTGCTGCCGTGTCGGGGATATCAACCGCAGTACATATGATGACCAACCCCTCCCGTTCTTGGCCTGGAAAGATATAGAGTTGGCAACGAAAATGGAAACAAGTAAGTCAAAGTCCCTAGCATCAGATACATGTCATCTTCCACACTGCCTGCACAATTCATGGCCAAGGCTGCTTGCCGCTCCTCCATACTAGTATGGAAAAAATTAATCTCTCGAAGCGACATGAAGCAATTCAATTTTGAACAAATTTCTTATTCAATCGTCACGGGTCTAAAGACAACAAGAGAAAAGGATTTGACACGACTCTGGGTGCAAATATATAACCCACCTTGTACCTGCTACAAGCTGGCTGGGAAACGATGTTGCGGTTGTGCTTTAGAAATTTTCTACGACATCTCGCGCTCAAGCAAAATGGGGGCTCATTATTGTGGGCAAATTCACTTACTACTGGCATCAATTATTCGTAGTTGTCAATCCAACCGTCGAACGCGTGGAGACGCCCACAGACCGCAAAGACGGACGTGGCTCTGTTTGAGTTTCAAAGTCAGCGATTCTGATGCAGCAAGCATTTCGGAAGAAGTTTACATGCCGAAGGCGAAGAACGCCGAAGATTTGAACTGCAAGCTATCAGTATCCGATGATCTCGACCTTTCGACGAGGCCCATCAACGAAAGCGACTTCGAGATTTCCTTCAACACCTCGATAAAAAAGGTCAAATAAAAATCGGCTGGGAAAGAGTACAAGTCAAGAAGACTTGCGCGAAATCGAAGCGAGCGCAGACGACTTTTAAGACAATAGTCCTGGATTTATTTCCTCTGCGCTCTTTGGACGATCTTCAAAGAAATGGAAACATCTACATCATCAAGCTAACAGTTCTCCAAGGATTCTGCAAATAACGACCGCCGCAAAACCTCGTCAAAATGGCAAGGCAGTCTGTGGCTGTCCGAAGTGCGGCGAGCTACCCTGTTTTACCAACGGAGACTTTGAGGCTGTTATGGAGGGGGAAGAGATCGTAGGGTGGCGTCATCCCCAAAACAACAAGCGCACAGCACTAAACCACTATCCTCCTAGTAGAGCAGTGGAAGGCGTCTGGAGAAGTATCCGATGCTTCGTTGCACCCGAGCTTGTTAATCTATCTGGGGAGACAGGCTTCCAAAGAATACTTTAGAGGAGCAGTTCAACCACTTCATCGAGTCTTGCTGCCAGGCATCTGCTTCGAGCACGAAAGACTGGACAGGTTACGAGTTTTTGTAGACAAATCTTCCGCTTTGAAGATCATCAGAAAGGGGGATCTCCCTGTCAGTATTCCAGATTTGCCTGTGCCGTCCTGACGAGTATCCAGTCGCAAGTAAAGAAGTCCGAACGGTTATCACTTGTTTGCAGAAGGTTCTTCCGCCTTGAAAATCCAGTAAAGTAAGATTCCCCTGTCAGTAATCCAGATTTGACGATGTCGATGCATCGCGATAGAAGACCAGATTCGACTTGCTGCTCCCGCAATTGCTAAGAGTTATCAGTTTAATGGACAGCAGATCCGCGACGGTAAGGTGCTTCATAGCATGAGCGACATGAAAAGGAACAATCTTTTCGACCCAGAATCGTCCGCTCTATATTCAAAGAACAGCCAGTTCACTCCGATTTTCTCACATCATAGATTGTCTCTTATGAGGGGAGAATAGAAAACGTATAAGGTTGACGAGACAGTAGCATACATGCACGACTGGTATACCCTACGGCCCAACTACTCACCCCGTTCCTTAGAGCCCTGTCACCAACCCCAGCCCACAGATTCACGGCTCTCCTTACAACGGTTTCATTCTCTCGAGCTCTACTTTCCAGAGACGGACCGCTCTTAGCCCAGGTCCAAGTACCTCCGCCCCTCACAATCCTACCGCTCACCCACGCTCAGACAGCTGCTTTACTCGGATTATCAGACATGAAATACACAAGCAGAAGCGTGCAGCTTCGAAAGATATCCAACCGATCAAGACTCTGTTGCTTCGCAACTCTGGAACGTGCTTGTTCTAGGGACTATCAGATACTCTCTTCGAGCGCGGATCTTCCAGGCTCTCAAAGACGATGTCAATATTCTAGTGCGAGATAAAAACTGAAATGAGTGGTTCGATCTCGAGTTTTTACGAATCAAACATTGAATTGCGCAGTCTTTAATTGGCGAAACGCAAGGCTCCTGTCAAGTTTATTAATTAAAGCAAGGAAAGGATGAAAAGGCAAAGTCGTTGGCAAAATCCGACAAGGGTTCATTAGGCAAGATCACGATCCGTAGACTTTTCCGTCTGCAGACATTCAGAAGCAAATCAGGGCCCCCTTTTCAGAAGAGACCCCGGCAATCCAGAGCGCGGAAGATGTCAGACGCATGCTGAAGTCAGCGGACGTGAAGAAAGCAGACTTGCTTTTCGGAAAGCAAGAGAGGAAGGCACCAAACAAGGAGATTCAGCAGAAGATCATGGAAACTGTTTCTGTCAATCGACAGACTTCGGAAGAAAGGGGGCAGCAGCATCTTAGGCTAGCACAATTCGCCATATAATCAACTCCAGCGTTGGAGAAATTGAAACTGCTACGGCATCGAATGCATAGCAGTATTTTTACAATCGATAAAGAATTGTGGAACATTTCTGATGATTTTGATTTTACTGACTATAAACATCACGATATTGTTTTTTTCCCCTTTATTCAGTCGTTTTACATACTTTACTTGGGTTTTTGGCAGTCAACGGGTCTTTCTTTAATTTAACCGACATACCCGTTCATGCGTTGGCTAAACGCTTACGTCTCGACTTGTAGATTTCTGACGTTTGCGTGATGGCATTGAATCACTTCTTTGACCTTGAAGTTAGCTACCAAGTCGCTTCTAATGAGCAAGACGTCGCCTTCTTCAATCAGAAGAAGCTGAACAAGGAGTTGACAGTTGCACAGCGAGTCATGAGGTCAAGAATAATAGTGATGATGATGATCAGCAGCGATCACTCTTTATGTCATTGTCATCAGATTCAGACGAGATTCCACATGATCTGAAGAAAGAGAATGATTCAAATTATCTGATCATGAAGAACAAGTGCATGTCACGACATCTGTGTTCTGTGTAAGTTGCAACTAATGAGATGCATTAGATTGATGATCATAGCAGTCTCAAAAAGTATGCAAGCAGCTGAACGATGATCGAATGAGATGCTGCTGTGAATGATTACAAATGAATTCAAACGAGTGGAATTCAACAGTCACCGCCTCGGTGGAAAGAAAAAAACCGAATCAACCGGATGTACAGAAGTTGATACTAAAAGAGGCTAGAAGAATTGAAAAAAATTGCGGGACTTTTCCCCCCACGAGAATGCTGAAAGAGTGGTCCATCTTGTGTTTGCAGGAACAATCATACAGGAAGCTACCTCCATGACTTCAAGACGAGAAAATCTAACATCGCTCAGGGATAACATAATTCAGAACAAAGATATGAAGTTCATGAAAACTCTGATGAAGAATCTCAACGTAACGTTCTTCAAAGATTGAAAGAAAGACCGTTCGAAGTTGAACCTGACAACGATGAAATTTTTTGTTGCTACTTTGCAGAATTCGATTGAGAAACCACGAAACGAAAAAAGACTATTTCAGTTCAGGGTCTTGTAGACCTGGAATGTTGAAATCAAACAAGCGGGCCAATATACAAGAGGAAAAGTTGGCGGGATGGAAAGCCAATAAGAGAAACAACAGGTAGCCAAAAAGAATCAGAAAAATCCATGAACTAGCTGGCAGTGCAAACGATTTGCGCAACGGGGTCAAAGGAGCAAGATACGGTATTCTTTTCCTTCGTTAACCCTTTGGTACCAGCATCGTTCCTTGGTCCGTGGGCGAAACCAAGCAGGTAGGGAGATTTCTCGTCAGCTTTGCAGGCATGGATGGGATTCCTCGTGTACTCATGGACCAACTTCGATAATCTCGAAAATGGCTGCCAGATTGTGGCCTTGAAGTTGGGTGTTATCACGGTCATCAACCTTCAAGATCATGGGTTGATGCTGTTCGCGCATAGTATATGATATTAGTGCTGCCATGGAGTAATAGAGAGTCTCTACCATTGGCCGCTTGAATTAATACTTTATATTGTTATAGGGTCTATGGCAGCAGCCAGACCATCGTCAAGCCCTCCTTTAGTGAGGATTACGCTGGTGAATCCTACGTTAGGGCAGTGTTCAGATAATTCCCCTTCTCTTTGCTGGTGGACTGTCAAAGTCTGCTGTTGATCATTAATAACTTCGTTGGCTGCCTATACAGTCGAATTTCGACTTATACTTTATAAGAAATCTTAGTAAGCTATTGAGCATGATTGCTTTCAAAACCCTGCTTCGTAATCGATTATGGCCTTGAAGGAATACGACACAGATTCAAGGTCGTGAATAGTCGATATTGAAGACAGGTACCTGGGATACTATCTACTACTTCCTTAAATCGACCACATTTAAATCGAGTTACATAGAAGATCTTACTGCCGATGAAGCACCGAAGATGTTCATTGCGTGCTATCAAACTCATCAGAGACGAGACTTCCGAGCTCTCCTTCTGATTAATGCTCTGTGCATGTTATTTCCTCAACGTACTTTCGCTGCGGTCATTCTTGACGGAAAGCAACGACTTACGAACTGGCTACATCTTTGGAGAAGAGATGATGAAGGAGAAGGGTTTGCGGAGCCAACGAAAATTTCCCATTCTCATCGTTCGCAATTACTTCTTACTGCTCGCGTCATTGTGGTATTTTCTTCCACTTGTCGATACTCACTATCCGCTTTCGAGAAGAATATATAATTGAACTATGTTTCCTAGAAACGGAGGAGCAAGTGAACACAGTGGTCGTATCAGAAAATTATGGCCGCACCTTTGCATTGCCCAAGAAAGCTATCTCAGCTATGTATGTATGCGCTTTATGACTGCAGTCGAAGAGACAAAAAGCGATGTGGTTCAATCCATCAGCGATCCTATCATCAAAGATGACGAGCGACACTGCACCACCATCTCCGCCGCTGCCAAAGCCTTGCTGGCTTCAGGAGGATTCGCGCTTATGACCAGTGACACCAAAGGAGCGGCGCGGTCCATTGACGAAACCTATCCATGGCATTGCATCTGTGTGCTTCGCATCGGCTCCGTCTTATGGGTGTACGATCCGGCCTTTGATCCTGCTTCGATGCCGCTGAAACAACGTATTGGTCAAATCCCGGGATTGATGATGGCGAAAGCCCTTTGGACCTGGTTCGGCAAGCATGGTATCACCATCAGCGATATGCGCATCACCGGGGCCGCCGACGATCAAGATCGATGTATCTCTCTGTCCTGCCTGTGGATGGAACAGATGGTCATCGCAGGACGCGCGCAATGGCCGAGCTTGGAGAATTGTGCGGCATGGCGAGAGCTCACCAAATGACGGATTGCGAGAATCACACATCTGCTCGCGATGCGATCATCATCATTCGTCATGCATAATATGTGCGTGCTATGTGACTTTAAAGTCACACATGGAGAGCCGTGTTTTAAAGAATGGCAACTTTGAACCCGTGGTGAGCGATTTTAATTGTTGGTTGACGGGAAAATAATCGTCTTAAAAATGCAAACATCCGCCTTTTCGAAGGGCTGTTCTCGTAATTTTCACATTGGCATGAAGAAGCACAGTCTCCGGCAGAAATTCTTGGCGAGCAATTCTGCAGTTCGCGGGCTTGCATGATGTAATCTCGAAGCTTTTTGCTTTCTGGTCCGTGATCCCTGCTACTGTTCCGAGGTCCTTTGAGGGGAAGGTTCTCCGCAGGCATCAAGAGTGATGCAGGATAGTCCACGAAAATGGAGGAATGTTTCAATGTTTCCATTTTCTCTATGGCGGGGTCTTCTCCTCCCATACTGCCCTTGCCGCACCCTCTCATTCCCCTCCTTCCCCCTTCCATCGCTCTCCCCTCGCCGCGTCCTCGCCGATACCCGGATCCGGGGTGTCGGCGGAAAGTCCATCCGGGGGCTCGAGGTCGGGGCATCCTTCGTCGTCTCCAGCGATGTCCGGAAGCGTTGAAATGCTCCCGCCCCACGGACCTTCCACGCTGTCACCCGGTAATCATCGAAGGTGTTCTTTCAACGGACCTGTACGAGCTGCAAGGCTTGGGTTGTTTGGTCATGGGATGGCTCGGACTCGGATGACGGAAAAAACAACTTCAGTACCATGGGTGCGACACAAAGGCTCCCTTGCCGTCATATGACACTTACGCGAACGTCAAACCTGACTATATCAGAGGATACATCGTCAGAGGAATGCGGTGGAAGGAGGGTAACTTCGATGAAGTTTATAGTATGATATTGAACGAAGAAAAAAGCTGGGGGAGGCAGGGGAGGATGGGACAACCACCGAGTTCGCACAGCCGCGCGTCGATATGTTTACAAAGCATAGAAGCGTCGGAAGATCTGGAGGGCTATCGACGATATCGAACGTAAAATTGTGGAGGTTAGACCATATTACTTTAACCAAGTAGCAGTTGATGTGTTTCAAACGTGGCACGAAGAATGAGACCTTCTATAACGATCTTGAAAACGGGCAAGAGAATGACGAGGAGCCTAATTCTGACGGAGACTAAAGCTTTCGGTGACCAGCTTCAATTGTGCTAGGTTGCTACCTGAGGGAGAAAAGACCGTAAGTACTCCGAGGAGTTCGATAGAGGAAAGAATATAATGGCACACAATAACCATCTGCGGACTATGTCATTGATGCTACGGAAGATCAGATTGATACAAGAGTGATAAATTGCTGCATTACAATCCGTAACAGTCAACTGCGAAGTTATCAAGGGAGTACTTATCGTACGGGCGGCAGCCCTACGCCAACTGCTCGAAAACCTCGTTGTTTCGTCACCGGCCGTGCTCTGTTTACCAAAGTTGGTAAAGGCAGCAAATGGAAGGGGATGGAATTAGAAAATGAACGCATCAATCACCCCTGTTATTGCAATTGACTAAGAAACCCTCGTCCTTCGATATCTCGATTGATTCCGAAACTTATCCTTCCTTTTCTTCCTTCGTTATCTTTCTTTAAGTGTTCTCTCAAGTTTCTATCACAAAAACAGAACGAAGAACAGAAAGTCAACAGAGGTGGTGTTCCCTATTTACTTAAAGGTTCAGCAGGTCAGCCAATACCGTTCTTCCATCAACAACCAACTTTACCAATGGTTTCTCGCCTAGAGATAACTCACCGTCAGACTGGGGAATCCCACAAACTGTACCAAGCAGTATAACCAATACGAAACGCGAGGTGAGCGATACAAGTGCTCTAACAAGAAAGAAGAAAGGCTGTGTTAAAATTAGACAGCTAGCTCGAGAAAAGCCTCTATGGCAGAGCGCGAAAAAAAAGCTAAAACAAAGCGATCGCACTACGCCGTAGTATGCAGGGGATATCAGATGCATAGGAAAAGGCCATGAGCTCAACAGATCTTAAGAAAGTATTCACCTCCTTTTCCTAATTAACAAAATGCCCCAATCAAATCATCAGCTACTCCGAAGCATCTAAATCCTTCTTACTCATACAAGATTCAGATGCAAATGACGGATAAACTCGGCTAGGCACAATATAAAGGAGAGTTTGAAGCGTGTATCAAGCGTAGTTGCTGAAATTTCGCTTGGCGGAGATTTTTTATTTTTTATTTTTTATTTTTTTATTTCTTCATTAAGTGCATGCAGCCTATGGCTATGGCACTATCTAGACGCTGTGTGTATGCCAAATTACATGTAATTTGGCCCAAATCGATGCTTTATACGCTTGGCGGAGAGGTAAACTTTGAAGACAGCATCTTGTCTATATGATGTCGATGAATACGTAACGAAAGACTGGAGTACCCGATGGTAGGCTTTCAGACCATCGTAAACACGGAAAGAAAAAAGGACTAGACAAGAGTGTCTACACCGTAATGTCCATGTGCAGGGTCCAATTTCGGTACGAATCTTGAACGTCCGCTCCCTCAATCCCTGGTTGGCTTTGATTTCGGCTTTCTTTGGTAAGATACACCACTGACTCGAAGTGTACTTTTGGAGAATCACTCTTGCTTTTCAAGACCTCCTTTCTCGAATTATTCGACACAACAACGTCGATTGCACGCTATCTTTGTATTTATGATTTCTCCGAAGAAAGAACAGTCTGTCAATATTACGTACGGTCTAGAGACGTTGTTAAACTCAATGTATGTCCTGGCGTTTCTTTATCTCATAACATTCGAGACAGTTATTTCGGGTCGTGAAGCCCCAAGCCTAGGAAAGTTGAAAGAGTGGTACCGTCGCTGCTTCATCTGAGGAGCTATCGTCTGCAAGGGCGTGCAATATAGTCCGTTGTAACATCTCTGCTGTTGCCATCTCGATTACTCGTCTTTCATAAGCGCATACAAGTACTCTTCGCCCCAGTTGCTTTCTAAAGAGTCCGCCGCTGATAGTTCGATTCGTGGGTTCTGACGTTGAAATAGGCACTTCTTGCTTTGCTGCTGCGGTCAGGGGCGCCACAGTATTCAATTCAATTGTTCTGTCTACTCCGGGTTGATATGAATTTGGACGAGAGCACTCAAATCAGACAACATACTATTAGCTTGTTTACACGCGACGTACGGATTATATATCGTTGTCTTTTCAAAGGAGCAATTGTCAAGATTTTCTGAAATCGAAGCTGAGTCGAGCGTGATATCTCTGGCTTCACTCAGAAGATGCAGAGCTAGTGGAGGAAGGACTTACTGGACGAGCAAACTGGATCGTAAAGACACTTGAGGTTTTAGGGCAATATATGTCCCTTTAACGGAAGCAAAGACGCTCAGTTGGCCATTATGGTACATTCAAGAAAAAGGTAAAATATTGCTTACAGTCTTCTCGAATACCACTATAGGAATCACATATCCAGACATCCACAGACCCTTCATCTATATAAAGACAGGAGTAAAGAAAGAGCTTGCAGGGCGGCGTTTCAAAGCTTTACAACGATGATAGAGAACATCCGCTCCTACAGTATGTCTTCCCCTAGGGGCCTAAGTAAGCAGCGCCGAAACTAAATATTGGGCAACGGAACTTGAGGCCGGAGCGTTCAATGTAGGCTTTATCCAAACCACCGCAATACTTAGGTGAAACTGCCCTTGATGGTAGCCGGCGACAATTCCGCCTTGAAATCACCTTTCGCTTCCCAAATTCAGTACGAACAAACCGTACAAAAGTTTAATTGTATGGGATCGAGAACCTTAGCGTACGCGTTTCCACTGCCATCTTTGACATCGTTCTGGTTCTCGGAGTCAGGTTCAAGCGGAGCTAATCGACCATTGAGACTATCAACCTCTCGGGCTCTCGAACACGCGGGATGTGGTCAAGCTGTAAGAAAGACGTTCTCGCAGGCAGATACATCGACTTCTACGGATTAGCTGAGCCCATTGTGACGCTAGTACTGAATTCGACTTTGACACTGTTCAAACTGTTTAATTTCTTTTAAACGATTTAACGGCTAATATCTACTTTTTGGTGTCTTGGCCTCGGTCTTTGGAGTCAGGATCCCTTCAGTAACGCTGTCTCTTTCAAGCGTTAATTACCACTCCAATGAAGTACTTGAAGCGACGTTTTTTCATAGCCACCGCTCCATCCGTAGGTAAACTGAACGCGTTGAGGAGATTGGAGATTGACGTATCTTTCATATATTAGTGGATATCTGATGATGTCTAAAGTCGAAAGAACTTCCTATCATTCGATCTAGCTAAATCCGTCAAGTTCTCTGAAAACTCATATACTGCTTCATTACGCTCATTGTGCAAGACCTGAAGCTTTGTCTCGAGACTGGTGATATGCGAGTTACAAACTCTGACGACTTGATTTACCGCACTTGATGATGATATTAGCTTCAATAAAATTATATTAGCGTTTAGAAGTATGCTTACTCGACTTTCATATGAAGATCTAATCTTTCAAATTTATCGCTCAATCTTTCAAACTGCTCGTTCATTCCTCGTTCAAGTGCGGCAATTTCATCGTGTAATGTACGAGGTTGATCAATAGCAGGAATGTTCTGAAGCTTTAGCATTTCTTGGCCGGCGGTGATCATGCCATTCGATAACTTCTGAAAGTCGGGTTGAGCAGCCATCGGAAAGATGCTGTGGGCAAGAATGACTGTTTTTCAGAATGAGGAAGACGACAAAACTGAATGATTTTCAACTCACTTTTGAACATTTCAATAAAACTTACATTGTTTGAACTGTTAGAATCGAGCTAGAATTTAATCACTGCAAAGAAGCTGATTAGAATGGGTTTACAATCTTATTGTAGCACATTCACACTCTCAAGGCGCTCTGTCTATAAAACAGGGACATTACTCGTATGAAGAGAAAAGACGTCCTCATCTAAGTAAATCGAGTCTGGAATACGACAATACCCCGGAGAGTTTTGAGCCGGGAACATCGTGGCACACAGGGAAAGTCCACCCACGACTTGGATAGCAATCTCTACTCAATCATCGAACTCAGGACTGAAGAGTCGGAAGCACTGATGAGACGAGAAAATTAGTATTTCATCCTCATACATAGCACCTTCGATCCCGCGGTTCTAAGAAAATTCCAGAACGTTCGCATCGTGATACGAATTCGCAACTTCCTACGATTCCATCTAATCTAAGGTTGGAAGCTCACCTTCTTGAGCCCAGTCTTCCTGGGTTTCGACGACAGACAATCGTCTCGAATTGATACTCTCAATCTTCTCTTTGCCCTCGATCTCTTTTAAAACTCTACAGCACATCATCAGTGATCTTTTGCATGAGGTTGTTCTCATACCATGCAGTTACTAACTACAGCAGCGGAAGTGGGAGGAGTTTTTCGAGTAATGTGTGCAAATCGAACAAAGGAAATGACACAACAACGTCTTTCTCCGCTGCAGTAATTTTAAAGTGGTGTGAAAGATGCAATATTCTTCAAAACTCTGACAGACACACAAACACTGTTCAACACCATCACATCTACCAAACACATATTCCCTAAACCATCAAACCTCCCTTCCCAAAAAACACAAAACTCCCTCCAACCAAATCGAGCCCAGTGAAAGATCTTTTCATAAACCCCCCTCTTAATCAAAAACTTAACATCCATAACACGGTCTTCTCTTCACGACAAAAACCGAATATAACATCTCAATCTCACATTCCCCGGGGCAAACACTGCTTTTCCCCCAAAAACTCTTCAGAAACAAAACCAGCAAACCCCAACCCTCAAAACGCGAGAGTTGGTTCCTTCTACCGGTATACAATGAGAGAAAGAAGAGATAATTTATGGGAGGATAGAGATAGAAGAATTGGCGAGTGAAAGCTGGCTTACAGACTGTAATTAGTGCCAGGGGAAAAAAAGCTAGATATTGTTTTTGTTGCAGAGTTTTTTTTTGTTTTTGTTTTACATGGAGTTGGATATGTGTGTACATATTGTAAGCTCGATGTTGGGGATGCGAGGCTCATTTTATGAGTTTTTCGGGTTGAGTTTTGGAGGGAGGGGGGGGGGGGGGATGTCTAGACGTATTTCTATATATGTAGATGGCGTGAGGGTCTAGTAAGATTTGATATAGATGATGATTAGAATGAAGCAATCGATGGTGTACAGAACCCTTTCCACATCATTGCTGTCAAAGCCCGTGTATTCCCATAACGCCAAACTCACGAAATTCTTCCCTCTTTCTCAAATGTATACGTCTCTCTTTCTTCACCACCCACCCACTAAAACCCCACAACCCTCACCCATCCCACCACAACCCCCGCCGCGACCACCGCGACCACCCTACCCCATCCTTCCACCCCTTCCACCCCCCTCCTCCCCGCCATCGCCGCACTACTCTTCACAACCCCCACACTCCCCGTCAACGACCCCATCCCCACACTCCCACTCTGTACCGCATCCACACTCGTCAAGCTCCCCGCAAACGTCTGCGTAAACACCGCAGGAACTTGCTTCGACACCCCGCCCACAACCGTGTTCTGCATGATTGTCGTGACAGGGTTCGCCTGCATGGCCGGCGTTGTGACGGGCTGCCCGGCCGCGGGCGCTGCGGGGTTGGCGGCTGCGGGCGCTGGGTTGACTGCTTGGGGTGCGACGGCGGGGTTGACGGGGGCTGCGGCTCCGCCGACGGGGGCGCCGCCGACGGGTGCAGGGGCGACGGGGACCGGGGCGGGTGCGACAGCTTGGCGGAGTTCGAGGTTGGGGGTTGGCGTGGGGGTTGTGGTTGGTGATGTTGTTGATGGAGAGGGGGCGGTGGATTGGGAGTAGACGAGGGCGGGGAGGAGGATGAGGGGGCTTATTGAGAAGCGCATGATGGATCGTTTGGAGTCGCTTTAGATATTTTTGAGGCTGATGGAATTATGAGATGCCTTCCCTATGGCTAAGAAGGTGCGCTTTTGATTCGATGGATGGTTTCCACTTGGTGAAGTCGATACGTTGTTCGGGCGGCGTGTAATCAAGGAAATAACGTCGTGATTCGAGAAAGTCTTGTATTTAAGTTTGAAAACTCGGTCTGTACTCAAAACTTTATCCTCTGAGTTGACCAAAGAATCGTTCCAGTATTAGATGGAAAACAATGGTCTTGTCGTTGCCGTGTTGTTCAACGGTGTATTGTGGTTGTCGAGTTTCTTTCAACCACCTCGCCCTTTGTACGGCAATATGTACAGCTGCCTTCTCTTGTATATTTGTGGCCAAGTCTTCGGAAATGGGACAATGTAAGGATGTTGTAGAGGCTATGGGACTGTAGCGACAGACAGTAGTTGATCGTTGTGTAGTTTGGCTTGCTTATATTTGGCGTCAGGGGGCGATCTGCCAAGCGAGAAAGGCATCAACGCCACCAAATAGCAAAAGGCGGCACGACTGCGCAATCTGTGGCGGGCGTTTATGCGGCTACAGATTCAACATAGTGTTGACTTCACAAAGAATCGATGAAGAGTACGCAATCCGCATCCAGCTTCAGGTCGCTTGAGTATCTCGAGAAAGTATACTCGACTAAGTATGTACAACACAAGTATGTAACATGAATTGAATCTGCTCAACCCAAATGGTAGAGTCCGTACACGGCATTTTCGTCGCCCGTACAGCGGTATCCTATTATTCAGTCTCCAAGCTCTCGAAATCTACAAACACCAATCAAACAGCCTCACAGCCACGAACAATACAGATACCGTCGTTGCACCTTGCAGATACCAAAGCGCGTTCCCTTTCATTGATGACGCCAGACTCGTCAGCCCAGAGCCGGTCTGGTTGTTCGTCATATTCTTTTGCTGGGTAAAGAAGTACGTATCCGCGCTCTGGTTCCCATTCGGCGCTGCCCTTAATTCTGGCACGGCACAAGTCGCATTGGGCGCTGCAACGTTTGAACATCGATGCGCCCAGTCGCTTTGCCGTTTTGTGTCTGAAGAATTGAAGTAGCCTTTGAGGTATTCGACGGTGACAATGGCATCCGTTTCTGGTGGGCCAGCGCTCCAAGCTGGGTCACCATTGCTCCAGTGCGATAGCGTGATGTGGCCGGGTGAGGTAGGGATGGCTTTGTTCATTGTCTTAATCGCGACTCCGTCGGCGTAAAAGATCACTGCAGTTGGAGACCAATCGAAACGGTATTCGTGAAAGCCGTCGGAGGGGTTGAAGGGAAGTTGGTTGATGTCAAAGGTGCCGGTGCTGGCTGCATTGAAACCGTTGCGTACGGAGTCGGGTGATTGCAGGACGAGGTTGACAGGATGAGAGCTCGAGTTGTATTCCGCAGAAAGAAATTCCATGTCGATCTCTTGGGTATCGTTAAAGTACTAGAAAGTGTTAGTCCGGACGAGGGCAGATGCTGATCCAACGCTGGCATCACAGGCTGGGGGAACATACCCAGAAAAAAGCACCGCATGTTCCGTTCGTCGCTGTCATTCTCATCCCTACACGGAAACTACCATACAGAAAATCGGTTCTGTTGGTGACAATCTCGGCCATTGGTATCAATCCTCCCTGTGGCGGTGTTCCACCCTTGACGATCAGCTGCAGCCCGGCATCACCTCCATTGATCCCATTGCCTGCCCAGTCGTGTTTGTTTGCCAGCGGATTCGGAACGACATTGCTCGGCGACGCGTCCTTGCCAAACGGACCACGAGCCAGCGCCGGTGTTATCTGGTATTTCTGGGGAAGCCAGTCGGTGTCATTTGTGATGTTTGTGAGGTGCAAGAAGTCGGTCTCGAGTAGATCGGTGTACAGAGTCGAGTTGACCGTGTAACCACACTCGCAGTTGGCGCGCACGAGCGTTGGGAGAAGGAGTGGTAGGAAATAGGCCAGCAGCGAAGGAGCGACGAACATGATTGCTACGAACGACTAGTAGTCACTCCATACAGGTGGAGGGGAAGGAGCGTAGGTAAGAAGAAGAAAGAACGACTGTTTGAAGGAGTGAATAGTAGTAGGTAAAGAACGAATGAGTGAATGAATGAATGAATGTAAAACTTCACTTCCTAAGGCACCTTATTCTACCTTTAACCTTAGGGCCGGTACCTTGCCTAATGCCTTGGCGAGGTTCTCCGTAGAATTGAGCGCCCAGACTGCCAGACCAGTCATGACAGGTGGATCTCGATTTAGTGCCGTTTACCGGTTACCATACCGGATTTGCGCAGGATCTAATATTCCCATAATTCTGGATAGCTCAGGGGCAAGCAATCTGAAGCTGCCTTCTTATTCGCCCTTTGTCCCCCGCCTGCTTTGACAGGTTCAGTACGAATTTCCCAGGAAACTTGAGATTGTGATGCATCATCATCATATATATTGATTACCTTACGGTATTGTTACTTATATGTATTCTTCGCTACAGTATTCCGTATTCCGTACTCCGTACTTCTGCAGCAATTCCTAAAGTATCCTCACGCGACACTCCCCCCCGGCATAGCAACGGCTGAAGCATGTTGGCAGGATAAGTTATGCATACTTTTAATCTTTGTGTAACCCGCGTAGCGCCAGAATGTAAAGAGGCCCTCGGATCGAGGTAATGTGTCGTGTTGCGACCTCACTTTACCTTCATGCATTGTTGTCATTCTACTGCTCTAGAGTTTCGTTTAGATTGCCCTGTTGCGCACTGCTCAAGTGTTGGTCTTCCGCTGCATTTCGCTTAAAGGAGTTGGCCTGGTCGGCATCTTTGGCTGCCGCAGCAAAGACAGGACTCCGAAACTTGTTTTAATAAATAATAAGACAGGATTTCGGAGCTGATCCTGCGATTCTGGCTGCGCAGGCTATGATGTCTATAGTTAGTACAGAACCTCGTGCCTTGTCTGATATCTCTCGTGCGAATGTTGCCATCTGATTCCCAGCTTAGCTTCTATATACATGATTCCTCAACTCTTCCGAATCCATTACCATGGTTGTCAGTATAGACTCTTCGATGAATTTGCGCAGCCGTTGAATCGTCCATACCCACCAACCAGAATAACGGAAAGAGTCTCGCCATGTCATTCCGTAGAATAACACCAAGCAACCCATGAGCTCTCGCTTATCAACCATACATACACACTCTTGGCACTATACTCAACAAAAAAATTGAGCTAACAGTTCTTGGAGAGACTCACTGAGAAACAAATATTTCTTCCGCAGTAATAGACGCATTACAGTGAGTGGACTTCGTAAAACACTGTATGGGCAAGCTTAGTCGAACGTAAAAACGACCGTGATCTCGGTAATGCTGCATCCAGCGTGACATGCAGCAAGTCTCGCCTTCTGAATGTAGAGAATTGTATGGGAGCAGAGGTGAACGTCAGAAGCGTGGTTGTGCAGTTGATAGACGGGAGGTAATGGAAGAGCAGAATCGCGATACGCGCAAAGAGCGTTGCTGGTACGCGAAAGTATATGTGAGATAAGTGGGTTTGTCAGCAGGTACGGAATACATCGATATGCAAAGTCGTTTCAATGTCCTTACAACTCGCGTATGTTCGTAGGGTTGTTGTCGCTAATGAGTAGTACTTCTGCACATGTCAGGCAGGAAATGAAGATTAGGCGGGACCTAGGTGCATAGGAACTGTGGTAATACCAGCGCGTGATCGTCAATGCGTATAATTGTCAAGAAAGCTATCTGCGTTGCGAGTAATAAACGATTCGGAAGCTTGGAAATCATTGTGTTTTGGATGAGAAGGTCTAAGGTGACAATGAAGGAAACCATGGCGGGCTGAGGATACCCAAACAAATTTCAGCCGATCTCTTGTTGGACTGCGTGGGTTGGCGGAGGGGTGTTAGAAGCCAGGACGGTAAGAGGGAAAGGGGGAAGTATAAAGAGAAGCGGCAGGAAGAGGTGTATCCAATGTAGGCATTTTGTAACTGGGGGTGGTGGATGATTGATTGGAGGACCACCGGGTTCAATCAGGATTGAGAGGCAACCAAGGAAATCCAGGATTCGATTTCCTCCTAGTACTTCGATTCATCCTCGAATATGACCCAACGAATCCAAGAGCAGATTCGTATTTGTTCTGGACCCTCTCGAACCATTCCATTCACTGCGTGGTGTATAGACTTTAGCTCGCTCGCTCGCTTGCGTCCGATTCTCCTTGCAGAAGAGATTCTAAGATCTTGCCGATGCTTTCCGCACCGTGTTTGTCAATTCCTTCGAAAGTTCTATGATTATTTGAAAAGTTCTCACGTCGTCAAAGAAAAAATCTCTATGACGATATCACGCTCCTCTAGCAGCATGAACAGGTTTCAGCGCTCGTGCAAATGCCGCAAAAGAGGGGATTGATGTGAGCATATCTATAAATGTGCTATTCGGGGTTGGGCCTTCAATGTGTCCTTGCTAAAAACTTGGTCGTCCGGGACGAGTGCTCTGTTTCCCATGTCCGACCTTTGCTTAACGTTACTTTCATCTGCCTTGAAAAAGGTAGGGGCACCAGCACAGACCTAGTGCTGGATGTCAAGAATTTCATCGCAGACGTCTCCTTGACCTTGTGGCCCGAATACTTCGAGGTTTCCTGTACAGTACTATATGTACTTGGCGATTATTCTTTGAAAAAATTGCGGGCTCTGACGGTAGGGTCCAGCTCAAGGTAGGAGACAGGCACATCGATCACTCTTCAAAGGCATGGCACACGGAGATTCCAGATATAGTACCAGGAATCGCGCGATGGTAGTATCAGCTCCCACAAGACGGATGGATGAACCCGTGTGTCCACTGCAAACTGCCCATAATAACCACCATTAGCCCCACCCCAGATCCTACACTCACAAGCCCATAGACATAGGCATGCCTCAATCTCAACGCCTTAAGCTCCGAAACCCAAGTACTAACTGTCGTTAAACATCCACAGAACCCATCCATAGCCCCTTGTAGAACCTGACATCCAATTCTACCAGCCAGTGGTACATGTTGCAGGTCATAGAATATGCCCTCCAATACGGTGCCGAGTACGTTCACTGTAAAGGTCCCCAGTGGGAATGACTTCAGCTTCCCGTTAAGATGCAATGATGCGTAGAATCGGAGTAAACACCCCAAGGGCGCGAACACTAGTGCGAAAAGCGCGTCACCTCTCCATCTCTCCTGAGCCCAAATAGGGTAACCAACAGGTCCACCGGGTCGGTCGGGTGGCCATATAGCCATGAATAGAACGCCTAGCCAGGACATCCAAGCTACAAAAACCATAGTCCGATCAACGAATTTGCGAGCAAAGATGTAAGGAATTGATGGAATATACCGTTCAAGAGCAATGGCTAGATGCGCACCAGTCTGTAGAGCACCAAGACAAATAGCCACTGTGACGATGATGACAGCGAGGACAGCCATAAAGCTGTAGCCTTCGTTGCGTGGAAGATTGGATGAGGAATTAGTGCCTGACGAGGTGTGGAAGGTTGGGACGGGTAAAGCATTCGAGAGAGCAAGAAAAGCATCACGAATAAATGATGAGAATGAAGTAAAAGAGCCGCAAAAGCCGGTGGCTAGACCAATATATAATGGGATTGTCTTTTTGAGAGTGGCATATTGTTTCTTCTCTGAAGCAGTGTGGGACAGTTTGCGTGGCCTAGCTTCGCCCAAATTGCCATGCTCTTCATCATTACGCTTACTGGGCTTGGTGTATGTTACTCCCCAGTCCTCGTGATAGAAGAGAGCGCGGTCTTCGGAAAGGAAACCCATGATCAAGCTACCACCAAAATTGGCCCACAAAACGCCGGTTTGTACAGGAGCCCCGGGATAAAATGTCAAGGCTTGTAGGCCGAGACGTGCGAGTGTTCCCAGGATAGAAAAAAAGATCAAGTACGAGATCGTGTATATCTGAGTCGTGAGTTGGGATTGCCGATGATCGAGTGGCGAGGAATTCTCCTTTTGAGGTACCTCTGGGCTAGATTGACTCGAGGGAGGTGAAGCAGCTTCTATAGCTGTAGATGCCGACCCACCATTTCCAACTCTGTTGTCCTCGATCTTATCCTCAGAGCCCTTTCGCTGCGACTCGTATCTTTGACGCCATTGCTGATCACCATTGTATGACCGACGGTCCTCCAAGTATCCCTCTCGCTGCTGTTGATGAGGCCAGTCGATAGGAGATGAATCTGCTAGCTCATCGAGATTGGCATAGTCGTTGGGAACGACATCATCCTCCTTTGTCCCTCCATCTTCAACGTCGGTGATTTCGGAACCATGGCCATT
>JAABUU010002082.1_pt1 | contig 29840 bp, 42 predicted proteins | sample 5559301 | NCBI WGS metagenome assembly JAABUU01 (sample SAMN10711884, study PRJNA513360) | rock metagenome | isolation source: Antarctica rocks | place: Antarctica: Victoria Land, Richard Nunatak white
CTAGCATATCGTAACAGCAGCCTCATGCTGCTTCTTCAGCAGCCCCAACTGAGGATGCCATGCTTCAAGTTGATGCTGTGCCTAAAGCTGATTTGTAGATTGCAAGACATGGACTTGATAGTATTGCTCTGGCGCAAGGCGTGCCTGCTGTCAACACAAAACCACCACTTATCAGGCGAAAGCTGCGGCATGATGGCAGAGCTACCCTGCACGACCTTTACCTGTCGACATCATGTTGTATGGTATTTGGTCCTCACAAGTAGTGCTGAGGCACCATTCAGGCATGACCCACAGTCACCTACCCAAAAGCTGAGAGGCAGGCAAGGCAGTGCATTGCGTAGCTTTGTGTAGCTTTTGTGCAGGCTGTGCTTTGACTCAAGATTGCATATTGCAGGCTGCTGCAAGCACTGTTGAAGCACTGCCCAGGCATGGCCCAAGCTCACCTGCTGCTGGCTGAAAGTCACCATTTGGGGGGGAACAGCCCTGTGGCTATACGCAAAGTTGCTGATGTGTTGCACCGAGCACCAGACAACATCTCAGCCCACAAGCTTCTGACAAGGATCTATCTGCATCAGGTCAGCACTTTGGACATTGCATGTGGGGCTTGCATAGAAGGGCCTGTGACTGGTTTGCTTGTGCATATGCGTATTGCTTGACAGGATGGCCTGACTGGAACATGCCTGTGGGCAATAGACACTCAAAGCACCAATTCTGTCACAAGCGTTCAACACCAGACAGTTAAGTGCTTAAACATGCAGCAAACTTGTTGAGCACCAAACACACAGCAAACGCTTGCTGCTCTGGCACAGAAGTAGACAACTGACTATTGCGCACAGTTTTGTGTGCTACAGTCAGTGATGCGTGCTTGCAACAGCTTTTGCAAGTTCAAACTCAGGCAATGTTGCAGAGGAAGAATATCAGCATGGAGCACTGCCAGACATCAGATCTGCAGCTTTCCTTGTCTGTTTGCACACTTATCCAGACAAAGTGCAAGGCCGCAGCAGAGCCGCAGTGTCAGGCCTGACTCATCAACCACAACCAACTCTTTCGCTGGACGGTGCAGGGCAAGACATCAGCTGCGCAGGAGGCACTGGACCAAGCTGTGGGGATCAGCTTTGGGATCAGAGAGTCTGCAGCATATGCCAGTGTCAAGGCCCAGCTGCTGCTGGCAGAGGGCAGCAGTGAAGAAGCTGAACGGCTGCTGCAGGCAGCTATGAGCATGCCAGGGGTCAAGCGCCAGCTCACATCCCAGCCCAGGTTTGCATCCGTCCCAATGTGGCAACAAGTTATCAAACGCCAGCCAACTGTGGTTTGCATTAGGTTTAGCCTAGGGACATGAGAAAGACATCACATTGCATGCCAGCAGTGCTGGTGTCTGTCGCAAGTTGTTACACGATGCTTTACAGCGTAAGACATTGTGTGGATTTGTCTGGATGTTTGATGGCCCCACTTGCGCAGCTTGTCCATTGTGGACATTGACAACATAGATCTTGAGCATCTTGCGCAATGGACCTTATGATCAGCCGCTCGCTTTGCATTCTGCGATGCCAAGGTCTCCAGAGGAGTATGTGACCGACGTCCTGGCACAGGGAGTCCTGTTGACCGGCTGTAAAGGCATAGTAAGAGGACTGACAGTGGAGGACATGTGGCTTGAACACTGATAATGTGAAGCACAGCATGATTGGTACATGCAGGCAGAAGGGCAACAGTCGGTGGGGGGCAGAGCCTAGCCTGTCAGAGCGCCTGGCTGTCTACCTTCTACTGGCTCACACCCTCACAGAGGCAGCCAAGATTCCGGAAGCCACCAAGGTGAGACCTGAGACTCCCATGTGCACGCAACGGCAGGTGGCACCAGCGCCTTGCATGCATTGCAATCCCCGCTGTACTCTTGTCAGGCAGTCGGGGTACCATTCATTTCTGTAATGTCAGAGGTAGTCCATCTGTCAATTTCATCTGCATGGACCTCACATTTGAGCCAGCTGACTGCCTGACATTTTACATTGTCATGCCGCAAATGTGACCATGCTCATACACAACAGCCAGCAAATTGCCATCCAGATCTTAATGGTTGGGTATGTTATGGTCTGCGTGCTGGTATCATCAATTCCAACCTCACTTACTGCCTGAGAAAGTGACAAATTACTGACCAACAATGTTTTCATGAGCGCCTGACAACTTTCATACAACATAACAGCGAGCCCTATTGCAATATAGCAAGTTAATCCAGATATCTATTGGAGTTTTGATCTGTTCACACGAAGTTGACCAACACCCTGTGGATCAGGCACAGTAATTCCAGACGCTATGTACAGGTGATTGAAGATGCAGCCAGGGAGTTCCAGGGTGGGCCTGAGCAAGCTTTGGTCACCATTGTCAAAAGCCAGCTAGCTCTTAAGAGAGGAGAGGTGGACACCGCCCTTGCTCTACTCAGGCGTGTTGCTGTATCTCCCTTGTCTAACTGATCGTCTGTGCCACAAACAGCTGCTCAACACAGGCTTGCATCTTGGTCAGCATGTTTGGTCTGTTTTTTGCTGCTGCATGTCTTTCAGATCTTACACAGACATGCAACCGTGTTGTTGGCGACCTTACTCCCTTGCATTACTTGTGTTGCTGACCGTATGTCCCCAGGCAATCTGCAACATCAACTTCTGTGTTATCTCATGAACCATAGCAAATGCAAGCTGTCTTTACACGCCTAAAGGATGAGCCTATTGGTCAGGCTTGCTGCCCTTCTGCATTCTTTCACTCACTCACTCACTCACTCATTCATTCATTCATTCATTCATTCATTCATTCATTCATTCATTCATTCATTCATTCATTCACTCATTCATTCTTCAATTCATTCATCATTCATTCACCATTCATTCATTCATTCATTCCGTCCTTCATTCATTCATTCATTCATTCATTCATTCATTCATTCATTCATTCATTCATTCATTCATTCATTCATTCATCCATTCATTCATTCATTCATCCATTCATTCATCCATTCATTCATCCATTCAACATGTGTCTTCCCCTAGGGTCAGGTATGTACAGTCTCAGATAGCTCCCTGCATGAGGTCCTGTTCTGGCAGTCAGTGTACCAACAACAACATGCGTTGGTCTGTCCTGCAGGACCATTGACCGGCAGTCACCTCACTTTTTGAAGGCCCTGACAGCTACCGCCAGCATTCAGCTGGAGCACAAGCGGGACCCTGCTGCCTATGTGCACTGCTACAGCCAGCTGGCAGAGGAGCATGCAGACCATGAGTCTTACCGCCTGCTTGGCGCTGCCTTGATGAGGATCCAGGAGCCGGAGAAAGCCATCAAGGTCAGACTCTGCCCTCAGTCTTGCTCCTTACTGTGTCACACTGCCCAGGCCTGGCCTCATCTTGTTGTCGCAGACTTGCTCTTCTCATTCTCCCCTCTCTGTAGCTCTTCACTGTTGGTCAAAATAGTAATATCTAGGCTTATTTGGTGCTGCTTATGCATTGTGAAGTGCCTGCTTGCCACGCCATGCAATGATCTGCCTTGTTCTTACCTTGACTTGCCCTGCCTTGGCTTGCTTTCCCTGACCAAGCAATACAAGGCAAGGCTCAAAGAAGCTGTGCAAGGACTTGCCAGATGAGACAAGGAACAACAGCAGTAGAGCCTCAGGGTGGTATTGGATCGTCATCTTGGTGCATGCCAATGGCCATAATCCAGCACCTCAAGTCTTGGCCTTTGTGCTGCATGGCTCTTCTGTCTCTGAGCAAGAGTTTCCAGAATGCAGGCACTAGAGGGTGCAGATTGGCGGCCACAATCCAGCACCTCAATTCTTGGTCACTGGGCCCCACTGCCCTGTCTCTGAGCAAGGGTTTGCATGAATGCAGGCACCAGAGGGTGCAATTGGTGACCACAACTCAGCACCTCAATTCTTGGTCACTGGGCCCCACTGCCCTGTCTCTGAGCAAGGGTTTGCATGAATGCAGGCACCAGAGGGTGCATATTGGTGACCACAACTCAGCAACTCAATTCTTGGTCACTGGGCCGCACTGCCCTGCCTCTGAGCAAGGGTTTGCATGAATGCAGGCACCAGAGGGTGCATATTGGTGGCCACAATCCAGCACCTCAATTCTTGGTCACTGTGCTGCACTACCCTGTTTCTGAGCAGGAGTTTGCATGGATGCAGGCTCTAGAGGCGGCACTAGAGAGGCAGCCCAAGGACGGTGACCTGGCTGCACAGATCGGCGCAGCCCTAGTGTCTACACACCAGTACCGCCGGGCCCTGGATTACTATCATAAGGCTGTTCGTAACAGCCCTGCTAACCGGCCCCTGCAGCTCCACCTTGCCAGGCTGCTGCTACGCCTGAGAAGCTGGGACAGCGCTGAAAAGGTAAAGGTTTCCTTGTGTGTCTTGTCATTCAAGTTCATCAGCTGCACATATGGTGCTTAATGAGGTGCCAGTGGTAAATTAGAGCCTGGCATGGTTTGCTGCCGCCATACACAGAGTCCAATGGTGTCAAAGATGTGCATCACCCATCACATGCTTGCTGGATGGCATGCTGAGTGCACTATAAGGGCCAGCAAGCATACAGCAACAGTTCTGATCTGGCAACTGTAACAATGTACTGGACTCTTTGCATGAGTAAGCTTGAGAGCAGTGTGTCCGGGCAGGCGCACACATGTCTCAACTTTGTGACACCATGTTATGTGGTCAGTCCACTGACCGTCTTTCACGGAGGTGAACACGTCTGACTGCGAGGATGTGCGTTGAAGGTGTTGCGCAGCATCTTGGAGCGGCCTGAGGAAGCTTCTGGAAGCATCGAGAAGCAGGCTGCTAATGCTAAGGCCCTGTCAATGCTTGCTCAAGTGTACAAGGTCAGTTGCTCTGCAGATGTTGTCTGCATGCTTGCAATCTGCCATGAGCTCTTGCAGCAGGACATCCCTTCTGTCCAGACCATGACTGCAATTCCACACTTGTTATGCATCGGAGTTTGAATGAGTGTTGCCCAGAAGTGTGAGGTACATCACGACACTGGATCTCCATGAGCACCTTGCATAGCTGCTGCTTGGTAGTCTGCAATCACCTGAGGCTATTCACCAGCACCGGCAGCGATACCCAATGCCAAGGTTTCTGACACTTGCAGTGCTGCCAGCAACATCTGATTGCCAAGTGCATACTGAAAAGGCAGTTGACCAGCAACATTATCCAGAAAATTGCGTCTTGCACATGCAACATGTTGTCTGTATATTGCAGGGTCGGGGAAACATGGCTGAGTACGAAAGTTGCCTGAAGCAGGCCCAGGTGATTCAGGAGGGGGTGCTGGAGGGTGTGAGGGGGGACCACCCTGACATCATTGCTGCTCACAAACAAGCTGCAGCAGAGCTCCAGATGGAACTGGCTCACCTGTATTCCAGTCAGCAAAAGACAGACCAGGTGATCACTGCCTGACTGCAACCTTGTCCGGCTGCCTGAGGAGCCATCTATCTGTATGTGTGTGTAGTCTGATCTGTTCCCTACAGGCTGACTGCACAAAGGCTGACTGTGTGTTAGGCTGTTCAAATGCTCTAAACCACATTCATATCCCTGGTGCTGATGCATCACATGCACGATACAGGCTGCAGTCACTGTAAGCCAACCAGAATCTGGTCACTTGTCTGCTGCTGCCCTTGACCTGACCACACACATTGAAAGCAGAGCAACAGAGCTGCTGTGGTTGATGACCCTGGCCCACCATGACTTCTCTGACCTCATAACACTGAAAGCTGTGCAGGCAGTAGAGGCATATGAAGGGGCAGTTAGAGTAGAGGGGGCCCATCATGCAGCTGCCCTGGCCCTGGCCAAGCTGCATCTGGACAAGGGGGAAGAAGAAGCCGGCAGAGCTGTCTGCGCGCAGCTGCTGACAGCGCAACCTGAGAATGTGGAAGCTCAGCTGCTCATGGTGCAGCTGCTCAGCACTCAGGTGAAGCCCTCTCTGAGTCCCTAGCATGCAGCAGCACACTCATCTGTGCTAAAGCGCGCTGTCAGCAGCTGCACAGCTTCACCATGGCTGCTTGGCCTTGTGACAAGCACCAGAATGGTACCAGAAGGCCAGAAACATCTGTTCTCATAGAGACAGCAAGCGTCTGTCTCTGCTGCCCTTTTTCCAGGTGGGTGTGTGTGTGCGCGTATGTTTGTGTGTGTGTGTGTGCCTATGTGCTTGTGCCTGTGAGGTGACACAGGTAAATCAGAGTGGTTCCCCCTCACCACAATTTGAACCGTGATTCAGCATATTGTGCTACTTGTGCAGGAACAGTACAGTGATGCATTGCAACAGCTGGAGCAGCTGCTGCAGCGGCAGCCTGGCAACTACACTGCGCTGGCCCAGCTGCTCACCCTGCTGAGAAGGGTGGGCCGGGTGGAGGAGGGTGAAGCCTACCTGCACACAGCCCAGGACCATGTTTCTAGGACAGCTGGCACAGCAGGTAAGCCAGGGGAGGATGCACCTGTAGGTCTCTCACAGCATTGTGCTAATGCGTACTGAGGAATGTTCATTGGTCCATGAATCTCATTTGCTTAGCAATGACACAAAAATACAGCGCATTTGTGGAGCTGCAGGCAGTGTATCTGCAGGCTTCATTTGCTGTGCAAACTCAACACACAGCACAAAAGAACTGACCGGAAAGTCTGTTGTGTGGAGCAGTACACTCACTTGATAGATTTAATGTGCAGAACATAGCAGTGGTACCTCTAACAAGAGCAGCTGGGCGTCGAAATCATTGTGTTGTGTGCGGGTGCAGGACTACACTATTGTCAGGGTCTGCATCAGCGGCATAGCAGCCAGCATAAGGCAGCTCTGAAGGCATTCAACCTGGCCAGGAAAGATAGTCACTGGTATGTCTTTGCTCCTGATATCCTGTCTTGATATCAGCATTGGACCTGGCATCAATGATGTCTACCATCAGGTTATCAGTGCCACCTTTCAGCAGCGTCCAGCCACAACCTGTGCTATGTCATAGCCCAGACAGCTGCAGCAATGACATAGGAATTGATACACCTTAGCTCTTGGGGGTGCGGAAACGCCACCATCGTTTTCCAGGACCGTCCATTCATGGTGGAACTCCCAATTCAGAAACGCCCAGGGCCTACTACCAGGCATTTCTATCATGGGCAGCTCATGCTTCAGAAATATCACTGTCTTTTGTCCCAACTATGCAGATACAACTGAAGCGCTTGCCGGTTCGCAGGCAGGTTTGAGCAGCTGTAGGAGCTGAAAACAATCAAGCTTTGGTCTTAGTAGCAAGCAGGCTACAGCTGCCACCAAATAACATTTTCCTGTATGCGTGGACCGTGCGTGTTTCACATGCAGGGAGGCTCAGGCGACTCTCCAGATGGTGGAGATGTACCTGCACCCTGAGATTGAAGTCATGTGGGCTCAAGCAGAGCAGGGCCTTGGCCCTGACCAACAGCCCCTGCAGGCCAATCTGGAGACTGTTGCTGCTGCCCTGAAGCTTCTAAATGATGTCCATATTACTGACGACTTTGCTGTGCAGCATAAGGCAAGTCAGAGGTTTGTCTGCCTGTGCCTTCAAGCTGCAATACAGAAATTTTGCTGGTGAATGTGTTAGAAGCCTGCCAGGTCTCAAGCAAGAACAGCTTTTGAGTATTAAAGCATCAATAGAGAAATCTCATGTAATTGATGAACAAGCCATCGCAGGTGAATGGCAGGAACAGTGCCTCACATTTGTAGTGCCCGCTGTCATGTCCATCCTCCCACTTGCAAACGTTGCAAATGCAGTCAATGGCATAACTCGTATGCAAAGTATGTAACAGGCATAACAGCCTGCTGCTGCTGCTGCAGGTGTTGAGCTGTTATGCACAGATGGCCTGTGGCCAAGAAGAGAGTATAGAGGAAGCACTGAAACAGCTGCTAGAGCTGGCTGGTCAGCACAGGGAGAGCGTGCCAGTGCTGCTGGCACTTGCATCTGGCTTCATGCTCAAGAAGCAGACACCGAAAGCCAGGTGATTTTGCTCATGCAGAGGTCCAGGCTTCGACTAGCTATGCTCTGAGATCCTCTCTGCCAGCTCTGAGCTCGGAGCGTGCAGTTACATGAAAGTCTTGCAGAAGCAAAGGAGATTGCATCACCTGAGTGTCGAACATTATGTGATGATGTCATGCATGCTTTCGTCTGCATGCCGTAGTCGCTCGTAGGTGGCACTGGTCGGCACTGTCGCCTGTTCTGCAGGAATCAGCTGAAACATATACAGAAGATACGCTATGTGGCAGATGAGGCTGACCAGTATGAGCGTGCCTGGTTGCTGCTGGCTGACATTTACATTCAGAGCGGCAAGTTTGACCTGGCGCAGGTTGGTCTGCTATTCATCATGCAGAGCGGAAAGTTTTGTCACAGAATCCTCTCTCTTTCTTGCAGCATTTGCCCAATGCAAAATTGTTCATGACAGCTGTCTTGAAGCACTGCTGATGGCTGGACTGGCGGGGAGTGGGTTGTCCAGAAAAGCAGCTGTTTGACTGACTGTCAGCAGCCAGTCACACAGCTCATGATTCGAGATGGCTGCTACATGCTGGTGCTAACATTGGATATGCAGGACCTCTGCCGCAAGTGTATAAAACACAACGCCTCATGTGGAAAGGCATGGGAGCGTTTGGGTTCTATCCTCGAGCGGGAGCAAGCATATAAGGTAAGCTTTGTTCCCCACATTGCCAAGTACAGCTTGTGCAAAGCCAGGTGCTGGTTGGGTTTGTACATGAAATGGCGCTTTTGATATTGAAATTCACTTACACTGAACACCAGTTCTATAGTGACTAGTGCTCGAGTTGTAGTCATCCCATTTTTTTGCCAGTGGTAAATTACCGCATCTGTTTTGTGCAGGATGCTGCTGAGCATTATGAAAACGCCTGGAAGCATGAGCAGCAATCTTCACCAGCCATTGGCTACAAGCTTGCATTTAATTACTTGAAGGCCAGCCGCTTTGTGGATGCTGTTGATGTGTGCCGCAAAGTTTTGAAGAGCCACCCAACATATCCCAAGATGAAGCAGGACATTTTGGACAAAGCTCGAGCCAACATAAGACCATGAAAGCTGTATGACGTATCACACATTGTACACATTTGCTGTATGAAACCACTTGCGACAGCAAAATGTGCTTCCTTTGTTGCCAAAAAGTCAATGCAGTCAATTTGGTATTGCTGTGTTAACTATGGCTGCGAGTGATTGTCCACGTTCAGTTGCTGATGTGCTTATATGACCTTGGCTCAAACCGCCCTGCTAGGTCAGTCCAAGATGCATAGTGCACTGACATGAACTGGGTTGCAGTTCCAGAGGCCTTGCAGTACTGCCATTGCTGAGCTACTGATTGCCCAACATTTGTGCTGTCTAGTAGTACAATAGCACTTTCATTGCTGTACACATAAATTGACAGGACACCAATCTAGGTGGACATGACCATGGTCTCATTGAAATGACTCTCATTACTGCCGAGTGATGACAGACTTGACAGACTCGCCAATGGCTTCCTCGGTGATGTCATCATGCTCATTGGCTTGCAGTTCTATGCTGAGGCCATCCAGGTGACCCTTGAAGAAGTCTTTTGTTGATGCATACATCATCTTTGCCTTGATGCGTGCTGTGTCAGGTGCCCTGAAGATAGTGTGCTGCTTCTCAAAGAGGCTGACATGGTTACAGCTGCAAAGCGCCCTCACATATAATGGGATGCATCACTAATGCATTAGCATGACAGTGGTAGACAAAGCAGAGCAATACACACGCAGGGTGTTTTCTTACCAGTTGAGAAAGATGAGCTTGTTGAAAATGCATCCATCACTGTTGACAAACTGGTAGTCGTAGACTGCATGGCAAACAGAAACAAGTTTAAGATTCTGTACAACAGCTACATTACTTTCACCTTGCTGCTGTGCATATGATAACACACCTCCATATCTGCAATCAGTGTTGGGTAACAAGCCTAACAGCTCACTCAGAGGGGAGTCCTTGGCTCCAACGCCGGCTATCACCACCTGAACACATGCTTTTGTTGCTTTTCTTCTCCACAGGTTTGCCAACATTCAGCACAGTGGGACAGAGATGGTACTCATACCTCGTTGCCGGCATCATTGAGCTTCCAGAGCGCCCATCGGTACTGCAGTGAACATGTGTCATGGGTTGAAGGCTCGCTAGCCAACTTAACAGACAGTGCTGCAGAACGGCAAATAGCCCTCACCACTGACTTTGCCTTCATGTAATAGTACAAATTCACAGCATCCTCTGTGACCGCAATGCCGCTCATGGATGTCTGCAGCACAAGGCAGGTTTGCTGCATTGTGCTTGACCTATGGCATTTGTGAGCATTGACCTAAAGCTCTGAAAGCTACAGACTTACGCCCTGTGGCTGCTTGGGTCTGTTGCCTCCCATCTTTGGTATGTCTGCTGGTATATGTGCCCCACCAGCTGTCACGGGCCCAGAGGGTGCTGCTGGCGTGGGTGCATGAGAGTTGGAGGTTGAAGGTGCTGTTTGTGTGAAAGATGGTTGTCTATTTGTCTGCCTTCCACTCTGGCTTGCCTGTGGTGCGGTGGCAGGAGCAGATGATGGCGCTGACGGCTGCTCGGCACCTTTGCCAGCAGATGGCTGGGGATGGTGCTGGACAGCTGAGCTGGGGCTCACAGACATCCCTTCAAGTGATTGCAGGAAAGTTTGCTTGATCTGATCGTAGTCATCTTGCCTGATGAAGCCTGCATCGAGGCCAGCCCTGATCTGCTGCGCTCTTAGGAACGCTGCTTTGACTTGATCGTAGTCGCTGCTCTCGATCAAGTTCTGGTCCAGGGCACTTCTGGCTGTCTTGAGGCAGTCTGTCATCTCAAACGAGTCGTCGCTCATGAACTGTGCGCAAGGCCTGAGAACAGTGTTTGAAGATGTATCGTTCGAGTTTACAGGTTGGCAAATTTCTTTTGGCCTCGGTATACTTTGTCGGCCTGCTGCTGCGCTGCTGCCGTTGCATTTAGCTCAGCATGTTCAAATCGCAGGCAGAGCTTACAGCAGACGTAAGTTGTATTTCCGCGTTGACCGTATTGGCTCTAGGGGGGCCTGTGTTCTCGTCAAAGGTTGCCATGCATTGTAATTGAAGCTGCATCATGTGCAGGACAGCAAGTTGAGCTTGCATGCATGCACATGAGGTGCTACACATATAGAAGAGCAGCAGTGACTGATCTTCTCCAAGGACTCATGACCGTGAGTGATGATCTTAACATGCAAAGTTGACAATGGCCGCTTTAATTTTTGCTGCACAAATACACTGCACAAAAAATCGGAATGTAATCAAACATGGCACATGATACTGGTCACTGTTGAGCCACATGCAACCCCAGCATGCATTGCATGGCTGTGGCCAAAACCCTTGGATGTCACGCATCACGCCTCCTGAACAAGGCAGCGCGAACATCTTCATACGATTAGGCAGTCACGCAGGCAATCGCCTGACAGAACAGCTTCCAAGAAACTGCGGACAAATCTCACTGGTGTGCCGGTCCTGCTCGTTTTGTGTGGTCAGGATCGGTGGTCATAGGTAGACGTTGCGGCGCTAAGCGCGCGTCTAGCTAAGCATGGGCGCATCAGCAACATCCACGGACGACTCTGGAGCGTCCGTCACAACGGCCGATTTGTATCCGGAAGCGGACCTGCAGAGGTTGCAGAACGCAGTCAGAGTTTTGCTGTCTGGTGTGGGCGAGAACATAAGCAGGGAGGGACTGCAGGACACTCCAAAGGTGCGGAGCATGTTGGCAGCATGTCTGCATCTTTCCTGGTCATATGTAACCCAAACACTGCCCTGCAGAGAGTTGCCAAAGCTTGGGTGGATGTGTCCAGCGGGTACCGACAAGACCTGCATAGGTAGGTGACAACACTGGCATATGCAGTGGCTGTCCCTTGCAGCTGATGCAACATCATGCATCTTTGTGGTGCTTCTGCTCACTCTGGCAGACCTTGTATGCAGTGTTCTTGGAGGTGCTATCTTCCATGAGCCAATAGTGTCAGAAGGCAGCGGCAGTATGGTCATTGTCCGTGACATTGAGTTTGCATCAACCAGCGAAGCTAACCTGCTTCCTTTCTATGGACGATGCCATGTAGCATATGTCCCAAGCAATGGGGTTGTGCTGGGCTTGAGTAAGCTTGCCAGAGTCACCAAGCTGTTTGCCAGCCAGCTGCAGTCACAGCAGCGCCTCACTAGCCAAATCCTAGTAGCACTGCAGCAAGAGCTGGCTCCCAAAGGGGCTGCCATTGTTGTGGAGGCTCATCACCTAGCGCACGGCCCAGAGGCTGACCTCTTTATGACCTCTGCCTCTTCGGGCTGTTTCCAGGACATCAGTAGCAGCTGCATGCAGGCAAGCCTTTTGTTGTAAACACAGATGGACCATAGACAGCAACAAAGCTGTATATGAGATGCACTGTCTTGGGTGCACCATCTTGACATCATATCAAACACATTTTCATGGTGTCTAGGCATTACTCCTGCATGATAATGCGCTTCTTTCCTTGTGTGCGCGTGCGAGGCATCAAGGTGCAAGCGATGTGTGATGCAAATTCTGCACGAGTTAATGCGTCCTGCATTTACATATTGATGTTCTAAGTCTTTGACTGCTAGACGTTCATATGCTTTCTCTTCTCAGTATTCAGTGTGATTGGCTTCTGCAGGAATTCCTGTGTATGCTACAGCTGCATGGCACCCCTGTTCCCTCCTCAGCCCTTCCCAGGATTCCAAAGGAGAGCAGCACCCTGCTCTCCCCACTGAGCTCTTCCTCCTCCTCACCACACCCCTCAGACCGCCTGCGTGCTTGCCATGACCAGAATGTGAAGTTCATGTCCAGCATGGGAAGCAGGCGCATCTTTGCCAGGAATGGGGGCTCTGGCACAGTGGCGTCAGTCCACCAATTTCAGCTTGAAGACACAGCAACCACTATGGAGGCTGATGACTGTGCCACGCAGAGCACGGTCCAGGACATGGAGGCTGCTGTGGCTGTCATCTTGCAAGAGATTGGCGAAGACATTGAGCGACCAGTGAGCCACTCTTGTGCTTTTGGGGGCATGTGCATGCCTGCAGTCTGCTGTAGCCAGCACCTGCACTCCATGTGTGACAGCTCAGGGTTCTCATAAACTTTGTTGCATAATGTGCAACCGCTGCACATTATTGGTATGCCATGTGTGTGTGGCACAACCGACCTCGACAACCATTTGAGGACATTGCACTCATGTATGTGCACCTGTGCCTGGTGCATTGCCGTATGTCAGTGACACCTACCAAATTGCAGCCTGCACCAAATCATGCAACTGTTTTGACCAACAACAAAATGTTTGCTGCAGGAGCTGCAAGGGACACCTCAGCGCTACGTGCAGCTCCTGCTTGCATCAACATCTGGTGCCAAGCAGCAGCCGGTGCCTGATTTCCACCAGCAGCTCATGCAGGCTCAGTCAGCATCATCCCCTGCCTGTATGCCTCGTGACACAGACATGCCAGCAGCAGCTAGTCACATGGACGCTTGTGCAGAACCAAGCATCCCTGAGATACAGGAATGGCATGTGCAGTTTGCGTCCCAGTGTGAGCACCACATGCTGCCCTTCCATGGCATGGCGCACATTATTATTGTCCATAGCTCCCACTCACAGAAGCTGACTCTAGAGCAGGTTAAAGCTTTGATCATGAGTTTTAGTCATAGGTTGCAGATACAAGAACGTTTGACAAATCAGTTGACAGATGCTATTCAAGTCGTCACGGGAGCTTTGGGGTGTGTCATCACTTGTGAGGCAGCACACATGTGCATGGTGGCACGAGGGGTAGAGAAGCATGCCAGCAGTACAATCACATTGGCATCCCGAGGTCTTGCAGCACAAGATTCTGTTCTGCGCGGAAAGCTCTTGTTGCGATTAAGTCAGAAGCGGACATAAGTCTGAAGTTGCAGAAAAAGCAAATGTTCCAGATTGCCTGTCTGTGCATGTAGTGATGGTGATTGTTGGACCCTGTCAGCAGTGTTATTGTTCAATGTCCAATTATAGCACAGCCAAAGAGTACGTAGTATACTACATAGCTGGGGATTGGTCAGTACGCATTGTAAGGGAACATGATGTCTGTGTTTGCTTGACAGCCAAGCTTGCTATACTATTACAGGCTCAACTGCAGAGAGTTGGGTGACACACTTACCAGTTTAGGCTTCAGCAGTTTTTGCTGCTGTGATGGTTGATGTATGTGGGGTCATGATCATATCTTGTGTGCCGTCAGAGTCGTTCAGCATTGTATTATTCATTTCTCTTGAAGACCTTATCAGCAGCACAGCTCAAAAGGGCCACTCATATTACGATCCTCCTCAGATTGTGCGTGTGTAAAGTCGTTGAGTGGATTTTTTGCCCTACAAGCTCGACGATGGCCCAATTTCTCGCGTCATGGCATCCTCCATTTCTTCAGCTGATTACCAGCTTAGCGCTGTGGCACTACTACTTGGGAAGTAGCCTCATACACTGGCGATTTGAGGAGCACAAGCAAGGTAATCATACTGGTGAAGTTCCAGACGAATTCATTACTTTACCACAGTGCACACTTTGTGGTGAGCTGTTGATCATTGATATGGGTGCACATGCATGCGCATTCGACCCACGTCGGGTAGGGCCCCACGTCAGTACGTTCAACGCAGTCACGTTTGCTAGCACGTGCAGCACAACACGGAGCCAATTCTGGTCAGTGATTGGTCGCCACCTCCATGCCGACTCATCCTATTGACACCCGATTGGAAGCTGAATTCGATTGCCTTGTGGACGCCCGCCCTTGTTGCAATACAAGTAGATTGCCTGACTTATCTCCTTGCACACACAGCTTAGACACAGACTCAACTTGTTGCTTTTGACGTTATCCAACAGACCTTAAACATGCAGACATCCGCATTGATGACCAGGCCTGTGGCCGTGCAGAGCCGTGTTGTACGACCATCCTCCATCAGGAGCTTCCGTGCTCCCTCAGCACCTGTGGCCGCCCGCCGCAGCTTTGTTGTCCGCGCTGAGGTATTTTCTCCGAAGGTTCTTTTGTTAGCTCGTTTGTCACCTCGCTACTCGAACTTGTGCGTTCCACAATCTAGGTCATCAGCATCGCCATCGACTCTGTGTGATCGTTGTCGGGTGTTGTCGGCCCTGACTTCAACGCATACATATGGTGCACACAGGACCTTGGAGACAAGGCCAAGGACGCATACAAGGATGCCAAGTCCGCCGTCAAGGACGCTGCTGGCTCCGTAAAGGAGGGCGCCAAGGACGCCAAGGACACCGTAAAGGGTGGTGCCAAGGACGCGTAAGTTCCTTGCCATGCTGTCTTGTCCCTTCTTGTGCAGACTTTCTGAATTACATTTGCAGATTTTGTGTAAGAGTATTTTGTAGAGTTCATTTTGAAGATGCATTGCTTAAAGCCTGGTCTCCTAGGAACTCTGTTTGCAGCGGAACAATTTTTGTCATCCTGCAGGTTCCTTTTTTATGCAATTGCTGCATTTTGGGCTGTATGTTCAGTCATGTCAAACCAAGCATCGACATGGATGCTGTGTGTGCTGCAGCAAGCATGAGGCAGACAAGACAGCAGACAAGGCTGGTGACAAGGCAGATGACGCAGCTCGTGATGCCAAGGGCACAGCCAAGGATGCCAAGAAGGATGTCAAGAAGAACTTGTAGATCATGTTCTGATGTCACCATTTTTTGCTGCTGACTCTGATGAGTCAGCGCCCAACGTATGAGCGCAGATGCAATGTTGTTGCAAAGCTGCACCCTAGTGTTCTGAAGTTCTGAGCAGCGTGCACTTGTGACTGTAAGTACTTTGCAGTGCACACCAAGTTTTGCGAGCAAGCCACACGTCTTACCTCTGACTTGTGTTCATTGGTTGCATCATATGCAGACCAATTACTCCTCAATTTCGATGCATGCTGATGGGGTAGGCCAGTGGAGCATTTGCACAGTGATGCAGCGACCATACATGCCTGGAAGCATGCTGCCTGGACAGATGGTGCTGCTGCAAGATACTGCCTCTGCAATGTGCTGGCAACCGCAGCATTATTGATAGTCTGCATGGATAGTAGTGCCTTGAAGCACATATACACTCATCTCTATCTGCAAAGTAGATGCAGACAAGCTTTGTATGGAAAGGAACGGGTGCTTACAACCGCACGTGAGTCTGTCTGAGCGTTGCCAACGCTTGCCTGCATACGATCTGTGCACATAGGATACCCCGGTATCATCAATGTACGCTGCCCTGGCTTGGCTTTCATGGCTAAACTGCTGGCAGGTAAACACCAGAGCGTCTGTAGGTCGCCTACACTGCAAGACATAGTGGTATACCACAGCTCTTCTGTATGATACCATGCAGGAAGTCAGCAGCCCGACATGCTAGCATTATGCTACATTAAGATGGTTTCTGCAATACTACCCAACTCTCAACATGTCTGAATCATGCCGGGCTTCACTGAGGCATGGGAGCGACTAGGGTGTAGACGTGGTGCAACACCAATTGGAAGCTAGAGCTGTGCATTGTGGCCATCCCACAACCATACAAAATTTGTGCCGTCATACTGGTTAAGTGCATGGCTGGTTGCTCAGACAAGTCACTACTTCTACACAGAGTGCCCTGGACACTGTCCTGCCCAGTGTTCACTTGTGTCCCTGTATAGCCTGTCTGCCAGGGGTTTTTCTGAGTGGTATGAATCCGATGACCAAGGGTTGGATTGCTGCTTGAGCCAGTTGCCATTGCTGGGATGCAAAGGACTGCCATGACACAGATGCGTATCAGGAATGGGCCCTGGTCATTTCATGACATCGGTCTGACCCAAACGTCCATCATGGCTGAGTACTCTGAATGTAATTGGCCTTTACAGCATTGTATTTGTGGCTGGCCAGTAGGTCTAAACACCTTTGCTCACATAGCAAGCTTTGCATAAAAGGCATAAATCTGGCAAGAATCCCCATCCCTTTAGCAGGACATGCAAGTAACAGAAGGTATACCCACTGGTGAGGAAGTGAGTGAGTCCACAGAAGACAGTGTCAAGGCAACACTGGATGTGAGCAATGCGCCTGGGCAACAGGCTATGAAGAACAGCTGGATTTGCTGCAGCTGATACTGCAAAAAGACCTATCTGCATGCCTGTTGTTTTGACAACTTGATGAATGCTGCGACACCTGCTGCTGTTGCTGTGTCTATGACTGAGCAGTGGTACATGCACACTCTCTTGCACGGTACTCCCGTGCCTGAGCCACGTCATCAAGCAGCATGGGCGCATTGTACAAGCTGCAGATGTGAGCCTGTTTCAAGTTTATTACTTCACCCAGCATATGGGCTTGACAGAAGGCAAGTGTGCCAAAGCATGGTGAGGCAGCTTGACATGGACAACTTGTGAAACTGCAGCATGTGCATAGGTCAACAAACTCAAAGCCAGTGTTGCCACACAGCTCAAAAAGGGCACTAGTGCTAGGGACTGCTTGTCTAGACAGGTAGCAGCATGCAGGCTAAGTTGTCTTGAGACCAAAAAAGCAATCACGCTTTGGCCAGACAGTCAGTATGGTACAAACTGAGCAACTTAGCAAGCAGCAATGACGCAGCAGCGATGCCCACTTGGCCGCAAAGGTATGTATCAAATGTCAACTCTGTTGCAAGCTGCATAGCATCAAATCTCTGCAATCACTCACTGGCTGCACAGGCATGCCCAAGGTACACTACACATACAGACATCTAAATGCATGTATAGAGAAACTGGAGTCAACGCCCCTTCAGTCAACATAGGCTTGACCCTATGAGCATCTGATTACAGTTTCATACAAGCATGCACAAAACAAAAAAAAACAAAAAAAAAACCAAAATGACCAGCGATGGCAGCAAACCTTTGCGCTGCAAACAGGAACAGTCTCAGGTTGGGCAGCGCAAGATAAGCAGCAGTGCTACTAGCTGCTGCAGAAAAGTCTCACAGCCATGTCGGAGACCTTGTCATCTCATGATCTTGATCAGCACTCACCACTCATGCATGGAATGTAAAGCGTATGCTAGAATTCTGTGCAATTTTGCAGAAGTCTGATTGATGACATACAAACTACATGGCACAGTGTGAGACAATGAAGACAATGATTATTGTGAGCAAGCAATACAAGTGGTCTTTTCTATAAAAAAACTCAGGACAATGCCGAGGAAGCTCATGTCGCTTGCTGTGGTCTAATGTGGACAAGATACTGACTCACATTTTGTAGATGGGAGCTTACCACTACTGTCACGGCCTTTCTCCCTTGCAGAGAGCAGTAAAAGGTCTCACGTTCAAGCACTGCCATGCAAGGACAAGAACCATCTTTAGAATGACTGCTGCGGCAAAGAAAGCTGATTGCTTGACAGGTTGCATAGCCAGTGGTCATGTGACTGCCATTGCTTACTTGCAACCACGAGAACAATATTCAAAGGTATGCATAGATGTTAACGTCATGGGTAGACATGTGTTTAGTATGATGAATCAAGAACTGGTACAACAGAGGCAGAGACACAACTGCTTTTAAACAAAAAGATGCAATGTAAAGGCATGACATCATATGGCTGCACGTCATGTGTTGCAATGAACCATGGTGACTGGCGACAATGTGTGTACATCCTACCTTGATGACTATGCAGAAAGCTGCACAGAATGTGTAAACACATGACACTGCAAATCTGCAAAACAAGGGCGCATGCATCAGGAAGAGCAGCTTGTGCTGGGCAACTGCATAATCTTCACTGGAATGGTACAGATGTGTCTCTCTTGAAGCCCAGCAGTGACGCATGCTGTTTACTGGCGAACCCCACCTTGACATCTTGACTGGGTGACTTGCACCTTGTATGACCACTTGACACCTTGACTCGGTGGCCTGAACCTTGAATGTATGCAAATCTAGTCATTCCGCCCTTGATATGGGGAACAGCCCATCTGCAGCAACATATGGGTCAGCCCACTTTGCACCAATGCATGCACAAGAAGAGATGTATCACCATGCAGCAGCCTATGCTTATGTTATTGGCAGGTGAGTCACTGATTGCACTTCAATTTACCTGGGTCTGCAAGGATATAGCTTTGACCTGTGCTTGGTCAGTCAGGTGGTATGCAGCTGCAGCAATTGAGCTAGGTATCGAGTTGCAGGTCAGTGAGAAAACAGAAGCTGGTGACCACAGCATTGGAGTTACTTTTCATGTTTGGCAGATCCTGGCTGCTGTTCATTGCAAGGCAAGTGAAACAAAGTTAGAACCCAGACATAAGAGAGTCGACTTTACTGGTGTGCAGTCAAGCTGCCCACGGCTCTTAGCTTGGGCTGCTGCAACATGAAGAGCGGCAAGGTGAAAATTTTGCAGCTGCTGAGACAGGAGTCTGCTGCAGGGTTGAGCGTGATGCGTGGTGCAACTCCAATGAGGCTATTGCATATTTGCCACTATGAGCATGATGAGCAATTGTAAGAGGGCTGCTATGCCCTGCAGCTGTGATCCCAGGTGTTGCAGTACTTGGCAATGCAATGTTGCTGTCAAGCTGTGCAGGATGACCAGCAATTGCTGGCGCAGGTGCACCAGGAGCCTGCTTGGCAGGTGACGGATTCAATATGTACTCTTCCCGCTTGGCTGATGCAGCATGTGCCACAGCTTGCTCTTCATGTGTCTGCTTGACAGTTGCGTCTAGAGCATGCAGGTGCTGGTAGGCAACGCCCTATTGCCGAAGCTTGCTGTGAATAGTACGGCATTTGCTGTTGCAGCTGAACATATAGCATCTGCTGCTACAACTGAGGCTATAGCATCTGCAGCTTCTGTTGCAAGTGCACTTTCTGTAATTGAAGCTGAGGATGCCACATCTGTGACTGCTGCTGAGTTGGCAGCTTCTGCAGCTACAGTCTGTCGTGGACACTCGGGGTTTGAACTCCTGTGACCATGGGATGAACTTATGTGGCACAAAGGTTGCCCGAAGTATGCACGAGAACCATCGCTGGATGTCTGCGGAGAAGCGGTTCACACAGGATTTGACCTGTTGAAGCTGTTAATTGACCAACGCTGTCTTGTGACGAGGGTACAGTCAACTCGTCGGCTTGCACGTACAGCGTCTGTGAGGCGTAACTGTACGACACACAGAGTACCGGACAACTGTTGTGCAGCACATGACTTGCGTTGAAGCACTGTTTCGTGCTCTGGTCAACGCTTGCAGAGCGATCACTAATGATTCAGCATTTCGACACCGTAACAAGTTGCAGTATATGTAAAAGCGCCACAAGCAGATGGCGAGTCGTGTCAGCAGCAGCAATACGTGTTCACGTGTTCTGTGTGTGGATTCTCCCTGACTCCCTGTATCGCAAGGCAGCATCTGTCAGGGAACTGCACGAGTTGTGTCAGCATTTGAACAGGAAGAAATCATCGAAAACGGCGGCTTATCGCGTATTCAAGTCAAAGACAAGACTGCGAGCATAGTAAAACACTGACCGAGGCGGCTGTGACTGCCATCGTTCGAGTTTGACTTTCAGGTTCCGCTGTTATGGGGCCGAGCAAGAGGACTGTGCTGTTGGTGTTAGCAGCGCTGCTTCTTGCAGATGTCGCACTGGGTTCCTTCTTCAAACAGGTGCGCTACTTTGCATTTTGATTTTGATCTTGTGGCTGGCGGTCATCACGTTTTGTGGTGTACCGTCTGGCAAACTGGGAATTCATGTGCTTTGTCGCACTGTGACATAAGGAAAGTCGTACAGCCACGTTTCGTGGCTTTCAGCCACCCGTGAGCTCTTTCGCGCCGTTTTGTGTCCAGCTTGTGCCCTTAGGCTGCAGAACGATCCGTCGCCGCAGTGTCAACTCTACATTCACTTTCATGTGGTCTTTGCAGGATGACCCGAGCATCATAGACAAAGCCAAGGCTGCAGCAGCCGACGCAGCTGATGTCGCAGCATCCAAGTGAGTGTTGATTACTTTGCAGTACCACCACCCACCTATTTAGCTGCTTTCTCTTCACAGCAAGTAAGTGAATGCTGACGTCACTACTTTCTGCAGGGCTGAAGAGGTTGCTTCCGGGGCCCAGGCCGCAGCAGGAACATATGCCAGCCATGCCTACAATGCTGCTCAGGGCAAGCCACAGACAGGTGATACACTGTGGCAGAAAACAAAAGACACTTTGACTGGCCAAACTCATCGCAGCACAGCGGCTGACTTGGGAGCTTCCACGGGTTCCTACATCAACGCAGCTGCCCAAAAGGCAGGCGAATATGCTGATGAGGCCAAGTCAGCCGCTGGCGAATTTGCGCATCATGCCAGTGCATCTGCCAAGGGCGAGTCAGCAGGTCCAGGGGTGTTGCAAAAGTTGAAAGACACCCTCACTGGCTCTTCAGCACCCTCTCATGAGTATGCTGCTAAGGCGGGTGCAGTCACTGGCCAGTATGCTGGCGACAAGGCTCAGCAGGCTAAGCAGTATGCATCCGAGTCATATGACAGTACTCAGCAGTATGCATCTGACACATACGACAGTGCCAAGCAGTCAGCTGGTGTATTTCAAAGGCATGCTGTAGAACACGCTCAGGGCTCACCCAGCATTTGGAGCAAGGTCAAGTCCACTCTCACTGGCTCTTCCCCAGCTGCTGATGCAGGTGCCACTGCAGGACAGTATGTTCGCAGTGCAGCTGACTCAGCTAGTCAAACAGCTCAGGATGCAAAGTACAAAGCATCTGCAGCTGCTGGTAGTGCTGCAGACTATGCTCGTGACAGTGCATACAATGCCAAGGATGCTGCTGGCACCTTTGCTCAGCATGCATCTGACAGAGCCCAGGGCAAGCCTCAAGGGGTCTTTGACATGTTGCGCAACCTTGTGCCTGGGGAGTCTTCACACCCTGCTACAGCTGGTGACACAGCAGGCGAATATGCTCGTGGCCTTGCTGATGCTGCAGGCCAGCACATCTCCTCTGCTCAGGAAAAGCTTGGATCCGCCTCTAGCGATGCCTCCCAATACGCTAGCAACACTGCAGGTGACTTGAAGCACCAGGCTGGTCAGTTTGTGGACCACGCATCAGCTGCTGCCCAGGGCAAGCAGCCCGGTGTCTGGGACAAGCTGAAGAACACAGTCACTGGCCATGCCAATGATGGTGTCAATGCTGGAGACACAACTGGACAGCATTTGAATGCTGCTGGCCAATACGTCCAGGTGAGCATATTTTGAACCTGCCCAACATGTGCATCCTTTTTGCTGCAGCAGCCTGTACTTGCTTTTTCATGTCTTCTCTGCTGTGTCCATGCAACTATGCATGTGCTTCAGCTGAGTCTCGGTCACAACAGGCGGCACTACTGACCATACATGTGCAGTCACGTTCACAGTCAGCACTTGCTTCATGATGCTGTTCTGGCTGCCTTTTCTCTGTTAGTTCCGCAAGTACATGCTCTGTGCCTGAATGGGGTGTGTGTGTATGTGTCTCACAGCTGAAGTAGCTTAGATCAGGCTGCAGCAAATGCTTTTTGTTGAGCATATTCCCGACATGCAGGACACGGTTGACTCCGTCACTGGCAAGGGCAAGAATGCTGCTAGCGGTGCTTACGACGCTGCCAAGGACACCCTGAACAGCGGTGCCCAGTATGCCCAAGACGCCGCCACCACTGGCAAGTACAAAGCTCAGCAAGCAGCAGGTGATGCCTCCCAGTACGCTTCAGACACAGCCAACAGCGCTCAGGACTCAGCTAGCCAGTTTGCTGGTCACGCCACAGGCAAGCAAGGCTTCTTTGACAAGGTCAAGAACAAGGTCACAGGCCAGTCCAATGATGCAGCAGCAGCTGGAGAGCAGGCCAACTACTATGCCCGCACAGGCTCTGACTCTGCAGCTCAGTACGCTGCAGCTGCCAATGACAAGGCAGGCTCAGCAGCAGGTGATGCTGCACAGTATGCTAAGGACTCCGTCAACCAGGCCAAGGATGCAGCTGGACAGTTCGTCGGCCATGCCAGCAACACAGCCCAGGGCAAGCAGGGCGGCATCTGGGACAAGGTCAAGAACGCTGTCTCTGGCCACTCCAATGATGCAGCCAATTCTGGCGAGGCAGTTGGCAATGCTGCCTACAATGCCAAAAACTCTGTTGGTCAGACTGCTCAGGACGCCAAGGCTGCAGCTGACCAGGCCAGTGGCAAGGCCAGTGCATATGCTCAGGTGTGTGCTAGAATACTCCTTTTGCTGTGCCATTCTATTCATAGCACAAGAGACAAGTATGTGTCAAGCTGCTCATTGTTAGCCTTTATACTTGATTGAGAGTAGTATGTGTGGTTGGTTAATTTGGTTCTTATACCTAGTAAACAGCTTTTAGCTTTTTTTGTGTTAAACTTTTGTCTGACCAAGCCTTTTTGTTGTGTTTGCAGGACACCTATGAGTCTGGCAAATGCAAGCTGACTATGCTTCCCGCCATGGCCAGAAGGCTGCCAAGAATGCTGCCAACTCTGCCTCTGACACCCTCAACCAGGGTGCCCAGCATGCCTCAGATGCTGCAGCTGCTGGCAAGGGCAAGGTCCGCCAAGCAGCAAACGCTGCAGCTGACTACGCCAGCGACACCTATGAGTCTGCCAAGGACACTGTCAACAGCGGTGCTGCATACACAGCAGATTCAGCTGCAGCTGGTAAGCACAAGGGCAAGCAGGCTGTGAATGATGCCTCCCAGTATGCTCAGGACACTGCTGACAGCGCCAGCAAATCAGGCAAGCAGGCTGCAGGCTCAGCACAGCAGACTTACAACCAGGCGGCCGACACTGCCAGCAAGAAGGGCAAGCAGGCAGCTGGCAGCGCACAGCAAACAGTTGACCAGGCTGCAGGCAGTGCGCAGCAGACCTATAACCAAGCAGCTCACCAGGGCAACAAGGCAGCTGGTGCTGCTCAGGATGCTGCTTCGGTTGGCAAGCACAAGGGCAAGCAGGCAGCTGGTGGTGCTGCACAGTATGCTCAGGACACCTATGAGTCTGCCAAGGACACTGCTGGTGACGCGGCTCAGTATGTGCAAGAGTCTGCTGCTGGTGCAGCTGACTATGCTGCTGACTCCTATGACTCTGCCAAGGAGACTGTCAAGGATGCTGCGCAAGCCCTGTCTGATTACTTCAGCCAGTACACCAGCTGGGCCAAGAAGCGTGCTGATGAGACCACACAGACTTCCAAGGACACAGCACAGGTCTGCAGCTTTTTGTCGTGCTTTTGTCATGGCAACATCTGAGCTGTTACACACAAGTGTTTTTCTGCTTGATGCCAGCCTGTTGTTTCAGAAGCAAGCGTGTGTGTCATGTCCAGTCAACACTCGCCATTGATGACACTATGACATGTGCAAGCCGCTGCATGCATTATGCTATCTGATTGCACTGCTAAATACCCTATGTGTACTGAAACTACCTCTTCTGTTGTGCAGCGTCTAACAGATGCTGTCAGTGACTCAGCTGCTGCAGCTGGCAACAAGGCCTCAGGCCTTTCTGGTGCCCCCAAGCGCACCTACAAGTCCATCATTGACTCCCTCACTAGCGTAAGTTTCACATCCAGTCCATGTTGTTGCAGACTAGTTTCCTGGTCTTTGTTGCAGTACGCTTGCATCTTATCTGACTAGTTTATGTACAGCACAGCGTTCTGATTGTGCCCACTATGCTGATGTCTTTGGCTGGCAATGGCGTCCTCGCTAATGTTGATTTGTCATTCAGCAACCTTGATGCACTGTTGCTCAGCTGGTGTGTTGTGCTACACTCTTGCTGTGCTTGACACTTGCTGTAGGGTGTATAGAGCACTTTGTCATTGCATTTTGCATGCCCTGCTTAACACTGCTGTGCATTTTGCAGACCTGCTTTGCACTGCTGTGCAACCCATACGCAAAGATTGTGAATTGTGGTGCAGACACGTGATGAGGCCTCCAAGCAGCTTCAGGAGTCCAAGAAGACTGGAGAGGCTCAGTGGGCTGCTGCACAGAAGCAGTACCAGAAGGCCACCCCTTCCAACCAGAAGGCCTCCAAGAAGACCTGGGACCTTGCTCAGAAGGCCAGAGACGAGGTCAGCAAGGCACTGTCTCTTTTGTGCACCAAGCTTGAATATTGTGATTTTTTGATTTTTTGTGTTATCCGCAGCCAGCCATCACACGCTCTTGGAGTGCGCAGTGCATGCTACTGTATACAATCATTTACTGCGGTGGTAGCATTCTCCCAAGCAATAGTACCTGTTGGACATGCTGCCTTTCTGAGTGTCTTTTGTGTATGAGATACAGCATGGCATGGCTAAGTAAAGAATGTGTTGTGTTGCAGGCTAACAAGAGATTGAGCCAAGCAGAGAAGGAGCTTGCAAAGGCATTTGACCATGCCCGTGGTGTTGCTGAGAGCGGGTCAAACAAGCAGGAGTTGTAGAGCAGTTGCTGTTCGGGAACTGTGCACATGGCAAACATTGCCTGCATTCTGGTCGTCAGAATGGTTTTACATGAATGAACACACCACAGTATCTGGGGACAGTTTTGTTTCTTGGATGGCACTGGTAGCATGTGTGCTGAGAGTTGATCAGCTGCACTGGCTTGTTCTGATTTTGACAAGTATTGTTGGGCGCTTTCCATCTGTCCTTGCAAGCATTTGCTCATGAGTTCTGCAACTTTAGGCTCTAACGGGGATAGCATTAGCTTCTGTTCAACACTTCCACACTAATTATTTCATGATGCAATCTACCTGTAGAACCCTTTTTCACAATGACAAGCCATGAACAGGCTGGACCAGGTCATGCGTCCAATTCCCGTTCTGTTCATATCTAAGGTAGTGCGGATCAGAGTTTGTTGCCCATCCTGGCTGCCCTTCATGCTCCACGTTTGTATGTGCACGAGTGGCTCATCACCCAATGCTGGTATGAAACACATTGGTGCAACATAGGGTTGTGCACCTGCTATACAACGTGGTTGCGGTGGGTATTTTGAACGCAAACAGTAGACAAAAGTGCTGAATCAGCATATACGCTCAGCAGCAAGTGTCCCTCCATACAACGCAGCACATGCACGTCACTATACCAAAACTGACCTGCTTATGACTGCTACAGACGATTGCACATCAGGCCAATGCTCAGGTCGTCTGCTGCATGCGTAATCCAGCCACATTGTCCTAAGTGTACATTATGATGAAATTCGTATGCTCCCCAGATTGCATACTAAGTTCAGCAAAACAATGATGGATATGAAACATCACAAAGCAGTCCCATCGTTGAGCAGCCTGTCAACCCAACTGCGTACAGATGTAGGCCATTGAGAGTACGCTTGCATCCCAGCAGTGGTGTGCAGCATGCGACCCATGCCTGCTGCACCAGCTGTAGGCGCCAAGCAGACTGCCAGTTTGTGCAGAGGTAACGCATGACATCACCACATTGATTGCACCCGTACAACAGACATGCAGCTGCATATAGCAAATGCTAATGCCGCATGTAATGCAAGTTCAATGAACACACTCCAGCTGGGTACAACAAACACTATGTTACAACAATTCATGTGGCCCTATCTATTCCTTCTTGGCGCTCTTGCTGCCTTTGCTACTCCTCTTCACAGCGCTTGCACGTGCTAGTGCTGCTTTCTGCAACACACACGGGACCTCTGTGAGCATTCAGCTGAGGCATTTGTTGCCCACTGTTCTGTTGTTCTTGGTGAGCAGCAGCAGGGATGTAGTTATCTTGTACCTTCTTAAAGGCAATTTTGGGCATGCAAGGCCGCAGCAGGAGCACATGCACAAATTCCACAGTGAAGTTGCTGCATTCCGCTGACATTCCTCATATACAGTTGTAGTTGCAAAGCTTCCCCAGACCCATGTCTAGACTCTTGAGGGACAACAAGGTCAAATACTCTGTTGGTTCATTGTGCACCCTTTCCCATGGCATGAAGTACATGCAGCATGCACAACTGCAATTGACAAGGCAGCTGCAAATGCACCTTCAGGTCAGGTCGGTATCCATCAAGCTCCTTTGTGAGTCCTGCACCGACTCTCTGGAATGACTTTTTCCTGGTGCTGCTGCTCTTGGCTTTGCTGGGCTTGTTTGAGTGCTTGGTAATCAGCTTGGTGACCTTGAGACCCTGTCCATCTCCCTCAATGTGAATAGCCTTGTCATTTGAGATGCCTGCGACCCCACTCATGATTAATGTAGTGCTGTTGGGGTAAGCAAGATGCACTGCAGATGGGCTGGCAAACGGGGTCAACTGCAAACTTCATGCATGCAACGGCAGTTGGCTGCTATTTATGTTTCTGCTCTGCTTTGCTTCAGTCCTCACCGGAGTACTTGTAGCAGTGCACGTTGTATAGGTTGCCAGGCTCCTTGCTCAGGATTACCCCGTTCAAACCCTTGTGAATAAAGCAGTTGTTGTTCTTGACAATTTGCCACACCAGCTGGGACGACGACATGCTGCTGATTGAGGCGATGCAACGGCGCAAGCAGTGCACTTCAAAAGGGCTTTTAGTTGACTAGCCGCCGAGTACTGGGTTGAGGAGACGAACCGGCGCAATAGCTCGAGCGTCTTGCGTCATAAGCACTCCTCTTCTTCTCCACCGCCCGGTCCGTGAAGACCGGGCGGTGGTAACGCTGCTCAAAGTTTTCCGGAAGTCTCGGTCTTGGACTGATCTGAGCGCAAAGCTACAGCTTGACACAGCGTGGGGGTCCGAAGTATCCTCGCCAATTGCTTACAAAGTTGTATGGCAGACACGGACAGCACTGACCAGGAGCGCGAGGCGACAAGGTACGGTTCCGATCAGCTTGAGCAGGCATCCCTCGCAAGTCCTCCAGCTTTCATAGGGGACGCGAAAGGTAAGCTGACCCAAGAGCATGCTTTGTTCGTACATATGTTGATGGCGCTAAACACCTTTTGGCTTCTCTCTGACCTGCAGACTCTGCTGCACAAGTCAACGTTGACAAGCTTCTTGGTCGCAAACGTCCGCAGCCACACCGGTCCTGGACACAGCGTTACGTCAAGCTGCTTGTTGTGGGAGACTCTGGCCTGGTACACCTTCTGTAAATGAGTTTCACCGTTGACACTCCTCAACATCACACCCGCAAGCCCTGGACGCACCACTTTGCGAAGCTGCTCGTTGTGGGAAGTGGTGGCGTGGTACAGCCTCATTGCTTGCCTGAGCATGCAGGGCATATCATACTCTTGGCCTTATGGTCAGCCAGAACCCTTTTGATCAGCCGAACTTTCCTGTGCAGGGTAAAACAACTCTATGCCAGTGCCTTCTATCTGTGCCAGGCTCTGACCTGAAGCTGCATGATGGCACAGCAACAAGCCACCAGCAATTTCTCAAGGATGCTGAAAGCTTGTGCAGCACAGTCAGCTGGGATGATACAGCTGACAAAGTCAAGTGGGTGTACAAGGTTCAAGATACACCAGGTACATGACAAGCCTTCTTCAGCTGCTAGCTGAGCCAGACTGCTCTGCAGCAGCTGTGAGCAGCAGTTCAACGCAGCATTGATTTGAGCCACGTGCTCCTGCTTGGTAGGAAAGCCATGCCTGCATCGCTGCCTGATCTGTGCCTTGTCACATGCTAGTGTGTCTCAGCCTTGTCAATAGTTGGCATGTCCACCTACACTCGACTTTATTTATCACTACCTGGAGACAGTCTTGGGACACGACATTGCCCTGTTGTCGTGAATCTGCTGGTCGTGCAGGTTATGGGGATGACCTGAACATCATGAACTCCATAAATCTGCTGCAACAGTATGTGGAGCGCCAGAACAAAATCTGGCTGGCTCTAGAAATGGACAAAGGCAGGGGCATTGATCTAGCAGATGTTGAGGACCCCAGAGTTGATCTTTGCCTCTTCTGCATACAGGCTCACAGGCTGCGGCCTGTCGACCTGAGGTATGCACATGCCCTTTCTGACATCAAGGCACACAATCTTTGATTCTGCTGACTCAATATCTCTGCCACATAGATCTTCAGGATTCTTTTAATTCAAAGCTGTGTCGTGTAATGAGCTGTGATAGCCTAGCATGACAAGTCTTCGTGCAAGTTGAATGGTGGCTCAGCTTACAGCTTCACTTTTTATGGTTAAAAGCTGTTGAAGAAGCTTAGCCCCACACAGCAAAGCACAGCACAGACTGAAATTTGGATACTTTAGAGGCAAGCTATGAATGTGCTCAAGATGACTACAGGTTTATGGCAGAGCTGGGCAAGGTGGTGCCCATTCTTCCCATTGTGACCAAATCTGACAGCATGACCATCAGGGAAGCTGCCACCTACAGGCGAGAGGTGTACCGCAAGCTGCAGAACCCTCAACTGCCTGAGCCCCAAGGTGACATTCTCAGGCCCACAGCACGGTCAAAGCTGCTAGTCAGTTGAGCAGTTGTCAAGGGCTGCTGACACTGCGGCCCCATATCAGCAACTTGTGTGCTGCTTCATGGCTTCAGCCAGCATGTCCCTCAGGGTTCCTCCTGCCGCTTGCTTATGCTGCATGTTGACAAATTAAGCAGCATCTTATACCAGTGGTGAGCCCGACACTGCTATCTACAAAGATCGAGTCCAGGTCTGCTGAAAGGGCTCTCACCTAGGCAACTCTTCCAAGCATTGTCTGTAAACGCAATCCAGTAGATGAAGCTGCAAGCATTGAAAAGAGTCAATGAGCATAGGGTATGAGGGTGTGCTGCACACCATGCTTGATATGCTGACTTTCAGAACAGGACTTTGTACAGGCAGCTACTCAGGACTGTATGTACCTGACCCTGGGAAGAATGCATCCATGCATGAATGAATGAATGAATGAATGGATGGATGGATGGATGGATGGATGGATGGATGGATGGATGGATGGATGGATGAATGAATGAATGAATGACTGGTGCAGGTTCTGCAGCCCTTGGAGGAATCTCATCAGCTATCAATGTTTTCACCTTTGAGGATGGCACCCTG
>JAABUU010002088.1_pt1 | contig 29734 bp, 27 predicted proteins | sample 5559301 | NCBI WGS metagenome assembly JAABUU01 (sample SAMN10711884, study PRJNA513360) | rock metagenome | isolation source: Antarctica rocks | place: Antarctica: Victoria Land, Richard Nunatak white
CGAGAGCCTCGTCGACAAGCGTTGCCTCTACCTTGCCCAACAGCGCGACACCATCAGGTCTCGCACCTCGTTCCACTGGTGGCCCAAAACCATAAAACAGAGCTGATCAACCGGAAATCGTATCACTAGGCCAAGCTCGGCATCGGACGCCGCGATATCGAAGCCTTGTTGCGTCCATTGCCGATCCGCTTGGCTCCGATCGATACGGCGCTGTCCTATGCGGCGGGCACGCTGCGCCCAATCACCATCGCAGGTGGCTTGCCGTTGGGAGACCGCTATTGCTTAGCGCTGGCTCGCCGTGAGGGCGTGCCGAGGCTCACTGCAGAGCGACGTTGGCCGAGCATCGCCATCGCGGCTGGTATCCGGGGCGTACTGATCAGGTGAGCGCGACGTGGCTCTAAGGCACAGCGGCAGCCCACCGCAACAGGCCGCCGCACGTCGGTCAAGAACCTGGAACCGGTCAGATCGCGCCGGTGATCCAGCGCTGCAGCTCGCCCTTGGGCTTGGCCCCGACCATCTTGGCCGCAACCTGGCCGTCCTTGAACAGCAACAGCGTCGGAATCGACTGGATGCCGAGCTTGCCCGGAATGCCGGGGTTCTCGTCGATGTTGAACTTGGCCACCTTCACCTTGCCCTGCATCTCCTTGGCGATGTCTTCCAGCGCCGGGGCAATCATGCGACAGGGGCCGCACCATTCGGCCCAGAAATCGACGACGACCGGCTTGGACGATTTCAGGACGTCCTGGTCGAAGCTCTGGTCGGTGACCTTGGTGGTGACGGAATCGGCAGCGGCCATGATGACACCCTTTGAGGCAGGCGAGCGGCAAAGGCCCTCGCCGGCGTGGACCGGAGGTAGGAACGGGCCGGGGCGGCGTCAAGCGGGCTCCGGGTCACCCCAAGCGGCCATACGCTCGCCTGATCGGGGCGTTCTCGGCAGCGAACGCGCAACCGTTCCGCATGGAGAGCGAGTCCCGACGCCACCGATTGCGGGTGGCCGAGCCGGCTCTGGCCGCATCGGCCGCGAAGGATCGTCTCGAAGGTCCAGGTCGATGGTCTCGTCTCGCCTTTGGCTTGGCTTCAGCTTCGGCTCCGACGCGCGGTCCGTTGGGCATGAGCATGGATCGCGGCATGCGCTTTTGCGCCCAGGCCGTGGCGCGCTGGTGCCGGTCCGTGCGCCTCGGTGTGCGGCGGAACGTTGGATCCGTCGTGGGGCACGAGGATGACGGTCTGGCCCTCGGGAAGGGTCGTCGGGGAGGCCGAGTAGCTGAACACGTCGAAATTGGGGTTATAGGCGTTCGGGTCCGACCAGGATTCTTGCGGGCGGGGCACGGTGGTCACGTGCCCGTTGATCACCTTCGGGCCGATCTCGAAGGTCACGAAGCCGTGCCGACTGTCGATGGCGGTGATCAGCTTGGCCTCTGTTTCCGGGTCCTGGTAGCCGGGTGCGGAAGCGAGGCTGTGCAGGTTCCAGTATCCGCCGTTGCCGATCACGAAGAACGGTATGGTCAGGTTGGCGGTCCGCAGCTCGATACGCTGGTAGTTGTGGACGTGGGCGGACAGCACGAGGTTCGGTACGCGCCGCGTTTCGTTGATCGCGTCCTGCAACTCGACGCCCATGTTGGGGCTGCCGCTGTGGTAGTTGTCGAACGAGAAGACCGGGTGATGCAGCGCGACGATGAGCGCCTTGTCGGCCGGCGCATCCTTCATCTCGCCTCTGAACCAGGCTCGCTGCTCGTCACTGATACGGCCGTGTTCTGGCACGTTGGTATAAAGGCCGATGAAGGTTGCGAATGGCGTGTTGAGCGTCCAGTAGAACCACGGTTGGGTCATCGCCATACGCCCGCTGTCGTTCGACTCGTGTGTCGTGGTGTTCGGGGCCGCAATGAAATTCTCGTAGAAGCCCAGAAGAGAAGTCGAAGCCGTGTTGGTCTTCTCCCCGTCGTGGTTGCCGGGGATCGCGACGATCGGCAACGGATAGTTCTCGTAGGGGTCGTAGAACTGCGGGTAGTATTCTTTGATTTCGCCCGTGTAGTAGATGACGTCGCCGAGGTGGTAGCAGAAACTCGATGCCATCTTCTCCGTTCGGAGCGACTGTTCCAAGCCGCGAGCGACGAGCGCCTGGGCTTCGGGTCGCTTGACGCCCCCCGTGTCGCCCATGCAGTGAAACACCATGCGGCCCGCATCGGCGAGTTCCTGGACCTCGGCCGGCGGGATCACCTCTGCCAAATCCATGCGGAACGGCGCCTGTCGGCGCGAGGTGAAGGACGCGGGAATCGGCTCGAACTCGACGATGCGGGGCGGGTTGTTGCGCGCAAGGGAGGCGCCAGGCTGGCGCGGGCGATGGGTCGTGCCGCTCATAGTCGCTTCCTCCGATGTGGCGTTTCCTCTCCATCGCACGGAGATGCGACAGAGATTGAACGGCCACGCGATTGGTCTCAGGGCTTCTGCCGAGACGGCCATCGCAGCGTCGGTTCAAACGCAGTCGCGACGGGCTTCGACGCCGGCGTTGCACAACCAGAGATAAACGGTAGTGACATAGTCGCGGTGGAAGGTGAGCGGCAGCATGACACGCCCTGCGCGAACGCCTCTCCCGCCTTGACGGATACCGCGACTGCGGTCCCCACTTGGACCGATGCCTACGCCGCCTTGCGCGCCCGGTCCGCCGCATAGAGGGCGAGCCCCGATGCCACCGATTGCAGCGGGTGGGCGCTATGGAGCCTGTCGGCGCCGAAGCGCTCGGCGAAGAGCCGCCGCACTGCCGGCACCTGGGACGTGCCGCCCGTGGTGAAGACCGCGTCGACGTCGGCATAGTCCAGCCCGGCGCGCGCCAGCGTCTCGTCGGCAGCCGCGGCGATGCGGGCGAGGTCGGGTGCGATCAGGCGCTCGAACTCGGCCCGCGTCACGTCGGCTTCGAACCTGATGCCGGCGGTGTCGAACGCAAGGCGGGTGCGCTCGGCCTGCGACAAACGAATCTTGACCTCGGTGATGGCGCCATAGAGCTCGAAACCGAGGTCGAGGTCGATGAAGTCGATCAACCGCTCGATGGCGGCCTGGTCGTCGCTGGCGGCCCTGAGCTTCCGCAGCTCCGCCATGGTGTGGGGCGCCTTCAACCATGACAACTGGTGCCACTGGCTGAAGGCTGCGTGGATATAGGCCGGGATCGGCAGCAGCTTGTCGAAGGAGCGATAGTGCGAGCCGCGCCCCAACTGCGGCGCCACATAGCGGTCGATCAGACGATAGTCGAAGGTGTCGCCCGCAATGCCGACGCCGCCGTGAGCCAATGGAGTGGCGTCGAAGCCGCCGCCCGCGCGCTCGAAGCGGATCACGGAAAAGTCGGAGGTGCCGCCCCCGAGATCGGCCACCAGCACGGTTTCGTCGCGTCGGAGATCGCGGGCGTACCAATAGGCGGCACCGAGCGGCTCGTAGGCGAGTTCCACGGCGCCGAAGCCCGCCTCGGCAAAGGCCGTTCCGAGCCGCTCCACCGCCAGCGCCTCGTCCGGGTTCTCGCCCGCGAAAACCACCGGGCGGCCCGCCACGATGGCAGCGGCCTCGCTCAGCAAGGCTTCCCGATCGGGCACGAGATGCCGCAGGAATGTCGACACGAGGTTCGGGAGCGTGAACCGCTGGCCATAGAGGCGGGTGTCGGTGAAGGCGCGACTGCCGAGGTAGGTCTTGATCGACTGGACGAGGCGGCCCTGGCCGGTGCCCGACAGCGCATGTTCAAGCGCCTGCGGACCCCCTGCGGTGCGCAGGACGGCCCGCGGTGCGCGTCCCTCGCTCCAGAAGGCGAGCGCCGTGCGAAACACGTCCACGGACCCGGCCGCGGATGGCCAGGATAGGCTGCGCACCTGCCCGTCGTCCTCCACCACGGCAACGGCGCTGTTGGCGGTGCCGAAATCGATGCCGATGGCGCGCATGGCCTCGTCCTCGCCGAAAAAAGGCCCGCGCCGGAATGCGGCGCGGGCCAGAACTGCTGCAGAACAGAAGGCTTGAGCGAGAAGACGCCTACTTCTTTTCGCCCTCGTTGCGGGCCCGGAGAGCCGCGCCGAGGATGTCGCCCAGCGACGCTCCGGAATCGGCGGAGCCATATTGCGCGATGGCTTCCTTCTCGTCCGCCATCTCCAGCGCCTTGATCGACACCGAGACCTTGCGGGCCTTGCGGTCGAACAGGGTGATGCGGGCATCGACCTTCTCGCCGACCGCGAAACGCTCGGCGCGCTGGTCGTTGCGGTCGCGCGCCAGTTCACTGCGCTTGACGAAGGCCGTCATGTCGGTCCCGACGATCTTCACGTCGATGCCGCCTTCCTTGACGTCGATCACCTCGCAGGTGACGATCGCGCCCTTGCGGAGATCGCCGGACGTGCCCGGCTCCTCGCCGGCCTTCGACACGAACGGGTCGCCGGCCAGTTGCTTGATGCCGAGCGAGATGCGCTCCTTCTCGACATCGACGTCGAGCACCTGCGCCTTGACCACGTCGCCCTTCTTGTAGTCGTCGATGACCTGCTCGCCAGGGCGGTTCCAGTCGAGGTCCGAGAGGTGGACCATGCCGTCCACGTCGCCGTCGAGCCCGATGAACAGGCCGAACTCGGTCTTGTTCTTGACCTCGCCCTCGACCTCGGTACCGATCGGGAACCGCTCCGCAAAGCTCTCCCAGGGGTTCGACAGCGTCTGTTTCAGGCCGAGCGAGATGCGGCGTTTGACGGCGTCGACCTCGAGCACCTGCACTTCCACTTCCTGGCTGGTCGAGACGATCTTGCCGGGATGGACGTTCTTCTTTGTCCAGGACATTTCGGAGACGTGGATCAGGCCCTCGATGCCGGGCTCCAGCTCCACGAAGGCGCCGTAGTCGGTGATGTTGGTGACGCGGCCATTCAGCTTCATCTCGATCGGGTACTTGGCCTCGATGCCCTGCCACGGATCGTCGAGCAGCTGCTTCATGCCGAGCGAGATGCGGTGCGTCTCGTGGTTGATCTTGATGATCTTGACCTTGACGGTCTGCCCGATCGACAGGACCTCGGTCGGGTGGTTGACGCGACGCCACGCGATATCGGTCACGTGCAGCAGGCCATCGATGCCGCCGAGGTCGACGAAGGCGCCATAGTCGGTGATGTTCTTCACCGTGCCATCGATCACCTGGCCCTCTTCGAGGTTGGCCACGATCTCGTGGCGCTGCTCGGCGCGGGACTCTTCGAGGACAGTGCGGCGCGACACGACGATGTTGCCGCGGCGGCGGTCCATCTTGAGGATCTGGAACGGCTGCGGCACGCCCATGAGCGGAGCCACGTCGCGCACCGGACGGATGTCGACCTGGGAGCGGGGCAGGAACGCCATGGCGCCGTCGAGGTCGACCGTGAAGCCGCCCTTGACCTGGTTGAAGATCACGCCTTCGACCTTCTCCTGGTTTTCGAAGGCCTTCTCGAGCTTGACCCAGCTCTCTTCGCGGCGGGCCTTGTCGCGCGAGATCACGGCCTCGCCGAGCGCATTCTCGATGCGCTCCAGGTAGACCTCGACCTCGTCGCCGATGCCGGGCAGCTCGTCCCGGCCGTTGTTGGTGAATTCCTTCATCGCGACGCGGCCCTCGGTCTTCAGACCGAGATCGATCACCGCGACATCCTTCTCGATGGCCACGATGATGCCCTTGACGACCGTGCCTTCGAAAGCTTCGTTCTTGCCGTAGCTCTCGTCGAGCAGAGCGGCGAAATCATCGCGCGTGGGCGCGCCATAGGAAGCAACAGCGGACATTCATTCTCCTGGTACCCGGGCGTTCCGGGCGGCACCGGCGGTTCGTGTTCATGGGTGCTTCCGGGCACCGGCGGTTCCCGGCCTTGCGGGAACCGACCGCCACGGGGGCGGGCCGGCGCATTGGCCGGCGCGGGGAAGCGAACTGGATGGAATGCTCGGCACCCCTCCCAGAATCCCAGGACGGAGGCACTGACGCAACCGGGGCGGGACATAGCAGGTCGGTTCGGCAGCGGCAAGAGACGGTCGATGTCCTCCGTCGCGGGGCTCGGCACCTCGCGCGCCGCCAAGGGGAAGGCTCGCTGAATTCCTGGGTGCGGAATGTCCGGTGAACCCCGACCCAATCTCCATGATCGACTTACGGTGCCAGCCATCTCCGGAAGAGGTTCACTCCGCGCCACCTTCGACAGGCAATGGGACCGACGTAGCCTTGCCGCGGAAGGGCCAGTCGATCACCCCGGTGGCCCAGAGAGCCCACCAGACGAAGACGGGCTGAAAGGCGAGACGCGGACCGTGATACCACCACGAGGACGGAATCGGCGGCACGTTCAGGTTGTCCAAGGCGTGCTTGACGTTGGCCGGAAACACGCAGATCGCGTAGGCCGCGAACGCCCAGCCGGCGGCGCGGCGCAGGCGCGGCGTCATCAAGGCGATCGAGCCCACGACCTCGCAGACCCCGGTGCCCAGCACGACGTCGCGCGGATCGGGCACCCAATCCGGCATGATGGGCAGGAAGGCGTTGGGACGCGTGAGATGCACGACACCGATGCCGAGATAGCTCACCGCGAGGAGAGCCCGAAGGGCCGCGCGGGTTCTGGGGTGGTTCATGCTGTCGGGCGGCATCGGAGTGGACTCGGTCATACAAGGGGCACGCCGGATCCAACGGCGGGAGGCGGCCGGGGTTGCGCCGCAACGGCCGACGGCCGACAAGCGATCCGCATGACCGATGCCGAACCCCGCCGCCGAACCCCGCCGCCAAGTGCCTCGCGTCGCTGACAACCGCGCGCACGGCCTGATCGAAGCCGGTTTCGTCAGGGTCGGCGCCCGCACCGAGATCCTGGGGCCGTACGAAACGGGCGGCTATCGTCTGCGCTTGCCGCGCAGCCGCGGACGTTTCTGCGAGGCCGTTATCGTCAACACGGGCGGCGGCATGGCAGGGGGCGACCACGCCGGCTTCGTCTTCTCGGCCTCGGACGGCGCCGCGGTCACGCTGACGACCACGGCGGCCGAGAAGATCTACCGCGGACGCCACGCCGACGGCGCCAACGGCGTTTCCCACATCGACGTCGCCATCGAACTCGCGCGCGGTGCCACCCTCGACTGGGTACCGCAGGAGACCATCCTGTTCGACGGCGCGCGGCTCGACCGGCGGCTCTCGGTCGAGATGGCGCCCGACGCCGATCTCCTGGTGGCCGAGATGCTGGTCTTCGGCCGCCTGGCCATGGGCGAACGTGTGAACTCGGGGAGCTTGCGCGACCGCTGGCGCTTGCGGCGCGGCGGCCGGCTGGTGCTGGCCGAGGATCTGGCGCTCGGCGGCGATGTGGCGGGCCTGCTCGACCGCCCGGCGCTGGGCGACGGGGGGCGCGCGAGCGCCACCGTCGTCCTGGTGTCGCCCCACGCGGAGGCGCTGATCGATCAAGCCCGCGCCGCGCTCGCGGTCCACGACGTGGTGGGCGGCGTCAGCGCCTGGAACGGGATGCTCGTGGCCCGCTCCATCTCGCTCTCGCCAGAGCGGCTGCGGGCCGCTAACGTGGCGCTATTGTCCGGATTGCGGGGTTGCGCCCTGCCCCGGCTCTGGACCTGACCCCGGGGATCCCCGTGAACCTGACGCCGCGCGAGAAGGACAAGCTGCTCATCGCCATGGCGGCCCAGGTCGCGCGACGACGCCTGGAGCGCGGCGTCAAGCTCAACCATCCCGAGGCGATCGCGTTGATCACCGACGCCGTCGTAGAAGGCGCGCGCGACGGGCGCAGCGTGGCCGACCTGATGCGGGCGGGATCGGAGGTGCTGCACGCCTCGCAGGTCATGGAGGGCGTGGCCTCCATGATCCACGACGTGCAGGTGGAGGCGACCTTCCCGGACGGCACGAAGCTCGTCACGGTCCACAACCCGATCCGCGGCGCCGAGGACGTGCTCATCCCGGGCGAGGCGCTACCGGCGCCGGGGGACATCGTCATGAACGAGGGCCGGGAGACGCTGACCCTGAAGGTCGAGAACAGCGGCGACCGGCCGATCCAGATCGGGTCGCACTACCACTTTTTCGAGAGCAATCCGGGGCTGCGCTTCGACCGGACGAGAGCGAGGGGGTTCCGGCTCGATATCCCGGCCGGCACGGCGGTAAGGTTCGAGCCGGGGCAGAGCCGCGAGGTGAGGCTCGTGGCACTCGGCGGCACCCGCGAAGTCTATGGCTTTCGCGGCGAGGTGATGGGCAAACTTTAAGACCCCCCCGGCCTCCGGATCAAAAGTCGCCGATGTCGCCTAAGGTCGGCAACGGCTGGCCGCCCGGCAGGCCCTCATCGGGGTTGGCGCGCACCATGGGCGCGCCGAAGCGAGCCTTGGCGTCCTCGGATTCGATGAAGGTGCTGCGGCCCTCGGCCACCATGCTGCGCCCGCCCGCCCGGTCGCTCACGGGAGTCAGCGAGCCCCGAGGCACGACGCCCTCGTTCAGTGCGGCGGCGCGCGCCCTCGCCCCTGGATACCGCGGCTCGATGTCGCCGTAGTCTGGGCGGGACAGGCTGCCTGAGGCGTAGTCGTCATCTATCTTGGCGGTCGGGCCCGGCCCGTTGTGGAACCCGCCGACGCTGTCGAAATGCGGACCACCGAAGCCGCCCCGTGCACCACCGTAGCCGGAGATCATGCCAAGTTCGGAATTACCGCGGGTGATCGGACGACCGGCCTGGTCGCCGTAGAAGACCTCACCGCCGGTCCGGAACGGGCCGAAATAGTAGAGACGAGGATCGGTCCAGCGGTGCTGAGGCACAACGTAGGCGAAGCCCGGGGTTCCCACGACGTCGACTGGCCGTGCGATGTGGCGGCGGATGGTCAGGGTTCGGGCAACGGTGCGCACTGGACGGGGGTGGGCCGCGGAACGCTTCACCGGTTGCTCGGCCGCGCGGGCGTTGCCGGTTGCGATGCTCAGGGCCGAAAGGGCGATCACTCCGCCTGTGACCAGTGCCCAGGCGTCTCTGCGGGTTACATCGGGCATCGTGAGCACTCCCGAGCAATGCATCGGCCCGAACGAAGGCGACGCATGCATTCACGCGTTCAACGCGGGCGTGGTCGTATGGATGCGACCTGGATGGTTGGCGTGCGCTGGGCGCGGGGCTCATCCGAAGTCGGATCGATCGCTTCGCGATGCGAACTTCAGCGTCCTCTCCGAAGTCTTCCCCCGCCTGCTCCGCACGGACCCGAAGTCTTCTCGGCCGTCAACACTCTCCGCGCCGATCACTCGGAAACGGGATCGTCCAGGCGCAGCATGTAGCCGAGCCCGCGCAAGGTGGCGATCGTGACCGAACTGCCGTCGAGCTTCTTCCGGAGCCGGTGGACGTAGATTTCGATGGCACTGGGGTCGGCCGTGTCGTCGAAGCCGAAGATGGTTTCGGCCAGTGCCGCCTTGCTGAAGGTCCGGCCCCGGCGTCGCATGAGCTGCTCGAGAACACCGCGCTCCCGCGGAGTCAACGGCAGCGGGGCGCCCTTCAAGGTGATGGTCCGGCTGTTGGTGTCGAGCGCCAGGTCGCCGCACTGGATCACGCTCGCGGGCTGCCCCGCCGAGCGCCGCAACTGAGCCCGGATGCGGGCTTCGAGTTCGGTGACCGCGAAAGGCTTGACCAGGTAGTCGTCGGCGCCTTCGTCGAGCCCCGAGATGCGGGCTTTGAGGCTGGCATCGGCCGTGAGCACGATCACCGGCGTCGTGTCGTGCCGCGCGCGCAGGCGCCGCAGCACCTCCAGCCCGTCGACGACCGGCAGGGCCAGATCGAGGATCACCAGGCCGTAATCGGCGAGCCGCAGGAAGTCGTCGGCCTCGGCGCCGTCGTAGGCCACGTCCACCGCGTAGCGGCTCGCGCGCAGGATCTCGGCCAGCCAGCGGGCGAGATCGCGGTTGTCCTCGACGAGCAGCAGCCGCATCCTGGTCCCCCGTTGCTGCCTACCCGGTCTCGTGCGGCCGTTCCCAGAACCAGTGTGGGGCCGCGCCGTCGGTCTTAGCAAGCGGGCGCCGCCGGCCAATGCTGCGGCGCACCCTCGCCGAGGCTACGCAACGTAGGCAGCTGGGTGCGCGGACCGCGGTGTCGATCGTGCTCACGCCCGCTGAGCGTCGGCCCGGCGCCGGATCGTCGACCCGCGGATCTTCGGCCGGGCCGTCGGCAGGCACAATGATTTCTGAACGAAGCGGCTGCATCATGCGGCTGACGCTCATCATCGAGGCTTGTCACAGTGAACATTACCGCCCGATTTGCCCCGATCGCCCTCCCGATCGCCCTCCTGGCGATGCCGATCGCGGCCTCGTCGGCGACAGTCGACTCCGGTCAATCCACAGCCATGCAGATCGTCGCCGACGCGACGCTGATCGACGCGCAATGTCAGGGCATCAACGCGAATTTCGGCATGGCCTTCAAACTCGCTGAAGGACACGGGATCGAGGCCGCCGACATCATGCCGGTCGGAGGTCGACGGGCAGAGTTCCAGACGGCCTACCACCAAAGAATTCAGGCGACGTCGCTCGAAGAACTCTGCGGACCCCTCGTTTCGCGCTACAATCAATCGTTTCCCGGCCTGTTTACCAATCGTTGAGCAGACCGGACCCGCCTTATCAAGGCTCAGATCTGCAACCCGCATCCGGATCCGGCCGAGGTCTTGGCGGATTTGGAGTCCCGCTGGTGCCGATGGAGCGGCTCGAGCCGGCCGATGCCGTCATCCTCGCCGTCGCCCACCCTAGCTTCCGGCAGGGAAGCTGGCCGCTGGTGTCGCGCCTCCTCCGTCGATCTGCCGACACGGACGATGTGGGCGCGATCGGAACACGCAGGCTACATGTATTTCGCGTAGGTCTCCGCGGCTTCGGCCGGCTTGTCGAGGTCGGGGTTGAAAGACTCAACGAAATTGCCGTTCTTGTCCATGAGGTAGACGATGCCCGTGTGGTCGACGCTGTAATCGCCGCCGCCGGTCGGGACCTTCTTGGCATAGACGCGATATTCGCGGGCCACAGCATCGATCGCGTCCTGCGACCCCGTCAACCCGACGATGCGCGGGTCGAAGCTCGACAGATAATCCTTCATCACGCCCGGCGTGTCGCGCTGGGGGTCCAACGTGATGAACAGCGCCCGCGTGGGACGGGCAGCCCCCAGGGCCTTGAACATCTGCGAAATGCTTTCGAGCGTGGTCGGACAGATGTCGGGGCAATGCGTATAGCCGAAGAACACCAGCGTGGGCTCGCCCTTGACGTCATCGGCCGTGACGGTCCTGCCGTCCTGGTCGGTCAGGGTGAAGGGACCGCCGATGCCGGCAGCGGCGGCCGGCGGCATCGTGGTGCGCTGGAGCACCAGCAGACCCAGGGCGAGGAGAAGCCCGAGCGCGACTCCCAGGAGCGGCAGGAGCGTGCGGCGCGGCATCTTCGGCATGGTGAAGCGGATCCCTGGAACGACACCGGCGTCCTCGCACGGTCTGCATAGATTTCCGCCGAGGATCGGGCATTTGCGAGGCGGGGTCCCATCGCGCCCGGCACTGGCCCGCAAGGGTACGGTCGGCATGGCGACCACGCCCTCGGGACTGGACGCTAGACGGAGGAGCCGTAAAGGCCCTGCACCAGGCGCGACACGACCTGCGCGGTATAGTCCACCATGGGGACCACCCGCGCATAGTTGAGGCGGGTCGGCCCGATGATGCCGAGCACGCCGACGATGCGTTGCTGGCCGTCGCGGAACGGCGCCGCGACCATCGAGGAGCCCGATAGCGAGAACAGCTTGTTCTCGGCCCCGATGAAGATCCGCACGCCTTCGCCGGTCTCGGCCCGGTTGAGAAGGTCGATGACCTCGGTCTTGGTCTCGAGATCGGCGAACAGCAAGCGGATGCGCTCGAGGTCGTCGAGCGCCGTGAGGTCCTCCAGGAGGTTGGCCTGGCCCCGCACGATCAACTGGCGGGCCTCGCCCTTGATCCCCGCCCAACCCGCAAGGCCGGCATCGACCAGCCGCTCGGTCAGGTCGTCGAGTTCGCCCTGGGCGGCCAGCCGTTCCCCCTCAATCTCCGCCCTGGCTTCCGCCAGGGTGCGGCCACGGATACGGGCGTTGAGGAAGTTGCCCGCCTCGACCAGCGCGGAAGCCGGAAGCCCGGCCGATGTCAGCACCACCCGGTTCTCGACCGAGCCGTCCTCTGCCACCAGGATCGCCAGGGCGCGCTCGGGCTCCAGCCGAACGAATTCGATGTGCTTCAGCCGCGCGTTGTCTTTGCTGGTCACGACGACGCCCGCACCTCGCGTCAGCCCCGACAGCAGGCTCGTCGCCTCGACGAGCGCGCTTTCCAAAGTGCGACTCTGCGACGCCGCCCGGAGATCGGCCTCGATCCGACGGCGCTCCACCTCGCCGATATCGCCGATCTCGAGCAGCGAATCCACGAAGAACCGCAGGCCGAGCTGGGTCGGCATGCGGCCCGCGCTGGTGTGGGGCGCGAAGACGAGACCGAGTTCTTCCAGGTCCTGCATGACGTTGCGCACCGACGCTGGCGACAGCGTCATGGGCAGCAGGCGCGAGAGATGGCGCGAGCCCACCGGCTCGCCGGTGGCCAGGTAGCTGTCGACGATGCGCCGAAAGATCTCGCGGGACCGCTCGTTGAGCGCCGCAAGGCCACCGGATGTCGAAGCGTCGTTGACCGCCATCATGCCGTGGAGGATGCAGCCTGGCGTCTGCGCTGGCAAGAGCAGCACAGACGCGCCTGCCGGAGGCCATCGCACGCTCGGCTCCGGGCCGCCTCGGATCGGCCACGAAGCGGTGGGAACTTGCTCCACAGAGGGGCGCGTCATCGCTGTTCGCGTCCGGCTCGAAGACCGCCGGGACTCTCATGCCTAATCCAACACCTTTCTCCACGATGCCGGCACCGCCCGCATCGGAGCGCCGCGGCGGCCACGAGGGCACCGAGCATCCGACGACCGGTCTGTGGGGAGTGTTCGAGGATCTCGGCGTTCTACTTGCCATCATGCTGGGGTACGATCTGATAGGGCCCCAAGCGGCTCACGGGCCGCGTGGCGGGGCCGGGCCGGCCCGGCCCGGCCTCGGTCACTGATGAGCGCTTCCGGGGGAAATCGCTGGGCGGGGAATGCAGGGGGAGCGCCGCGGTGCGGACGGCACCGCTCCGCCGTCGAGCCCGCAGGCCGGGACGGAAGATGCCACGATGATCGCCGCGTTCCAGAACCATCTCGATGATGTCCTGCGCGGCATCGAGGCCGATGGGCTCTACAAGCGCGAGCGCCTGATCGCGGGCCCGCAAGGCGGCCGTATCGACGTCATGGCTGGGGCCGAACGCCGCCGGGGTGTCGTGAACCTCTGCTCCAACAACTACCTTGGTCTCGCCGACCATCCCGGTGTCGTGGCGGCGGCCCGGCAGGCGCTTGACGATTTCGGCTTCGGCATGGCGTCCGTGCGGTTCATCTGCGGCGCCCAGACCCTGCACCGCGAACTCGAACTGTCGATCGCGGCCCATCTCGGCCATGAGGACGCGATCCTGTTCGCGGCCTGTTTCGACGCCAATGGCGGCTTGTTCGAACCCCTGCTCGGGCCCGAGGACGCCATCGTGTCGGACGCTCTGAACCATGCCTCCATCATCGACGGCGTGCGGCTCAGCAAGGCCAAACGCTACCGTTTCGCCAACGGCGACATGAACGACCTCGAAACCCAGTTGAAGGCGGCCGATGCGGGCGGCGCGCGCTTCAAGCTGATCGCCACCGACGGCGTTTTCTCGATGGATGGCCATGTCGCCGATCTGCCGTCGATCTGCGGTCTCGCCGAGCGCTACGGCGCGCTGGTCATGGTCGACGATTGCCACGCCACGGGCCACCTCGGGCCGCAAGGCCGCGGCACGCCGGCCTTGACCGGTGTCGAAGCCCGCGTTCAGATCGTCACGGGCACCTTCGGCAAGACGCTGGGCGGCGCCATGGGGGGCTTCGTTGCGGCCGAGCGGCGGGTCATCGACCTCCTGCGACAGCGCGCCCGGCCCTACCTGTTCTCGAACAGCCTCGCGCCGGCCGTGGCGGCAGGCTCCCTCAAGGCCATCGAGATCGCCCGCGGCGCCGATGACCGCCGCGCCCATCTCATGGCGCTCACGCACAGGTTCCGCGGCGGGCTCGAGCGGGCGGGCTTCGAGACGCTCCACGGCGGCACGCCCATCATCCCGGTGATGCTGCACGAGGCGCGCCGCGCCCAGGACCTCGCGGCTGCGCTCGACCGGCGCGGCGTGTTCGTGGCGGGCTTCTTTTTTCCGGTCGTGCCCGAGGGCCGGGCCCGCATCCGCACCCAGATGTCGGCGGCGCTGACCGAGGCCGACGTCGACCTGGCGCTCGCGGCCTTCGCGGATGCGGGTCGGGAACTCGGCATCGTCTGACGACCCACCACATGGCACGGGCACCCGAGGGAGGGTTCCCATCGCGGGGCGAAGCCTTGGGCCGAACTCGGTTATTGCCTTGACCTCGGTTCCGTGGCGGTATGCCAAGTCGCTTCGGAGACGCGTCGCCCGACATGGATGTGATCGATCGTTTTCTACGGTGCGCGGCGACGTACCCGGATCACCCAGCAATCGTGTCCCAAGGCCAGCCCATGTCCTATCGGGACCTGCTTCGGCGGGCGCGCGCCTTCGCGGCGGCGTTCTCCGGCCGGAGCGGAACGCGGGTGCTGATCGGACTTCCTCAGGTTCCGGACGCTTACGCCGCCATCCTGGCGGCCGGCCTGGCGGGCGGCTACCACACCCCGCTCAACCTGTCGGCACCACGCGACAAGCTGCGCAAGATCGCCAGCGTTCTCGATCCCGACGTCATCGTCGCGTCCGGGGATCTAGGGCGCGACCTTCACGCGCAAGCGCCCGGCAGCACGCTGATCGATCCGCTCGAGATCGACGATTCCGAGCAGTTCGACGGCGACGGCCGGAGGCATCGGATCGCCTATATCCTGTTCACCTCGGGGTCGACAGGCGTGCCCAAGGGCGTCGTGGTCCCGAGAAGTGCCTTGAACCATTACGTGCATTGGCTCGAAACCTTCGAGCTCGGGCCGGGCGATCGGATTTCGCAACAGCCCAACCTCGCCTTCGACATCTCCATGACGGACATCTTCGGCGCGCTTTGTTTCGGTGCCTCGCTGCATCCGGTTCTCGCCCAAGGCGACCGGCTCATGCCGGCCCGGATGATCGCCCGCGAGGGCATCACGGTCTGGAACTCCACCCCGAGCGTGGTCAGCCTCATGATGCAGGCCCGCCAACTCACCGAAGCAAACCTGCGCAGCGTCCGCCTGTTCAACTTCTGCGGCGAGCCGCTCCTTCCCGATCAGCTTCGCGCGCTCTTCTCGGCGCGCCCGGACGTCGCGGTCCAGAACACCTACGGGCCCACTGAAGCCACGATCAGCATGACGTGCCAGCCGCTCGCGATGGAAACGTATGGCGCCGCGAGCGGGGCCTCGGTGGCGCTGGGGGATCCTATCCCGGGCATGGCGATCCATCTCGTGGGAGGTGCCCATGCCGACGAGGGCGAGATCGTGATTTCCGGGCCGCAACTCGCCGAAGGCTATTGGCAGGATCCCATTAAATCGGCCCTGGCGTTCAAGCCCTTCGTGCAGGGCGACGAAACCCTGCACGGCTATTTCACGGGCGACTGGGCGGAGCGACGCGCGGGGCGTCTGTTCTTCAAGGAGCGAATGGACTTTCAGGTCAAGGTGCGCGGCTTTCGGATCGAACTCGACGAAGTCGCGGCGGCCATCAGGGCCACGGGCTGGCCGGTCGCCTGCGTGTTCAAGCGCCGGGAAGCCCTCGCGGCCGTGGTGGAGCGCGTTCCCGGCCTTTTGTTCAGCGAAACTGCGCTGCTCGAAGCGCTTGCGGAACGGATCGAGAGCCACGCGATTCCCGAAGTCATCCGGGAGATCGAGCGGATGCCGCGCAACGACAACGACAAGCTCGACCGCAAGGCCGCGGCGCAATGGCTGGACGAAGTGGCCACGTTTGCGCCGCGTCAGCCGACGTGATGGCCCCTGACCTTCGGCGCCTCATGGCGCGGTGCCGTCAGCTGAAATGCGATCTTACCGCCAGGCGCCACAAGATGGGTTCGCCGTCCTCGTGCCGATGGTGATGCTCCGGCGGGAGCGGCTGCGCATTATGGGCCACGATGCTCAAGGCGCAGGCTTCGCACCGATAGACGCCCGACAGCGGCGCGATCGTCCCCGGGCCGTGCAGGTCGTCGAACTCGCTGCCCTCTTGCGGGGTCAGCACGTCGAGGTACTTGCAATAGGCCATGGGGGCGCCTCGCTGCTGTGAGCAATCGTTCTGCTCGGGATCAAGTACTACTTTACCATTTCTGCAAGCTTGTTCGAATACGTCGATCACACTTAGATATTCAAAAGCGTGAATTCGAGCGGTGCGCCTAATTGCGCTTGGCCTGAAACCGCATCGACCGGCACCGTCGGTCCCTCCCCGACGGCTAGTCTCGGCGCAGCGTTTCACACCTTCAAAAGATGACAACCAGACGCAACCAATGCGCGAGGAATTGACTCCGAGCGTGATAATAGGGCGACGGTCGAGCTGGAAATGGTGAGTGGAGCGGGGATTGCGCCGTTGTACCGAAGGCCGGAGAAACGGCCGCCGCCCCTCTTCTTCAGCGCTTGCCCTGCGGCTTGCCGGAAGGCTTGGCGACGGAAGCGGGCTTCGCGGAGGGCTTGGGGGGCGCATTCTTGCCGGCCACGGGGGGATTGTTGCCGACCGGGGAAGCCGCGGGCTGACCGGCAGCCGGCTTCGGAGGCACGCCGGCAGTCTTGGGGGCGGGCCGCGGCGCCGGCGTGCCCAGGGTCGGGTTGCTCGGGGTCGGCGTGACAGCCGCCACCTTGGGGGCCGGCGTCACCGTCTCGGGCTCGTCCATGTCGGGCGTCGCCGTCCGGGGCGGACGGGCCACATGGCCGGAATTGGCCCCGGTCGTGTAGACGGCGTGGGACGGCTTCGTGATCTCCGGCTCGCGGTCGATGGCCGTGAGGTCGTGCTCGCCCTGGTCGGTGAGGTTCGGCACGTCGCCATAGGGCTCCACCGCCTGGGTCGGCTCTTCCGGCTCCATCGCGCCGGTGTTGCGCGGCAACAGCGTGTCGCCCATGCTGTCACGGAGCGCGATGATCTCCTTGGCCTGATCCCAATGGGCCTGGTCGCGGCCATGTGGCCGCCCCTCGCTTTCCCAGATCTCGTGGGCCTTGCGGGCGATGCGCTCGTGGTCGGTGTCCTGCGCCATTCAGACTCTCCCAGGCGTGTCGGCAGGCAGATCCTCGGCCTGACGGCGAACCTCCTCGTCCATGTCGTCGAGCCCGTCGCTCGTCTCGCCCGGGATGGTCGGGCGGCTGTTCTCGGACTCGACCCAGTCCTCGAGCGTCATGCTCTCCGGATCCATGGACGTGTCCCGGCCTTCGAGATCGGGGCTCTCGGGCTCGAAAGGCTCGACATTCACCGGCTCGCGCTTGTCGTCCTGAGTCATGATGGATGCCTCTTAGCGTCGGGGTGTCGCGATGGCAACGCCCGCGCCATGAGGCAGTTCCCGGGGCGGACGGGAGCTGTGGATGGCGTCGAAAACCGCCGGCCGCCGGGGCGCTCAAGACAGGTGGCCCGCGTCGCTGAGCGCATGCAGGCGGTCGGCCGCGGCCTGGGCGAAGCGGATCGTCATGACCCGGCGCGTGGCGCCCGCGAGCTTCTGCAGGGCGGCTTCGCGGACCACCTCGGCGCCGTAGCCGTCGGCTACGATCAACCCTGTCTCGTCCGGCATCACGGCCACCGGCATGGTCACGGGAATCGCGAAGAACAGCCGGTCGCAGAAGGCGCGGTAGCAGGACCATTTCCGGTCGGCCCTGAGGTCCGCCACCGAGGACTTGACCTCCACGATCGTGATGGAGCCGTCAGGCCCGAGCCCGACGATATCGGGTCGGCGACCGTCGCTGAGCACGAGCTCGGTGACGGTGGCGATGCTGCGCGCCCGCAGGAGGCGCCGCGTGCCGCGTGCCACCTCGCGCGCGGTCTCGGATTGCCGCCCGTCGTCGGGCAGCGTGAGAGCTTGGAGTCGCATCGGCCTCAATGCTTCGGTGTCGCCCCCGCGCATCCGCCACGCGTGAGGGCGAGCCCAGGCTAGCACCGGGATTCGGCGCGCGCCATGGGTTGCGAACCGGATCGTCGAGGTCGGGGTCGTCTCGGCCGAGGCGCGAGAAGGGCCCGGCGCTAGGGCCGGGATGGCCCGGGGTGTCCAGGCTGGGCAGCGACCTCCGCCGGCGACCCCTCGGTCCAGTATTTGGCGACGTAGCGCTTCATCTCGGCCAGCATGAAGCGTGACGATTCCTCGGCCTTCTCCTCCCAGGCGAACACGCAGGCCGTCATGATGCCGTCGAAACCGACCTTGGCCAGCGTGCCGAAGAAGGCGTCCCAATCGACCTCGCCCTCGCCGATGTTCAAGTGCTGGTGCACCCGCGCGGCCGAGCCCGGCGGGTTGACGATGTAGCGCAGCCCCGAGGAGGCCTTGTGGTTGAACGTGTCGGCGACGTGGACATGGGCCAGCACGGGTGCCGCCGTCTCGATCATGCTGGCGGTATCGTCGCCGAAGTAGAAGTTGTGGGGCGCGCAATAAAGGAAGCGCACGTTCTTCGAGTCGATCGAGCGGACCATGTCGACGGCGGGCGCCAGTGTCTCGACGAAGTCTTCCGGATGCGGCTCGACGTTGAGTGTGATGCCCTCCCGCTCGAAGACCGGCACGAGGTCGTCCATGCTGTCCCAGAAGGCGGCTTCGCAGGTCTCGGTGGTGCCGCCCGCGCAGCAGGCGTTGAAGGACGCGAAACTCGGCGACGGCCCGCGGCCGAACTCCGAGTTCATCGTGTCGCAATCCATCTCGACCGCGATGCGGATGGCCGCCTTCCAGTAACGCATCGCGGCGAGGCGCTCGACCGGGTGCGGGCTCGCCCAGCGGTACATGGGCAGGAGGGACGCGAGCTTCACGCCGGCGTCGGCGAGCGCGCGCTTGAAGGCGCGGGTCCGCTCCGGATAAGTGCGCGGGTTGACCCACCAGTCGAGGAAATCGGCCCGCGGCGACAGCTCGATGTACTCGTAGCCGAGGTTCGCCACGAAGCGCGGCAGGTCCAGCAACGGCACGTGGCGGTGCATGTAGGGGTCGAGCGCGATCTTCATGGGGTGCACCTCAGTGTTCGGGCGCCGAGGCGGCCCCCCTCAGGCGTAGAGCGCCGGCCTATCGCGCAGCGGCGCCGCTACCCAGCCACCCGTCTTCATGGCCGCGAGGCCGGCGTCGGTCACCGCGGTGGCGGCGTAGCCGTCCCAGCTGCTCGGGCCCTCGACCGTGCCCTTGGCGCAATTGTCGATCCATTCCTGCAGCTCGACGTCATAGGCCCGGACGAAGCGCTCCCGCCAGTCCTCCGGCACGCGGCCCGAGAAGGAGCCCTCGCGCTTGACCAGCACCGGCGCGGTCTCGGCCATGGTGGCGACCCCGGTTTCGCCGACGATCTCGCCGCGGATGTCGTAGCCGTAGACGATGTTGACCGTGATCTCGACGTCGACGAGCGCGCCCTGCGTCATCCGCAGCAGCATCACCAGGGGATCGTTGAGTTGGCCGCCGCGGCTCGACTTGCGCGGCGCCACCACCATGGTCTCGGCCACCTCGTCGTCGAGGAGCCAGCGCGCGATATCGATGTCGTGCACGGCCGTGTCGACGATCGCCATGTCGCTCGTGTAGTGCGACGGCACGGAGGCGTTACGGTGGGCGCTGTGCATGATGAGCGGCGTGCCGATGGCGCCGCTCGCGACCGTGCTCTTGAGCGCCCGATAGGCCGCATCGTAGCGGCGCATGAAGCCGAGCTGCAGGAGGCGGCGGCCGGCCGCGCGTTCGGCGTCGATGATGCGCAGGCAGGCTTCCTGCGTGGTGGCGAGCGGCTTCTCGCAGAAGACCGGCTTGCCGGCCCGCATCGCCGCGACGCAGTAGTCCTCGTGGGACGGACCCCAGGACGTCACCAGCACGGCGTCGACCTCGCGGTCCTCGATCAGGCTCTGCCCGGTCGCGTGGTGGCGGGTGCCGGGGATGCCGGCAGCGACCGCGCTGGCGCGCTCGGCATCGACGTCGGTCACGGCCACGACCGCGCTGCCGGCCAGGACCGTCGACAGCCGGCGAATGTGATCCTGCCCGATCATGCCGACGCCGATCACACCGATCTTGAGTGCCATGTTGTCCTCCCCTCGGTCCGCCCTTCGCGGGTGTAGTTCGCGGGCGGATCCCCTCGACGCGCTTCCACCGCTCGTCATGCCTCGAATGTCCGCACGGTGCCATTCGGTTCTAATACGCATCCGAACGCTTGCACATTCCGGTCGAAGGCTCACGGCAGCGGGTCGTGTCCCACTTCAAGCTTCGAGGAGGCGCGACTCGGCCCGTGGCCGGAAGCGCAGACCCAGATAGGAAGCGGGAAACGACTGCTGAGGGTGTCGCAAGCAGCGGCCCTGCGCCGTCGACCATCTATTACGCGCCCGTCTCGCCGCGCGTGCGCCATGTCTCAGCGATTGTGCGTGGAAGGGCTCCATCCGTCGCAGATCGTGACGCCGCCGGGCAGGTTTCGGGCAGCGATCAATCAGGGCGAGCGACAGCCATCGTCTTACGCCATCCCCGGCTTTCAGCCCGACGCGGCCGCCGCGGCGCTCTCCCCAGGCGACTCCCGCGGGAAGGTCGCGTCGGCGAGCGCCCGGTAACGCCAGCCCTGGAGGGCGCCGCGGGCCACGAGGAAAGCCAGGAGGGCCGTCCACAGCCCGGCATTGCCGAGCGGCCGCAGCGCGAAGAACAGTGCGATGTAGAAGCCGAGCGCCGCCACCATGAGGTTGCGCATGTCGCGCGTCCAGGTGGCGCCGATGAAGACGCCGTCGAACTCGAACGCCATGGCGCCGCAGATGGGGGTCAGCGCCGCGAAGGGCAGGAAGGCGCGGGCCGCCTGGCGCACGGCCGGGCTCGTCGAGACCGTGTCGATGAAGGCGCCGCCGCCCGCGAGTGCCAAGGCCGACACGCCGGCCGAGAACACCAGGCACCAGAGGCTCGTCAGCCGGACGGCGCGGCGAAAGCCGGCACCGTCGCCGGCCCCGACCGACTGGCCGCACATCTGCTCGGCCGCGGTAGCGAAGCCGTCGAGGAAGAAGGCCGAGATGAGGAACAGGTTCATCAGCACGGCATTGGCGGCCAGCACCACGTCGCCGCCGCGCGCGCCCTGGGCCGTGAAGAACGCAAAGGCGAAGATCAGCGCGGCCGAGCGGATCATGATGTCGCGATTGACGCCGAGCATGCGCCGCAACGCGCCCGGATCCAGGAGGCGGCGCCAGTCGACCGGGAAGCGCCCGTGCAGCCGGGCCAGCACCGCGAGACCGATGAGCGTGCCGAAGGCCTCGGCCGCGAGCGTGCCGAAGGCGGAGCCCCGCACGCCGAGGCCGAAGGCCATCACCAGCGTGACGTTCAGCGCGATGTTGACGAGATTGATGACGACCTGGAGCACGAGCCCGATGTCGGTGCGCCCGCGCCCGATGACGGCGCCCAGCACCACGTAGTTGAGGAGCGCGAAGGGCGCCGACCAGATGCGGATGTCGTAGTAGCTCCGGGCCGCCTCGGTGACGGCCGGCGTGGCGTCGAGGGCCGCGAAGGCGACTGCCGCGATCGGCCGCTGCAGCACGATCACGAGGGCCGCCAGCACCAGCGCCAGGATCAGGGCGCGCAACAGGGTGGCGCGCTCCTCGTCGCGGTCGCCGGCCCCCACCGTCTGGGCCGTAATGCCGGCGGTGCCGAGCCGGAGGAAGCCGAGCGCCCAGAACACGAAGTCGAAGATCACGGCCGCCGCCGCGATCGCGCCGAGCAGCGCCGGCTGGCCCAGGCGGCCGATCACAGCGGCATCGGCGAAGCCGAGCAGCGGCGTCGACATATGGGCCAGCGTCATCGGCAGGGCGAGGCGGATCACCGTGCGGTGGCCGACCGCGACGCGTTGGGGGGCTGACGTCACGCCGGGCCTCGGCCAGGGACCGGCGGCGACGCTCAGCCGCCCCCGAAGGCCGCGATCATGGCGTCGCTCATGCGGACGAAGCGGGCGCTCGGGCCCTCGGCACCGACGCTCTGCCGGCTGACCCGCGCGCCCTCGAGCAGCAGCGAGAGGGCATCGGCCAGAAGTTCGGCCTGGGCGATGCCGGCCGCGGCGCAGAGGTGAACCAGTCGATCCCGGTAGGCCGTCTTGTAGTGCTCGATGAGGCGGCGGGCCGGATGATCGGCCTCCGTGAGTTCCACGGCCGCGTTGGCGAGGGCGCAGCCGCGCCCGTCGGCCAGCACGCAATCCGCCCCTTTCTGGATCCACCCCTTCAGCTGCGCCCTCGGATCGCCCGGATGTCTGGCTTCGAGCTCCCGCCATCCGGCCTCCGCCTCGTCAGCGAACCGCTGCAGACACTCGACGATCAACTCGTCCTTCGAACCGAAATGGCGGTAGAGCGTCATCTTGTTGGTGCCGGCCGCCTCGGCTATGGCCTCGACCCCGACGTTACGGATACCATGGTGGTGAAACAGGTCGCGGGCCGTGGCGATGATCCGGTCGCGGGGCTTCGATCGTATCGGCCCGCAACACGGCTCGAACGCCCTGTCCAGAAGTGCCGATGTTTTCTCGCCCATGACCCTTGACGCCGATGTTACCGGCCGGTAACATCCGGCCTGTTACTGAGCGGTAACAGAACTGCGTGAGCGGGTCAACGTCAACCTGACGTAGCCCTCTGGACCGCTCCGCATACCGGCATCGGGCGCCTTCGGCGGCCGGGCAAGGAGCCACCATGAGCTGCAAAAGCCGTGACCTGACCATCGAGGAGGCCCTCGTCGATCCCGTGATCGGGGCCGCGATGCGGGCCGACCACGTGGATCCCCGGGGGCTCGAAGCCCTGCTGCGCTCGACGGCGCGGCGGCTCGGCCGCGAGCGGGCCGACGCGTCACTGCTGGCGCGGGTCTGCGCACATCGCCGCGCAGCGGCCGGAGCCACCGCCTCGTGGTAGCTTTCTTCACGGGACGGCCGATCTTCGCCTCGGCGCTCGCCATCGTCATGGTGATGGCCGGGGCGATCTGTTACGTGCTGCTGCCGGTCTCGCAGTTCCCCGACATCACGCCTCCTCAGATCGTGGTGAGCGCCGTCTACCCGGGCGCCAGCGCCCAGGTCGTGGCCGATACCGTGACGACGCCGCTCGAACAGCAGATCAACGGCGTCCAGGGCATGACCTATCTGGCGTCGTCGAGCTCCAACGATGGCTCGGCCACCATCACGGTGACGTTCGACGTCGGCTATCCGCTGAGCATCGCCGCGGTCGACGTGCAGAACCGCGTGTCGCAAGCGGCATCCTCGCTGCCCGCCATCGTCAACCAGGCCGGCGTCACGATCAAGAAGCAGAACCCGAACTTCGTCCTGATCGTCAACCTGACCTCGCCCGACGGCTCCGTCGACCCCGTGGCGCTCAGCAACTACGCCTACCTTCAGATCGTCGACCCGCTGAAACGGCTGCCGGGCGTCGGCGACGTCAACATCTTCGGCGAGCGGCGCTATTCGATGCGCGTCTGGCTCGACCCCGACCGTCTGGCCAAGCTCGGCATCACGGCAACCGACGTGCAGGGCGCCATCGCCGAGCAGAACGTCCAGGTTGCGGCCGGCAAGATCGGCCAGTCGCCGGCGCCGGCCGGCACCGCATTCGAGATGCAGGTCAGCGCCGTCGGCCGCCTCAGCACGCCCGAGCAGTTCGGCGATATCGTGGTCAGGGCCGATCCCGCCGGCGGGTCCGTCGTGCGCCTGCGCGACGTCGCGCGCATCGAACTCGGGGCGCTGCAATATGCGTCCACGGCCTTCTTCGGCAAGGACCCGACCGTGGTGCTGGCCGTCTACCAGATGCCAGGCTCGAACGCGCTTGACCTGCAGAACAACGTCAAGGCCAAGATGGAGGAGTTGCGGAAGCGCTTCCCCAAAGGCATCGACTACGCCATGCACTACGACACGACCCGCTTCGTATCGGCCTCGATGCACGACGTGGTGATCACGCTCGGCGAAGCGCTGATCCTCGTCATCCTGGTGGTCTACGTCTTCCTGCAGAGCTGGCGCACCACGATCATCCCGACGATCGCCATTCCCGTGTCGCTGGTCGCGACCCTGGCCGTAATGGAGGTCTGCGGCTTCTCGCTCAACATGCTGAGCCTGCTCGGCATGGTGCTGGCCATCGGCCTCGTGGTCGACGACGCCATCGTGGTGGTCGAGAACGTGGAGCGCCAGCTCGAAGCCGGGCTGCCGCCCATGGCGGCGACCCGCAAGGCCATGTCGGAGGTGACCGGCCCGATCGTCGCCACCACGGCCGTGCTGATGGCGGTGTTCGTGCCGGTGGCGTTCATCCCCGGCGTGGCGGGCCGCCTCTACAACCAGTTCGCCCTGACGGTGGCGATCTCGGTCGGCATCTCGGCCTTCAATTCTCTGACGCTGAGCCCCGCCCTCAGCGCCGCTTTCCTCCGGCACCGGCCGCACCAGCCCTTCATCCTGTTCCGCTGGTTCAACACCGGCTTCGATAAGCTGTCGCACGCCTACGCTTGGCTCGTCGGGCTCTTCATCCGGGCCCGCTGGGTGCTCATGGCGGTCTTCGTAGTCGGATTGTTCGGCACCTGGTCGCTGTGGACGCGCCTGCCCAGCACCTTCCTGCCGGTCGAGGACCAGGGCTACTTCTTCGTCGTCATCCAGGGGCCCGACGGCGCCTCGCTGGAGCGCACCGATGCAGTCGCCAAACAGGTGCGCGACGTGCTCCAGAACGAGCCGGGAGTCGACATCGTGGGCTCGATCAGCGGGCTCAACTTCCTGACCAGCGCGGCGCAATCGAATTCGGCGGTGGAATTCGCGATCCTGAAGCCCTGGGACGAGCGCCCGGCCGCGCAGAACGCGTCGAAGATCGTGGCGGCCGTGCGGCCCAAGCTGATGGGGATCCCGGGCGCTTTCGCGCTCAGCTTCGACCCACCGTCGATCCCGGGTCTCGGCGCCACGGGCGGGTTCGAGTTCGAGGTCGAGGACCTCACGGGCCGCGGCAGCGTGGCGCTCAACGACGCCACCCAGGCGGTGCTCGCCGAGGCCCGCAAGCAGCCCGAACTCAGCCCCCAGCAGATGTTCTCGTCCTTCAGCACCGGGACACCGCAGTTCAACTACGACCTCGACCGCAACAAGGCGAAACTGCTCGGCCTCAGCCTGCCCGACGTGTTCAACACGCTGCAGATCTATCTCGGATCGCTCTACGTGAACGACTTCAACCTGTTCGGCCACACGTTCCGGGTCACGATCCAGGCCGACAAGGGGGCGCGGGCGGGTCCCGCCGACCTGTCGCGGCTCTACGTGCGCAACGGCACGGGCGGTATGGTGCCGCTCTCCACCCTCGGCACCCTGAAGCCGATCGTCGGCCCCGAGACCGTGCCGCACTACAACAATTACGCGGCCGCCAAGATCAACGGCGCCGCGGCGCCGGGGTTCAGCTCGGGCCAGGCGGTCGCCGCCATGGAGCGCGCGGCCGCCACGGCCCTGCCGCGCGACTTCACCTCCGAATGGACCGGCATCACGTTCCAGGAACTCAAGGCGGGCTCGGCCGCGAGCCTGATCTTCGGTCTCGCGATCCTGTTCGTGTTCCTGATCCTGGCGGCTCAATACGAGAGCTGGACCATGCCGTTCATGGTGCTCCTGGCGGTGCCGCTGGCGCTCTTCGGCGCGCTCGCGGCGCTGTGGATCAGGGGCATGCAGATCGACGTCTATTCCCAGATCGGCTTCGTCATGCTGATCGGGCTCGCGGCCAAGAACGCCATCCTGATCGTCGAATTCGCCCGCCGGCTGCGCGAGGACGGCGTCGGCATCGCGCAGGCCGCCATGGAAGCCGGGCGCCTGCGCCTGCGCCCCATCCTGATGACGGCCTTCGCGTTCATCCTCGGTGTGCTGCCCCTGGTGGTGGCGACGGGCGCGGGGGCCGCGAGCCGACAGTCGATCGGCACGACGGTGTTCGGCGGCATGCTGGCCGCCACGATCCTCACCCTGATCTTCGTGCCGGTGTTCTACGCCGTGATCGAGCGCCTGCGCGAGCGCGGCGGCCCGGCCGAGACGGAACAAGTGGTCGCCACGCCGGCCCTCCCCGAGCCGCGACGCCACGCCCAAGCCGCCGAATGATGGAGCCTTCACGCATGCGTATCCGCACGTTTCTGCTCGGCGCCACGGTGGCCGTGGCGGCAACCGCCGCGGCCGTCGGCTTCGACGAGCGCGGCATTCGCCAGTTGCTGTTCGGGGACACCGGAGCCGCAGCACCGGCCGGCGCAGCACCGGCCGGCGCGAAACCCGCGCCTGCCGCGTTCATCATGCCGGTGCCGGTCGCGCGCCTGGTCAAGACGTCGATCCCGATCGTGCTCGATTACGCGGCTCGCACGGAATCGATCCGCGCCATCGCGTTGGAGGCCAAGGTCTCGGCCTATGTGGTGGAGCAGGCCGTGCCCGACGGCGCCGACGTCAAGGCCGGAGACGTGCTGTATCGGCTTGATCGGCGCGACTTCCAGGTCGCGCTCGATCAGGCCAACGCGCAGCTCGAGCGGGATCAGGCCTCGCTCGATTACCAGCACGCGAGCTTCGACCGGGGCGACGCGCTGTCCAAGAGCGGCTGGCTCGCCAAGGACGGCCTCGACCAGCGGACCAGCGCGATGCACCAAGCGGAGGCGGCGCTCACGGCCGATCGCGCGATGGCGCGGGCCGCCCAATTGAACCTCGACCGCACGGAAATCCGCGCGCCTTTCCCCGGGCGTCTCGGCCGCAACCAGGCCCCGGTCGGCACGCTGATCGGCGCCGGCAGCACCGTGCTCAATACGCTCGTGCAGCTCGATCCCGTCTACGTCAGCTTCAATCCGGGTGAGACCGACCTCGTGGCGCTGCAGAAGGCGCGCCGTGCCGGCACGGTCGCGGTCGACGTCACGGTGCCGGGCGAGGACGTGCCGGCCCACAAGGGGGAACTCACGTTCATCGACAACAGCGTCGACCGCGGCACCGGCACTGTCTCGGCGCGGGCCACCATCGCCAATGCGGATCTGAGCCTTCTGCCCGGCCAATATATCCGGGTCCAGGTCCACCTGCGCGATCAGCCCGACACTCTGCTGGTGCCGCAGGCCGCGGTCGGCTCGAGCCAGTTCGGGAAATACCTCTATGTGGTCGGCACCGACGACAAGGTCGAGCAGCAGTCCGTGGCGCTCGGACCCACGCGAGGGCCCCTCGTGGCGGTGTCGGGCGGCGTGGCCGAGAACGCCCGCGTGATCACCGGCAATCTCCAGAAGATTGCGCCCGGCATGCCGGTCAAGCCCATGGAGGACGCCGCCGCCCCGCGGTCGTGAGCGATGCGGCAACGGCGGACGCGACCGGGCACGGAGCGGCGGCTCGGTCGCGGCACAGCATAAGACTAGGCCGCATTCCGCCGGATCGCCGGAGTAGCCCGGCCCAGCCACGGCGCGATGAGCAGAACCCGCGCTATGGCGGCGGGCTTCGCGGGTTCCTTCTTCAGCCCAGCAGGTTGGTTCTGGCAAGGTCGAGGAGCCCGCCCTATCTGACGCTGCGCTCGCCACCCTCGATCGTGCCGGGCGCACCGTAATGGTCGGCCAGGTCCTCGCCCGACAGGCTGTAGGAATAATTGCTGTGGGTGAAAGGCAGCATGGAGGCGTTCCAGGCCTGCCACTGCGTCACGAGCCGCCCAAAGACGTCCCGGTCGCGCTCCTTGCGATTGGCCCGTTCCAGCGGATCGGCCACGACGTCGAACAGGAAGCTGTTCCCCATGATGGCGAGGTATTTCCAGTTGCCGTCGCGCACCGCCCGCTGGTCCTTGTTGAGGTAGCGCCAATAGAGCGTGCGCGGCACGTCCGGCACGCCGGGCGCGAGGTGGTCGAGAAGGCTGATGCCGTCGCTCGGATAGGCGGGATCGGGGCGGGTGCCGGCCGCCGCCGCGAGGGTCGGCAGCCAATCCATCGAGATCATGACCTGATCGCTGGTGGAGCCCGGCGCGACCCGTCGCGGCCAGCGCAGGACCGCCGGGATCCGCAGGCCCCCTTCGAGCAGGTCGGTTTTCTTGCCCGTGAAGGGCCAGGTGTCGGCGAAGCGCTCGCCACCGTTGTCGCTGGTGAAGATCACGATCGTGTCGTCGGCCACCCCGGCGCCGTCCAGCGCGTCGAGCACGCGGCCGACCTGCATGTCCATACGGGTCACCATGGCGGCATAGGTTTTCTGGTCGCCGCCGTCGAAGTCGCCGAGCGCCTCGGGGTCGTGCTTGGCGGCGAGGCGCGCCGACTCGGCCTCTCCGGCGGGTCCCGGTGCCTCCCAGGGCCAATGCGGCGCCGTGAAGTGGAGGCTGAGCAGGAACGCGTCCGGCCGCGTCGCGAAATCCGCGATCAGCCGCACCGCGTGATCGCCGAAGAGGTCGGTGAGATAGCCGGCCTCGTGGGCCTGGACGTCCTCGCTGAACAGCGACTGGTCGTGGCGGACGTAGTCGGCGGCGCCCCCGCGGATACCGTAATAGTGCTGGTAGCCGCTCTTCAGCGGCCCGTAGTCCGGCAGGAAGCCGAGGTGCCATTTGCCCACCAGGGCCGTGCGGTAGCCGGCGTCCCGCAGGATCGAGGGCAGCGTAGGGTGGCTCGGCGGCAGCCCCGCCACCTTGGCGGCCAGCGGCTCCTCGAGGCCGATCGCCAGCCGGTCCTGGTAGCGGCCGGTGATTAGCGCCGTCCGGGTTGCCGAGCACACGGCCGAATTGGCATAGGCCTGCAGGAAGCGCAGGCCCCCCGCCGCTATCCGATCGATGTTGGGCGTGGCGAAGTCGGGGCGGCCGTAGCAGGACAGGTCCGCGTAGCCGAGGTCGTCGGCCAGGATGTAGACGATGTTGGGCGGCCGGCCGGCCACGGCCTGCGGGGTGTCGGCCGCGGCCCGCCAGTCCAGCACCGGCAACGCTAGGCTGCCCCCGGCTCCGGCCAGGAGGGTGCGTCGCGTCATCTTGGGCATGAACCCTCCCCGAGCGGCTGTACGGAGGACGCTCATACGACGACGCGAGCCGCGGATAAAGCCACGGCGACGCGTTGGAGGGTCGGCTATGGTCCGAACAAGCGGTAGTGGGCCCTTTTGAAATTCAGCCATCTTGACCGGGCGCGCGCAACACCCGCCGTCCCGTTCATGACCACACGCGCGCCCGCGCGCGCCCGCGACCCTGCCCATCGTGGCCCTCGTGAAAGCTGCTCAAGCCCCCACGAACAAGCGAGGACCGCACCGAAAGCTTAGATGAAGCTTTCTGAACAGCTTTCGGATAGGCCGGCTCCAATGGACCTTGCTGGAAACATGCTCGTTTGTCGGGTCTGGGGCGCCTATCAGAACGGAACGATTGGTTATGAAACAACTCACACTCGCCTGTGCGGCCGGGCTCCTCCTCGCGACGGCGGCCGTCGCAATGGCAGGAACGTCGCGAGGCGCTTCGGGCTTTTCACCAGGTCATCAGATGAGAGGCCATGCTTCGTCCGATCCGGGGGCTTCCGGTTTCTCGCCAGGAGATCGAAAAAACGACGCGACGAGTCGGAGAAGTATGCGCGGCGCATCCGAATACTCCCCTGGTGACATGAAAAACGACAAGCGGAACTAGAGCCGTTTGCGTTTACTCGAACTCATAGCCTGCGTTGACGAGGTAATTTCGGCATTCCTCGGGCTCGAAGGCGTCGATGAGCAACCCGATGGCGTTCCAGAGTGCG
>JAABUU010002101.1_pt1 | contig 29567 bp, 31 predicted proteins | sample 5559301 | NCBI WGS metagenome assembly JAABUU01 (sample SAMN10711884, study PRJNA513360) | rock metagenome | isolation source: Antarctica rocks | place: Antarctica: Victoria Land, Richard Nunatak white
CAAGGGCAGCTATGGCGGCGGCCGTTATCTGCTCGACAGTGCCAAGAGCGCCGAACTCGGTGTACAGGACGGAGAACTGTTGCTGGACCTAAATTTTCTCTACAATCCGTCCTGCCGCTACAGCTCGGAATGGTCCTGCCCGTTGGCACCGGCCGGCAACTTGGTGGCGGCGGAGATCCGTGCCGGCGAGAGCATGATGCCGATCGGCTGAGGGCCCAGCAGGCGCCCGAAGCGCCTCCTTTGCCGGCACGTCGCCGCACGGATGGTGCGGCATCGGCGGAGTGCGGCATCGGCGCAGGAGCGATGCAGGTGAACCGGGGAATCCGCCGATCGCAGCCCAGTCGGGTTGATCGGCTCCCTCGTCGGAACCAGCGGGACTTCACCATTCGCGTCGCCCGAAAGTCGGCATCCGTTGAGTCGTGGTTGACGGAGAGGAAGGCGCCTCTGGTGTGCGCCGCCAATGCGCTACCTGGGAATCCCGTTCTGAAAACGGCTGAACGGCTGTTCGTCAGGATCGCACCATGGCCGTGATCGTCGAAGTCGATTCCGAAGTGGTTCTCGCGGAGCGCATGTCAGCCATCGTTCGGCTCGGACCGTGAATCGCTAGATTTGCCGGCGCTCACGTGCTCGACGAATGCCCGGCGTCCGCGCTAGAGCAGCCGGCGGCCCAAGCATCACCCCCTCAGCGAAGCACTGGGCATTTCAGTCCTGCGAGTCGCGACGTTGGTTGCACGGTCGAGCCACTCGGCCAGGAGTTTGCGTTCGGCTTCACTGAGCATGTCGAGTCGGGGTGTGGCGGCCCGCAGGGCAACTGCGGTCGCAATCCACCCGCCGTCGGTGCGTGCAGGTGCATCGGTGAGGATTCGTGCCAGGACGGCTTCGAACAGGTCCGGCGCGAGGTCCGGATCGCGCAGGTCCGGCGACGTTGCGAGCAAGGTTTGAATGACGCCAACTCCAGCTGACTGGATGAGGTCGACAGCGCGCTGCTCGGTGACCCGGAGACGGCCGGTCATCGCAATCCGACGAATCCGCAATTCCAGGACGCGCTTTCCCGCTTGAGCTGCAGGCGAGTGCAGAACTCGGTTCGGATCGCTCAGGAGGTGGAACACGGCAGGGTTCGCGACACCGAAATCGATCTGCACCTGCCAGCCGGCCCGAAGATCCTCGAGCGGGTCGACATCGGTAGCTGATGCCGCTTCCACGGTCTCGGCTTTCGCGGAGACGTAGGTCGCCATCACGTACTCTGCCACGGCTTCGAGCAGACCGTCCTTGTCGCCGAACAGGCGGTAGATCGTCGGCGCCTGCACGCCGGCCGCCTCGGCAACCCCACGCGTCGTGACAGCCGCGGGGCCGTGCTCGCGAAGGAGTCGTGCGGCGACGTCCACGAGCTTCGTTCGGGTGTCGCTTCGACCTGTGCTCGTCTCGACCATATTCCAACGATAACGGATCAGTGCTATCGCATCGTTTCCAGTGATACAATGATCACAGAATCACCGCTAACACGAAGGGATGATCATGATCATCGTCACTGGAGCGACTGGCGCACTGAATGGCGCAACCGTCGACCACCTGCTGCAGCTTGTCGCCGCCGAGGAGATCGTCGTCGCCGTCCGCGATACCGCCAAGGCCCAGCGCTTCGCGGATCGCGGCGTGGCTGTACGGCGAGGCGACTATGCCGACCCGGCCACCCTGCCCGGCGCGTTCGAGGGGGCGGATCAGCTGCTATTGGTCTCGTCGAACGACCCGAGCGCCGACGCGGTTGGCCTCCATCGCACCGCCATCGCCGCAGCCGTCACCGCGGGAGTCGGGCGCATCCTCTACACCAGCCATCAGGGGGCGGCTGCCGACACTCCATTCGGCCCGGGACGCGACCACGCCGCTACTGAGCAGTTGCTCGCCGACTCCGGCGTCGCCTGGACCTCGCTGCGTAATGGCTTCTACACACACAGTCTCAACTGGCTGCTGGGGCCGTGGCGCGACACGGGTGTCATCGTCGTGCCCGCCGACGGACCCGTGTCATGGACAGCACGCGAGGATGCAGCGGAGGCCGCCGCAGTCATCCTCGCCTCACGCGGCGCCTACGACGGCCCCACGACACTGACCGCCAGCACTGCGCCGACATTCCAGGAAATCGCCACGATAGCGTCCGAGATCACGGGCCGCACTGTCGAGTTTGCAGTGATGGACCAGGAGGAGTGGGTCGCCGCCCAGGTCGCTGCGGGGCAGAAGGAATTCATGGCGCGCTTCATGATCGGCATGTACCAGGCCGCCCACGACGGCTTCTTCGCCGGAGTCGACCCGCTGCTTGGCACACTCCTGGGCACAGAACCGCGAACCGTGCGCGACGTACTCGAACTGCCGACCATCCACTAGCGTCTTGCTGACGTCTTCACGGAACGTGCATTGCTGGTGGGGATAGGTGATTCGGCGTGGGTGGCCGGGTGAGCACCAGGAGACCCCAGCGTTGTCTGCGTTCCAAGGGGGGTTACTGACCCGACTTCCTGGAATCTTGCCGGGCCGAGCTGACCTACGACGCCGCGGAATGCTGAACCGTCCGAATAGTGGTCGCTGAAAACCGGTGCTGAACTCCCGGTTTCAGTCGCATTCAGGGCGAACCCCGTTGGGCGAGCTCACGGCCCTGATCGTCGACCCGTCCGCGATCGGCACCGGTTGCGGCAAGCTCCTGCTCCGCCATCTCATGAGCAAGGCTTGGGAGCCGGTTCCACCCGCCTGACCGGCGGCACCAGAGTCCAGCGGCCCCGAGTCAGTCCGCGGCGACAGCGCGGTCCGATGGCGGCTCGTCACCACGACTGTGACCCAGTACTCGACGCCGCTGAGCAGCGTGTCCTCCTGAGTCGTCCAGAACGCCGCGCAGCGGAACACGTCCGTGTCGCGGACGATCGCGATCTCCGCGACAGCGACGGTGGAGTCGGAGGCAGCCCGCAGCACCCGCAACTCGCCCCACGGCTCAGGGTAATTCCGCTGGAATGCGAGTACTTGCTGGCGCCCCAGCAGGTACTCGTCGGTGGCCGGCATGCGGAGCTGCGCTTCCGGGTGCAGCGGCGCCGCCGCGCCGGTCCAGTCACGTGCCTGGTACCGCTCGTACAGGGCTCTTACGAGTTCCGCGCCGCGCATCCGCACATGGTGGCAGACCCTTTCCGCCGACACCGAAGATTCTCACTCGGTCATGGGGCGGCGGGACGGCGCGCTGCACACGGCGGCGCCGCATGCCGGCGGTCCGAGCGCCGCTGCCGTTCGGCCGCTATCGATGACGCAGGCGGGTCGCGATGTCGTTGTACCGGCCGACCGGCACCAGGTGAACGCCGTCGAAACAGCCCGACGATCGGATCCGATCAATCATCTCGACCGCCACATCGACCCCGGCGTCCCGGTCCGTTCCGAGCTGCCGGATCAAGGCCTCCGGTACGCCGATCTCCGGAACCGTGTCGGCGATGGTCTGAGCCATCTTGGCACTGGCCATCACCATGACCCCAGCCAACATCTTTCCCGCGTAGGACACCGTTTCCCGCCACGCGACGAGCTGATCGAGGTCGTAGCTGACCTGGACCAGGAGAAAGTCCGCGGCCTGTTTCCAGTCCGGAACGGGCCTACCCGCTCGAAGAGTCGCGCCCACGCGGAAATCTCGCGGTTCGTAGGCGTGCGCTTTCATCGATCATCCGGCGGACGGTCAGATCGGTCGACCTCGATCCTCGGCCGGGTCGTCCCCGCGAACGAACAGGAACTCGTTCACCCCGTAGGCGGCGGCGGTCAGCAGATCCCGCCGGAAGCCCAGCAGATTCCGATCACGACTGTTGACGCAGGCGATCGCCGACCCGCCCAGAGCGGCGACTTCTTGCGCGACGGCGATACTCGACACTGTCGCCCGACCAAGGTGATTATCGGGAACCAGGAAAGAATCGGCCACGCCGGAGAGAACGGCGATCTGCCGCCGGACCCGCGTCAGATCAGGGCCGGTGGCCGGCTCGATCTCACACATCAGTTCAAACGCCGCGCCGATCATGCCCGCGGACAGCCAGTTCTCATGCCCGGATCCTCGCAGGACTGCCCATGGCACCACCAGTTGGCCTTATGCAGAACCGTCTCGTAAGCCGACCGCGCTGCGGTGAGGATCGCGTCGTCCCACCGGTCCCCGCCGTGCCGCGGATCAAGGCAGAGACTTCTGGTGCACTTGACGTCGAGATGTTCAATGAATTCAGGGCATGACGGAGTCTTGGAGGCGACAGCGATGCCGGGTGATGTGTGGCGATTGACCGATGTCGTGACGGTGCCAGACGTGGTGGGCCCGCCGCTGGCCCATGCGCGGAATGTTGCCCATGACGCCGGCGTGGTACTGGCCCAACCGGACTCGGACGGGCCACCGCTGGGCGCCTTGAGCTGGCCCGGCGAGTACCTGGTCACTGGGCAATCCCCCGCGACCCGGCACGCGACTGTGGCGCTGGGATTCAGTGGTGGTGAGCTGGCGCCCGGTGGATCGTGGCGGTGACGCCGGTGTGCGGGAACCGCGGCGTCCGATACCACCCCAGGACGCCTTCGCAGCGCCGCTCCCAGACGAGGCCCAGACCTAGATCGGATGACGATCTGTGTAACGGCGCCATCGCTGACTATGGGTTCGGTGGGCTACGGCTTGTTTGGTGTCGGGGGCGCCAAGGTCCAGCCGAACGGTGAAGTGGCAGGGCCTGGTGGGCGGCGCCGCGGGTGGTCAGCTACGCGGGGGCCGCGTCGCGGTCGGTGGTGCAGGTGATCTGCTCACGGCCGACGGGCGGCCTCCGGGGACGTGGAGCAATTCGGCGGTTCGGCCCGGTAGGTCCGCGTAGGCGGCCGCGTCGTCGTCGGCCCAGATGTCCAGGTCGCATCGCAGCGCGATCCAGCGGTGGATAACCAGTCCGCAGTGAGCGTAGGTATCGATCTATTTGAAGACCCTCAGGGCGCCGGCGTCGCCCTTGTGCCGATTGGTGAGGACCTGCCCGGTGGCGATATTCATCGCCGCGAACAGGTCGATGGTGCTGTTGCGTCTGAACTCGTGGGTCATGGTGCCTGTCTCGGCCGGCTTTCATGCGCAGCGACGGCGGGGTGCGATCCAGGGCTCGGCACGCAGGCCCCGCGGGGGCAGCCGCCGTGACTTTCACTCGCATCGTTTGATGGGAGGTTCACCCGACGCGCCGGAGTCTTGTCCGCGGCCGGCTCCGGCTGCCATGCTTGGGTCGTGACGGCCGGACGCTGCTGTGCCGCAGCAGCGGCGGTTTGCCCGGGCGCCCCGCCGTGGGCGACACGGCGGTATCGGCTGGCGAAAGCCGGTTGCCGCCGGGGTCGGCGGCGGCTTACGGGCGCGAACGTATGCCACTGTGGGCGCGAACACGGCGGGGACGGATCCGGGCGGCGTTGCGCTGCCGCGTCTCAGGTGTATTGGAAGAAGCCACCCGCGGAGACGGTTTCGTGAACCCTCTGCTGCTGCCCGTCGTTGCCGTCCAAGGAATGCGAGTGCGCGCCGCTACCGAGGTGCTGGCGCCAGCCGCGGGGCCGACCAGCGGAACGACCGGCGGGGACACATCGCAACCGCCGCTGCGCGTCGCCGTACTGGGCGAATCGACGGCAGCCGGTTGCGGTGCCGACACCAACGACAACGCATTTCCGGGGCGGCTGGCCCGCGAGCTCGCCACGCGGACCGGCCGCTCCGTCCAGTGGCAGGTGGTCGGGCAGTACGGCGCTACCGCCCGGCGGATCCGTTACCGGCTGCTGCCCGTGATCGGCGGCGACCAGCTGAAGGTCGCGGTGTTGCTCGCCGGTGTCAACGACGTACTGACCCGCCGTGCCCCGAAGGAATGGCGAGATGATCTCGAGGCCATCGTGGACGGGTTGAGCGAGCGCGCCGAACATGTGGTGGTTGCGGGGGTCCCGCCGTTCGACGTGTTCCCGTCGTTGCCGGCCACGCTGGGCCGCTATCTGGCCGAGCGAGCGCGGGCTCTGGACGAGGTCTCCCGGCAGGTATGCCGGGAGCGGTCACTTACGACGTGGATCGGCTCGGTCGACATACTGCCCACCGACGACCCAGACTTCTTCGCCTCGGACCGTTTCCACCCTTCGGCGTACGGTTACCGCCGCTGGGCCCAGGCCGTTGCGGACCGCATCGAGCTGTGAACCGCGCCGCGCTCTGAACCGCGTGGGCCCAGCCGGACGGCCCGGGGCTGCGCCGGAAGAAAGAAGATCTAGGGCCCCGCCCGTTCCCCGACTCGCCCGGTCGTCGAACCCTCGCGGCCATCGGGTCCTCCGGCCCGGCTGAGACCGCGGGCTCCCCCACCGATCCCGACCCCTCCCGCCGCAGTAACCGCCGGCCTGTTCTCGTGGACGAGCACCACATCCTGGTGGCATGCGAGCGATTGACGAGTCGGTCCGCACCGTTTCGGAGCTTCATGCCGGAAATGCTTCCTCGAGGATGCGGTCGGCCGCGTCGCGTAACAGCTTCCAACGGTCGACGAACCCCGTGAGGGCGATATCTCCGGCTTCGGTGAGGCGGTAGTACCTGCGGGGTGGGCCCTGCGCCGACTCTTTCCAGGTGGTCTGGACCAAGCCGTTGAGTCGCAGGCGAGCGAGCAGCGGGTAGATCGTGCCTTCGCCGGCGATCAGTCCACCGGCGTCGGCCAGGTCCGAGCGAGCTCGAAACCGTACCGTCCTCGCGCCGGAGCAGCGCGAGAACGCATGCTCCACAGACCCCCGCCTGGGCTGAGCGAGCCACACAGAATCAACGCTGGGAACGATGCATCGCATCATAGTGGCGCCGGCCGGTGCATCGTTTCGAGCGGGCCCTGGACGCAGCCGCGGCGACGCACGCAACGCGCCGCGACGGGCGTCGCCCCGAATCGGGGCCGAAGGTTGCGCCTGGCACCACCGATCAGTTCTGCACCGGAACCCACTCTGATCGTGAGGTGAGACCTGTGAATCCTCGAGTTACATGCAGATCGGCTCCGAGAACGGCAACAACGGCGTCCCGCACAACGTCGGCTCCGACCCGACCGCGCTCCAGGACGTCTTCTTCCGCGTCTGCGGCCCACACGTCGGCACGGCCACCGTCGCCCTCGAGGTCAACACGGACAACACCATCCTCGACGACCTCTGGGTCTGGCGCGCTGACCACGGCGTTCCCGGCTCGGTCGGGTGGACCGTCAACACCGCCGACACCGGCCTGGTTGTCAACGGCAACGACGTCACCGCGACCGGCCTGTTCGTCGAGCACTTCCAGAAGTACAACGTGATCTGGAACGGAGACAGCGGCCAGGTCGTCTTCTTCCAGAATGAGCTGCCCTACGACGCGCCGACCCAGGCCGCATATCAGCATGACGGGGTCCTGGGCTACGCGGCGTTTAAGGTGGCCGACTCAGTGCGGTCGTTCCAGGGATACGGCATGGGCAGCTACATTTTCACCAACATCGACCCGGACATTCACGTGACGCATGCATTTGAGGTCCCGGTCAGCCCGGGCGTGCAGCTGCACGACCTGCTCACGGTAAACCTGAGCGGTCCCGGCACCATCGATCATGTCATCAACGACACCGGGGCCTCGGTGAGTTCGGCCAACAAAGACGTGCCCAGTCAGGTGGTCAACTACCCGGCCGGCTGAAACGATCACCACGCAGGCAAGCGGCCCCGAAGCGAGAGCTCCGGGGCCGCTCGGCATAGTGCGGCAACTTGTCGAATTCTATGACGCTCCTATTCGAATTATGTGGGTAGTCAGGCGCCGACGACGAGGACTTAGCGGGTGGCTTCGATGGCGTCGGGGGTGATGGTGTCGAGGTTGCAACACTGCGGTTATTCGTTGACCTTTAGGAGCATATCCAGGCGTTACCCCGGGGTGTCCCAATTGAGGGTTTTCCGCGGTCGACTGTTGAGCTGCGTGTTGACCGCTGCGAGGCAGGTCTTCGGGTGTAGACGCGCAGGTAGGTGCTCTTCGGGAAATACTGCCGGAGCGGGCCATTCGTGTTCTCGTTCGACCGGCGTTGCCAGGGGTTGTGCGGGTCGCAGAAATACACTGGGACGTCGGTTTCGATGGTGAACCGACGGTGCTGGGACATTTCCTTACCCTGATCTCAGGTCAACGAGCGCCGAAGGTGCGCCGGTAACGTGAGCACCGTCCTGGTCAGGGCATCACGGACGGCCTCGGCGGTGTGTCGGTCGGTAGTTGCAGCAACATCCCGCACCTGGTGGATCGCTCGGCAAAGGTGCCGATCGCGGGCCTATTGCCCTCCCCGGTTATGTAGGGGTCGGCATTCCCGAAGGTCGCCTTGGACACGCCGTGGCGGAAATACTCGCACCATCCTCGGAGCACCGCGTTGAGGCGCCCGACCAGATCAGCGCGGCTGTGATGCTGTGATTTGTCCGTCAACGCCCGCGCCTTCGTCGTTCGGCGGTTCGCTGGCCACGCTGGTGCGGCGGGCGCTGCTGAGCCACTCCACGTCACCACCCCACCGCCGTCACCGCCCCACCGCCGGTTTGACCCGCAACTTGCGGCCGACGAGGTCGGATCGCGTTGTTGGTCGGGATGGAGGCGAAGGCGTTCGTGTTATCGACTAGGAGTTCAGCTCAGGCGCGATGTTGACCGGCCTCGGGTGGGGTTGCCCCGGTGAGGCGGCACCTGGCGCGCCGCCCTGGAAGCTCTTGCGGACCGCCTCGAAGATGGCGGAGCCCTGGCCGACCAGTGAGGCCGCGATGTCGCCGAGACCGTCCGCGCCGTTGAGGACCGTGACGTTGGCCCCGCTCAGACCTTGGGCCGCGGACTTGACGATCTCGGGCAGCTGCTCGATCAGCATCCGGTCCAGGGCGACCCGGTTGTTGGAAGCTGCTGCGGCAGCGAGAATCTGGATCTTCTCTGCCTCGGCGCCGGCCAGGATCTTCGTCTTCTCGGCTTCTGCCAGGGCCGGCTTCACCACTTCGGCGATCAGTTGCTGTTCGCGCAGCTCGGCATTGCGTTCCGCGACGTCCTTCTGAGCATGCAGCACCTCCAGCTGGGCCTGAGCCTGGGACAACGGCCCCGATTGCGCTGCGGCGGCCTGGGCCCTGTCGACCTCCGCCTTGTACTGCGCTTGCACGATGGTGGTCTGCCGCTGGTACTCGGCCTGCTTACGCAACGAATCCTGCTCGGCCTGAGCCGCCATCTGATTGGCGTTGGACTGAGCGATCGCCGCGGCCTGCTGGATGGCGGCGTTGTGCGGGGCGGACATCGCCAGGATGTAACCGAGGCGTCCGTCATCGATCGACTGGATCTGCAGGGCGTCAACGGTCAACCCGATCTTGGCCATCTCCTCCTTGGAGCCGTCGAGCACCTCCGAGGCCAACTTCTGCCGCTCGGTGACGATCTCCTCGACGGTCATCGATCCGATGATGGAACGCAGGTGGCCGGCGAAGATCCGTCCGGTCAGGATCGACATCTGATCCTGATCCGAGAGGAACCGCTGACCCGCCGCCACGATCGACTCGATGTCACTGCCGACCTTGAACGCGATGACCGCCTTGACGTTCAGCGCGATGCCCTGTCTGGTCACACATGTTTCCTGCACCTCCGACTCGGTCATCGCCAGCGACAACAGGTTCGCACGCCGGAACAGCGGGAGAACAAAAGCGCCGTGACCGACGACGACCCGGAACGGAGCGCCGCTGCTGGACTGACCGCCGGAGATCAGCAGCGCTTCATCAGGATCAGGAACCCGGTAGCCGAACATGTGTGCCTGCTTTCTCATTCGCTGACAACCGCGTACGTGAGCTGAAACCATGAAATGCCCGGACTTCGGGGCTGGACAACCGGCCCGCGGACAATCATTTCCACGGGGTGGAAGCACATGACATCGGGAACTCGGTCGACGGCACGAGCCACCTGGCCACCGCCAGAAGCCACCACCCCGACCGTGATGATCAACAGTAGCCGACCGTTCGCCGATTCGGCGGCGAAGCGAAGAGCCGAGGCGCTGATCGTTGCGGTCGGCATCGCGCTGTTGGGCCAAACCGACCCGGCGGTCCGAGCAGCCAGCCGGTGGCTGAGCCTTCACCGCGGCTGCAAACCGTCACCAAGGCAACGCCGTCGGTCGGTTGATGTTGCTGGAGGCGGATCAGTGCTGCTCCAGACCGTAGACTTGATCCTGACACAGCTGCCGGCGGACCATAGCTACCGCTCCCGGACATGTTCCGGTCGCTATGGGAATAGCCGGCCGGCTGGGCACCATCAGGATGTCAACGCCGGTACCGAGGTCATCGGAGCCGATGGAATTTTTGCGGCAGCCGGCATCTTGCATCGGATATGACAACTCTCGGACTCATCGGAAGCGGCAACATCGGCAGCACCGTCGCGCGTCTGGCAGTCGACGCTGGCTACGACGTCGCTCTGTCCAACTCGCGGGGGCCGGAAACCCTCGCCGATCTGGTGGCAGAGCTGGGTTCCCACGCGAGGGCGACAACGGCGACCGAAGCCGCTGAAGCTGGCGACCTCGTGCTCGTCACCGTCCCCCTCAAGGCCTATCAGCAAATCCCCGTCAAGCCGTTGGCCGGCAAGGTCGTGCTGGACACCAACAACTACTATCCCGACCGCGACGGACGCTTCGCCGAACTGGACGCGAAGACCACCACAACCAGCGAGCTTCTGCAGGCCCACCTCCCCGAATCCCACGTCGTGAAGGCCTTCAACAACATTTTCTTCAAGAATTTGCAGTCGATGGCCCGTCCGGCCGGGGCGACCGACCGGAACACGCTGATCATCGCGGGCGACGACGCTGATGCCAAACGAACCGCCACCGAGTTCCTCGACGCGATCGGGTACAACGCCTACGACGCCGGCCCGCTTGCAGACACCTGGCGCTTCGAGCGCGACCAACCGGCGTACGTGATGCCCTACGTCGAGAACGGCGACTTCGATAAGCCCAGCCCGGCCGACGCGGCCAAACTCGAGGCACTGCTCGCCCAAGCCACGAGGTAGGAGCACTTCTCGCCTGCCGACCGCGCCGACCGCTCAGTGCAAGGACATCCTCACCGCGAAGCATGCCCGATTGGTGACGGTGATCATGCGCTTGTCATTCGGGCTGTGGTAGTCCCACAGGATGGCTCGACAGATCCGGCGGACCGGTGCGGCCCGCCCAGAGGATTCTCAGAGGAACACCAGCGATGCTCGGTGGACGCCCTACGGACACCGGAGCACCCGTGAACATGGTTGACCGCAGCATGCTGGCCTCGAAGATGTGGAATTGGATCGACCGGCCCAGCACGGTTGGTCGCCCGTTGTCCGACGCGGAAGGCGTGGTATCCGGCGTCGGCGGCAACAGCCGTCTGACCTCGGCCACCGGCATCGTGCTGCTGGCGTTGCTGGCCGTCGAGGGCGTGACGATTCTGAGTGTGCGGCAGATGATCACGCTGCACATCTATGTGGGCATCCTGCTGCTGGGCCCGGTGTTGTTGAAGTCAGGAAGCACGATGTACCGGTTCGTGCGGTACTACCGGGGCGCACCGGCGTACCTGAAGAAGGGTCCGCCGCATCCTGTACTGCGGATCCTGGGACCGTTTGTCATCCTGTCCAGCCTGGCGCTGCTCGGTACCGGGATCACGCTGATCTTTCTGGGACCGCAGCGCTCGGATCTGATGCTGACGCTGCACCAGACGGCCTTCTGGATCTGGGTGGTGCTGATGACGGTGCATGTCGTCGGCCATGTCGTCGGTGCGGCCACCACGTCATGGGCGGAGATTCGGAACTCTCTGCGGGGCAGGGCGGCAGCGCGGCGGCGTTGGCGATTCGCGCTGATCGGCCTCTCCCTGGCACTGGGCGTCTGCGCGGCCAGCATCCTGTTGCCCCATGCGACGTCCTGGACCAACCAAACCTTCAAACGTCACGGGCCGCAGCACCCCGGCGGCTGAGACCGGCTCAGGCCCGCGTTGCGAACGGGACGACATTCGGGTGACGCAGGCCGTCCACTTGGAACGCAGTGAAACCGCGGACCAGCGATGACGAGGTGGCTCGCCGTGGCACACGACTGGTCGAGTCGGCGTGTGCGCGGTGGCGTACTGATGTCAGTCGCCGGCTGGCCGTCATCGACGGTCCTTTGCTGGGTTCGTCTCCACCGCGATTCACGATGCCCCTCGATCTGCGCTAGTCCTGCGTCTCCGAGGCGACCACGATGCGCTCGATACGGCGGTCGGGCACCAGCCACATGAGTGCGACAACCACGTAGAGGACGACGGAGATCCACGGCGAGACGAACGCCAGTCCGACGCCGGCACCGTACAGGACGGGCGAGATCTTGCCCTTGATGTCCCGACCGAGGGCCGCGGCAAGCGGCCAGTCGGCGCCCTGCTCCCGCACGACCGCCTTCTGCAGCAGGACGTAGGCGAGCGCGCCGAGCAGGGACACCGCGCCGTAGACCGCGGTGGGTGCGGACGCGAGGTGATGCTCCCCCATCCATGCCGTGGCGAACGGGAAGAGCGACAGCCAAAACAACAGGTGGATGTTGGCCCACAGGATCTGCCCATTGACGCGGCGCGTCGCCTGCAGCAGATGGTGGTGGTTGTTCCAGTAGATGCCGAGGTTGACGAAGCTCAGCGCGTAGACCAGGAAGATGGGGATCTCCGGCCGCAGCGCGGAGAGGTCGGTCCCGTCCGGCGGGCGTAGCTCGAGCACCATGATCGTCATCACGATGGCGATGACCGCGTCGCTGAATGCCTCGAGCCGGCCCTTGTGCATGCGGCGACCGTACCGGCTCGCCGGGACCGCCGCCTCGTCCCGCAGTCGTGGGGTGACCGCTTGGTGGGATAACCGGACGGCCATCGGGGTCGCCACCGCGGATCTGTCGACCGGAGTTGTCCTAGTCACCTTCCGTCCGTATCCGTCGGACGCGGGGGCAGGGGTGAGTGATGCTCGCATGGTTGCGCGTGCACTTGTCCTGGCCGGCGGTGGGGTCGCCGGCATCACCTGGGAACTGGGCGTTCTGCTGGGCATCCGAGATGGTGCGGGTCGTTCGAGCCTCGGAAAGGCCACCTGACAAGAGCCGTGCCATGGCAGCTTGACTGATTCCGGGGGAAGCGCAGCACTGCCATGCGACGTCGAAGGTTCCAGGCCGTGGATGAAGGCTCGCCACCGACCCCAAGAACCCCGCACAGCCGTCCAGGCAGGCGGCGAGGCCGTGGGCTCGGACAAGCCGCGGGCGGAATTGACCGCTGTTTCGGTCCGGTTGCGCTGGTACGCAAGCTCCCGGCGTACGGTGTGCCGGTGGCCCCTGCCCAGACGCTGATCGTTGTGGGCGCCACCGGTGACTTGTGCGGTCGGCTGCTGCTGCCGGCTCTGGCTCGCTTGTACGTTGCCGACGAGCTCCCCGCCGGGTTCCGCTTCGTCGGTGCCGGACCGCAAGGCTGGGATCTGCCCACGTTCCAGGACCACGTGCGGACACGCCTGGCCAAGTTCGCCCCGGACTTGGCTACCGACAGGACGGATACGTTCGTCGGTGAGCTCTCCTACCACCACGTCGACGTTCTGAATCCGGCGGCATTCAGCGATCTGTTCGAAGATGCCGCCAACGGTGCGTCGCTCACTGTCTACCTGGCCCTGCCCACGCACCTGATCGCCGCTGCCGTCCGCGCCATGGGACTGATCGGTCGGCCGGCATCGCTTCGGGTGGCGGTGGAGAAGCCATTCGGCTCCGATCTAAAAAGCGCCGAAGATCTGAACGCCGCTCTCGCGCGGACGGCTTCTGACGAGGGCCACATCTTTCGCGTCGACCACATCCTGGGCATGCCGACCGTGCAGGCGTTGCCTTCCACCTTGATGCGGCTTCGCCCACAGTCTGGTGCGTCCCCCAGGCCCGACGTCACGAAGGTGTCCATCCTCTGGGAAGAAACACTGGCCCTGGAAGGTCGAGCCGCCTTCTACGACCGGGCCGGAGCACTGAAGGACCTCGTGCAGAACCACCTTCTGCAGATCCTGTGCCAGGTCACCATGAGCTCTTCCGGTGAGTCGACTGGCGGCGACTGGTCCCGCCGACGACTCAAGGCGTTACGGGAGGTGCAGATACCGACGGCTGATCAGGCCCGCACCACCACCCGTCGGGCGCGCTACACCGCCGGCACCCTCGCCCGAACCGGCGAAGCCGCCCCTGTCGAAGTTCCCGACTACACCGCCGAAGAAGGCGTCGACGCGAGCCGGCAGACGGAGACCTTCGCGGAAGTAAGCCTGCACGTCCAATCTTCAGAATGGTCGAACACCCGATTCGTTCTGCGTGCCGGCAAAGCCATGGGTCGCCGCCGCAGGGGCATCCTCATACAATTCCGGCAGCACTCTCATACGCCCGGCGCCGACGACCTGTGGATAGATCTCGACGAACCTATGGCGGACGCAGAGGCGACCAGCGACCACCTGGCCATCAGCTCGGCTCCCCTGGAACAAATCGCCTACATCAACGTTCTACGCGATTTGCTTTCCGGGTCGAACACGCTCTGTGTATCCCGCGAGGAAGCCGACTTGGCCTGGCAAATCTTCACCCCAACTCTGGACCAGTGGACCGCCGGAACCGTTCCGCTGGAAACATACTCAGCCGGAACCACACCCCACACAGACGACTGACGACGACCGGGGGTGCTGGCGTCAGGGGTGCCTCCGATGCGGACTCAGGTGGTCGCACACCTGACCATGATGCTAGGCGTGCTGACGTTGTCAACGGCATCCACGCGCCATAATCCAGCCGAGAACCGGATTGGCAGTCTTTGGTTTTTCTTCGTTGCCGAGATAGCGCTGGTTCTTTTCATTCGAGCATTGTGCAGGACCTGCCAGCGATAGCATATGCTCGAACAAGTTCATTCCTCCGCCCGCCGTCAAATCCTAATCGCGGCACAAGCGACCCGTGGCCGCGTGAACTCCGGCAGCAATCGCGAGCCGGCCGACGACTCCGGAAGCGGAACGTGGAGCGGGTGGCAAGCGAAGTAAGACTCGCGTTGTCAACCGCTACCGGTTGTCGTTGGCAAGGTCGTTTGCGAATTCATCCGGCTCGGCGACCTTCGGAGCAGAGTTCGTTGCTTCCTCGCGACGCACGTCATGCGTGTGAGCATGCTTGCCCTCGCGACCACCGATGTCCGAATACGGCTCCCGGTCATCGCCAGTGCTGTGGTCGTCGCTCTTGGCCATCTGAATCTCCGCTCGTTGCCCGGCCGGAGCGGCCGGGGGCTTCCTACCTGCATACCGCAATCCCACGATAACCGCCGCCGGGAGGGGCGCAGGACCGCGTTCCTCCGTGCTCGGCATCCCACCACTCCAATCGGATTACGACGACGTTGCCGCAAGCGCTACTGCCGCAACAGCAGCACAGCGGCGACGATGACGCCGGTCGCCACAACGACCGCTCGCAGCGGACCCTCGGGCAGCCGCCGGGCCAGCCGGGCACCTGCCAGGCCACCGGCTGCGTAGCCAACCGCCAACGCCGAGGCGGCCGGCCAGGCCACTGGAGCAAGGACAGCCAGCAGAACCGCCGCTGCGGCGTTCGTGACACCCACCAGCACGCCCTTGAGGGCGTTGAGGCGCTGCATCGTGTCCCGCACCACGGTGCCGACGACGGCCAGGACGAGCACGCTGTTACCAGCGCCGAAGTAGCCGCCGTAGATCGCGCACACGAACACCCCCAGCGGGAGCCACCGGGTTCCGGCGCCCCCGGTCACGTGCTCACGCACCCAGGGTCCGACCGCGACCAGCAAGCAGGCGGTCAGCACCAACCAGGGGACTACCCGGGGAAACACCGAGGTGGGCAGTGCCAGCAGCAGCGTGACACCCACGGCCGCGCCGAGTAAGCAGACCGGCAGCAGACGCAGCACCCGCCGGCTCTGCCCGACCAGCTCCAGCCGGTATCCCCACGCCCCGGTCAGCGACCCTGTGACACTGCCGACCGTGTTGGTCACGTTGGCTGCCAACGGCGGCAGACCGGCCGCCACCAGCACCGGGTAAGCCAAGAAAGCACCTCCGCCGGCGGCGACGTTCACCGTGCTGGCCACCGCGCCCGCAGCACCGACCAGCAGCAAGGTAGCCACGCTCACACCGGCAGCTTCGCACGTGACGGCCGCGACCGACTACCGGGCCGTTTCGAGAAGTTGTTCATCGACTTCCTCGCCAGACACGATTCCGGGGCGCCGCGGGGCTCCCGGCGCTGCTCTCCTGCTTACCCGCCCCGCCTCAACAGGCTGTGGACCGCGACCCTCGTTCATTACCGCGTCTTCGGGCGATCAGCCGATAACGGTTTCTCACTCGCAGATCCAGCTGCGGTCCGGCGATCGGGGCGCAACAGCGAAATAGGTCGCGCGAGCGCGCCGGATAGCTCGTGCAGACAGTGCCGCTTACCGGGGCGTGCTCGTGGTGATTGCGACTGGTCTACAGGTCGACGGTGCCCCCCATGGTGACGGTCCGCTCCGGAGGTAGCCCGAAGTACACCGATGGGTCGGCGGCGTTGTGGGCCAGGCCGATGAACAGTGCTTTGCGCCATCTGGCCATGCCCGGGTTGCGGGTGCGGGCGATGGTGCCGCGGGAAAGGAAATAGGAGGCCGTGGCGAGGTCGCCGGTGCCGGGTTCGAACAGGCCGGCGGCGGCGGCGGCCTGCAGCGCTGCGGGCAGGTCAGGCCCGTCGGAGAAGCCGTAGCGGACCGCAACGTGTTGGATACCGTCGTCGGCCGAGCCCAGGTTGTCGACGGTGACCCGTTCGTTGGCGGGCACGTGGGGAACGTTTGCGGCGCTGGCCGAGACGACGATGACACCTTGGTGTAGAACGTGGTTGTGTTCGACGTTGGCGCGCATGGCCAGCGGTGTGGAGTCCTTTCCGGGATGCGGAAAGACCGCCGTCCCGGGGACCCGGGGGACGCCGCGGGCGGCCAGGTCGTCGATGAACTCGTCCAGCGGCCCTTCCTTGACGCGGCGGTTACGGCTGACGATTTCCCGGCCCCGCCGCCAGGTCGTCATCACCGTGAACACGACGGCGGCGATCAGTAGCGGCAGCCACCCGCCGTGCAGCACTTTCGACAGGTTGCCGGCCAGGAACGTCACCTCCAGGCCGCCGAACGCCACGCCTGCGATGACGATCTGCCAGGGCTTCCAGTGCCACAGCATAGGAGCAACGATCAGCAATAGCGCCGTATCGATCACCAACGCCCCGGTGACCGACACGCCGTAGGCGGTGGCCAGCCGGGACGAGGACTGGAACGCCAGCATGACGACCAGCACCCCGACGAACAAGATGGCGTTCACGGCGGGCAGGAACACCTGGCCGCCTTCGTGTTCGGAAGTTTGCCGGATCCGCACCGGCGGCAGCAAACCCAGCTGCACCGCCTGGCGGGACAGTGAGAACGCACCCGAAATCACCGCCTGGCTGGCGATGACCGTGGCGGCGGTGGCCAGGATGACCATCGGCAGCTGCGCCCAGGACGGGAACAACCGGAAGAACGGATTGTCGATCGCGGTGGGATTGCGAAGGATCAGCGCCGCCTGGCCGAGGTAGTTCAGCGTCAGCGCCGGAAAGACGACCCAGAACCAGGCGCGGGCGATCGGTCGGCGACCGAAATGACCCATGTCTGCGTAGAAGGCCTCGGCGCCGGTGATGACCAGAACAACCGCACCCATGGCGATGAAAGCGGTGCCTGGATGGGCGGCGGCGAACACCACCGCGTAGGTCGGCGACAGGCCCCGCAGGACGCCCGGATCGGACACCACCTGCGCGAGCCCGGCCAGCGCCAGGACACCGAACCAGAGCAGTGTGATGGGGCCGAAGAGGCGGCCGACTTTTCCGGTGCCGAACCGCTGCGCGGCGAACAGCAGGGTCAGGATCACCGCCGCCACCGGCACCACCAGGTGAGCCAGTTGCGGGGTGGCGACCTGCAGACCCTCAACCGCGGACAGGACGCTGATGGCCGGGGTGATGATCGAGTCGCCGTAGAACAGAGAGACCCCCAGGATGCCCAACACCAGCAGCAGGGAGGCCCGGGGCCGGCCGGCATACAACTTTCGGGCCAGGGCGGCCAGGGCCATCACCCCGCCTTCACCGTCGTTGTCGGCCCGCATGATCACCCCGACGTACTTCACGGAGACGATCAGCGTCACCGACCACACGATCAGCGACACCACCCCGTAGACATCGCTGGGGGTGGGACGCACCGCCCCGCCGTCGATCGTGAACACCGTATGCAGCGCGTACAGCGGGCTGGTACCGATGTCGCCGAACACCACACCAAGCGAGGCCAACAGCAACGCCCCGCCACCGGACCTACGCCGCCCACTCGCGCCGTCCTGCTTCGAAGGTGCAGCGGCTGCGGCTGCCGGTGCCGCGTGAGAACCAGTCATCTAGCCACCATCTCACCATCGACGCCAACAACCCACACAGGCCAGCCGTCCGCTCGCACGCAGATGTCGGAAGTCAACACCTGCCGACCATGCCGAACAAAGAAACCGGTGTTGCGCGCCGGTGGCTATTGTGGTCACCCGGCGACGTACTTTCGAACTCCTGGCCCCGTTCTCCGGTCAACCGGCGTTGGGTATTGCCTCAGCCGGGATGGGACATAGCGGCTTGGCCGGTCGGATTGAAAGCTCTTGTGGGGCTTTGTCGAAGCCGATGCTGAGCAGGCAGGCGTTGGGCAACAGCGACCACCTTTGAGGATCGGAGACGAACCCGGAGGAGGCTATGACGTCAAGGCCCGCGCCGTGCAGGTGACGGAGGTCGTAGTACGGCGGTGAGGAAGGGTCGTCCGCGTCGATCGACGGCACTTTCGCTGGATCATGCCAGTTGAGCACTGCCATGCCGCGCGGGCCGACGAAGATGGAGTTCAGGCTGGCCGCTGTCAGTCCGGCGGTCACCGCCCGGTCGCTGATTGTCTCGATGGCGGCGGCCAGCTGTTTGCCGGTCGTTCCGGCCCCGGCCGGGCGCAGTTCGTCCAGCACGGCGAGAAACAGTCGCTCGCTGTCGGTCGTTCCGATTGGTTGGCGTCTGCTTCCTTGCCGGCGCAGCATCGGCAGTCGATCGATCGGTTGGATCGCCCCGTTGTGGATCATCGCCCGGTCACCGTCGACGAAGGGATGCGTGTTTGCCCGGTTCCGGGCCAGGCCTGGTGTGGCCCAGCGCAGGTGAAACAGGCCGAGGCGGCTGGGAATGTCGGCGAGGCGTTGGAAGTCCGGGTCCTCCCGGGCCGGTCGGGTCGAGTGATGGGTCGCCAGATGCGCGGTCGACGGATCAAGGGTGGCGGTGCCCCAGCCGTGTCCGTGCAGCCCGGACAGATTCGCGAAGCGGTCGAGGGCGGCGTCTCCGAGAACATCGCGTAAGGAGCGGGGTTCGTCGCTGATCCAGCCGATGAGGCGACACATCAGACGTATTTGCCCATGCCGCCGGCCACGTCGATGACGGCGCCGGTGATGTAACTGGCGCGGGTTCCGGCCAGGAACGCGATCAGACCGGAGACTTCGTCCACCGAACCGAAACGGCCCATCGGAACCTCGGTCTTGGCCAGGCCGTCGAGAAACTCCGCCAGGCTCAGTTCGGGGGCCCTCCGCGCACGGATGTTCTCCCATTGCGGCGTGTCCACGAAGCCGATGTTCACGCTGTTGACCAGGATGTTTTCGGTCCCGAATTCCGCGGCGAGCGCCTTGTTCAAATTGAGGCAGGCAGCCCGGTTCACCGTGGTGGCGAAGAACGCCGGGTCCGGGTATTTGGCGTAGACGGCGTTGACGTTGATGATCCGGGCGCTTGTGCTGCGTCGCAGGTGCGGCAGGGCCGCCCGGACGCAACGGATCTGGGAGAACAGTTTCACGTCGAGATCGTGCTGCCAGTCCTCATCGGACAGTGTTTCGAAGTTACCGGGCCGGGCACCCCCGGCATTGTTGACGAGGATGTCCAATCCGCCGAGTGTGTGCGCTGCGGCGTCGACGAAATCGGTGACTTGCGCAGGCTCGGTGACATCGGTGACGTGGTGGAACACCGTGGCTCCGGCCGGTGCGGCTGCGCGCAGCCTGTCAGCCGCCACGTTGAGCTCCTCGATGTTGCGGGAGCACACGGCCACTGAGGCGCCTTCGGCGAGCAGTTCTGCGGCCACCGCGAAGCCGATGCCTTTTGACCCGCCGGTGACGACTGCCCGTCGCCCGGTCAGACCGAGGTCCATCAGGCTGATGCCTGCTCGGCGGCGGTGTCGCCACCGCGAGCCAAATTCAACAGCGTCGCCCGCGGTGGGCTGAAGACGTCGATCTCGCGACAGGCGTGCTCGTGCGTCTTCGCGCCGTGCGGCACCCACGGCGGGATGACGGCGACATCGCCGACCCGCATGGTTTTCGTCTCACCGTCGATGGTGAAGTCGAACTGGCCGTCCACGACGATGACGACTTGCTCCTCGAGGTGCACATGCATCGGGGCTTCCGTGTGGGGTTCGAAAGTCACGTAGTTGGCCAGCGTCAGTTCGCCCAGAGTCGGCTGGAACTTCAGGCCGGGAAGGAACTCGACCGGCGGGATGGCGGACGGGTCGACGAAGATCCCCGCAGACGTCGGCGCACCGGCCCCGTCGAGGCTGAAGTGGTCGTTGCTCATGTGTTGCTTTTCCGTTCTCGGAGAAATGATCAGACGGCACGTGCTGCGGCTACAGCGCGGGCGATACGGGCGATGCCCTTGTCGATGTCGGATTCGCTTGCCCGGCTGAAGGACAACCGCAGGTGGTCGTGCTGCACCCGCTCGGCGAAGAACGGCGCTCCAGGCACGAAGGCGACCTGTTGCGCGGCCATTGTCCGTGCCAGGTCGGCAGTGTCGATTCCGGGCACCTGCAGCCAGGTGAAGAAGCCGCCGCGCGGCTCGGTCCAGGTGGCCGGTTGCGGCATGTGCTCGGTCAATGCGGCGACCATGGCCTCTCCCCGCACCCGGTAGAGCGCCCGTTCCCGTTGTACCTGAGGCTGGAAGAGCCCTCCCCGAAGGAATTCCTCGACCGTGCGTTGGCCCAATGCCCCCGCGCACTGGTCCGAGTTCTGCTTGGCCACCACCAACTGCGCGATCACTTCCGCGGGTCCGGCCGCCCAGCCCAGGCGGATGCCCGGGAAGATGGTTTTGGAGAACGTGCCAATCTGGACGACGGTGTCCGGCGCCAGCGACCACAGGCTGGGCAGCGGGTCGTCGTAGAAGCCGAGGTCACGGTAGGCCACATCTTCGACGATGAGGATGCCATGCTGCCTGCACAGTTCCACCAGGTCCCGCCGTCTTTGCAGGTCGAGCGTCAGTCCACTCGGATTCTGGTGGTCGGGGATGGTGTACAGCAGTTTGGGTCTGGTTCCGGAAGCGATCAGGGCAGCCAACGCGCCAACGTCCAGGCCAGCCGAATCCATTGGCACGCCGCGCATGTGAGCATCGAAACCGGCGAAGCCGGACACCGCTCCGAGATAGGTCGGTTCCTCGACCGCGACGACATCGCCTGGATCGAGCATCGACTTGGCGACCAACGTGACCGCGTCGATCCCGCCGCTGGTCATCATCAGTTCGCCGTGGCGCGGCCGGCGCCCCTCACGTGTCATGAGGTGATCGGACATCGCATCCAACGTGCTGGCGATCCCCTCACTTGGGGCGTACTGCAGGGCGACCGCGGCGTCGGCGACCAGCAGGTCGGTGATGATCCGCCCGACGGCGACCGTTGGGAACAACTCGGGCGCGGGGAAGCCACCGGAAAAATTGATGACACCGCAAGAATTCGCGGAGGCCAGAATGCCGGTGAGGAAACCGTCCTGACCGGCGGTGCGCCTGGCCAGTCTGCTGCTCCAGTCCGAGCCGAGCACCGCTGCGTACATGGGAGTCCTCCAGGCCGTCATCTCTTGACAGAACCTTACATCTGCCCCGAGACTCTGCGTCAACGCTTCACGATCTAGAGGTCAATAGGTCCTCGCGCCTTATTAGTGACGGATGGGTCAGGTCAGTCTCCTGACGGACGGTGGCGCCGGAGATCGAACGACTCGAGGAGAGGCGAACCGTGGAACATGACTCATCGGCGGCCGACGGCTCCTCACTGCGGTCGATCTCCGAGTACACCGCCGCGACCTCCCCCGCCGCCGCGCTGGACACCGTGGATCTGCGGTTGCTGCAGCTGCTGGCGCAGGATGCGCGGCTTTCCCAGCGGAGCCTGGCCCGTGAGCTGGGCATGTCGGCGCCGGCCGTCGGGGAGCGGGTGGCCCGGCTGGAACGGCAGGGTGTGATCCTGGGTTACGGAGCCCGTTTGGATTGGGGGGCACTGGGACACCCCACCACTTTGATCATCACCATCACGGTCAACCAGGGCTTTCAGCAGGGTCTGATCATGCAGCAGTTGATGGCCATCGCCGAGGTCGAGGACGTGCTCCTGGTGACCGGCGACGTGGACATGGTGGTGCGGGCCCGAGTTCGCGATCACACCCACCTGCGGGAGCTGCTGCACAACCAGGTATGGCAGATCGATGGCATCCAGCGCACGGAGACCTCCCTGGCCATCGCCGAGATGCCACCCAAGAACGCCGCCGCAGAGGTTTTGACCTCCATGCTCGCCGCAACCGATTCGACCCATCCCCCACCCGGAGGTCTGCAGCAATGACCGGACACTCGACCGATATTTCGGGCACCGCCGGCATTGGCCGCGCCGGATTCGTTAGCGAGCACGCTCTGTACTCCGACGAGCAGCGCGCCTGCGCTGTCGAGGTCATCGCCCGGATCCAGGAGCTCGGCCTGAAAACCGTGCGTGTGGTCATCGTCGACCAGCACGGCAGCCCCCGCGCCAAATTCCTCTCACCGCAGGCAGCCGCGGCGGCATTCGCCAACGGCGTCGACTTCTCCGGCGCGATCTACAGCTTGGACACCGGCAATCACGTGTTTCCACCGGCTTTCGCGCCAGGCGGCGGATTCGGCATCGAGGAGTTCACCGGGTTCCCGGACATCGTCATCGTGCCCGACCCACTGACCTTCCAAGTCCTGCCGTGGGCCGCCGACACCGGCTGGGTCATCTGCGACGCCTACTTCCCCAGCGGTGCGCCGCTGCCCTTGGACGGTCGCGGTCAACTGCGACGGCAGCTGGATCGGTTGCGGGAGCGGGGGATGCGCTTCCTGTCCGGACTCGAGGTCGAGTTCTACATCACCCGTCGCACATCGCCGCACATCGGTCTCGACGAAATCGGGCAGCCTCCGCGGACCCCCGACGTCGATGTGTTCCAGCACGGCTATCAGTACCTGTCGGAGGTGCGGCTGGACTCCGTCCTGGACACCATCAACGCGTTGCGCGACGGACTGGAAGGTATCGGTCTACTACCTCGGTCCATGGAGGACGAGTGGGGCCCGGGACAGATGGAATTCAGTTTCAGCCCACGCGAAGGTCTGGGCTCTGCCGACGCGATGATCCTGTTCCGCAGCGCAGTCAAACAGCTCTGCCAGCGGCGGGGATTGCAGGCCAGCTTCATGTGCTGGCCCGCGTTGCCCCAGTTCTTCGCCTCCGGTTGGCATCTGCACGACTGCCTGCTGGACGGATCCGGCGCGAACCTTTTCGCATCGGACAACGAGGTGCTCTCGCAGACCGGACAGAGCTATTTGGCAGGCGTCCTCGAGCACGCCCAGGCCATGGCGGCGTTCGCCACCCCGACCATCAACGGATACCGCCGGTTCCGGCCTTATTCCTTCGCCCCCGACCGGGTGACGTGGGCCGTGGAGAACCGCGGCGCACTGGTCCGGGTGCAAGGCGGCCCCGGTGACAGCGGAACGCACCTGGAGAACCGCCTCGGCGAACCGGCGGCCAACCCGTACCTGTATATGGCGGCCGACATTGCGGCCGGCCTAGACGGACTAGATCGCAACCTCCGGCCACCGCCGCCGGCATCAGCCAACCCCTACGAAAGTGATGCGCCCATGTTGCCGACGTCGATCGCGGAATCGTTGACGGCCGTGAGCAGCAATTCGATGTACCGCGAACAATTCGGCAGCGGATTCGTCGATTACTACATCATGATGAAGAAGTTCGAGCTGGCCCGCTTCCAAGAATCGGTGGCAGCAGCGCCCACGGCCGAGCGTGAGAAGGCCGAGCACGACTGGGAGATGCGCGAATACTTCGAATTCTTCTGAGCCGTTTGGTTCTCGTGCCGCAGCTATGCGAAGGGAAGGGCTACTCATGACATTGCAGCACATAGTGCTGTTCGAGTTCTCCGACGATCTGGACGACGCGGACGTGGCCGACATGCGCAGTCAGATCCAGTCCTGGCCGGAGAAAATCGGCGGAATCAGCCTTATCCGTTTCGGCGCGGACATGACCGGCGCGCGGACCAAGGGCCACCAATACCTCCTGTACACCGAGTTCGAAGACCCGGCAGCACTGCGGGCATATCAGCAGCACCCGGTACATCAGGTCTTCCTGAAGTGGGTGGTGGACCATGGTTGCAGCCCACTCGCGTTCGACTACGACATCAACCAGGACACGGTCATCTGGCCGCGTTTCGCCACCGAGCAGCCCAAGGACCAATCATGAATTCGAGGAAACCGGATCCCGCAGGTGCTCCCGGGCAGCACCTGGCCAAGGGGACCCTGTCGGTGACCGACGCGGTCGCCATATCCGTGTCGGTGCTGGCACCGGGAATGGCAATGCTGCTCAACGTGCCGGGGGTAGCGGCCATCGCCGGAGGTTCGACCCCGCTGGCCTTCTTGCTTGGCGGGATTGCCTGCCTGGCCCTCGCTTTCGTCGTCATCGGCTTCACCCGTCGAATGGCCTCGGCCGGCTACGCCTACACCTACGCCAGCCGCAGCCTGGGCAAATCGGCCGGTTTCATGGCCGGCTGGCTGTACTCGTTCGGTTTGGTCTGCTTCGTTCCGATGACGATGGCCGGCGTGTCCTATCTGGCCACCGACCTGCTGCATCTGGACACCGGTTGGTGGTTCCCGATTTTCCTGTTCGGCATGGTGCTGCTGGTCGTGCTGTCGGTGGTGCGAATCAAGGTGACCACCAGAATCCAACTGGTGGTTGCGGCGGCGACCGTACTGGTCATTCTGATCGTCAATGTGGTCGTGACCGCCAAAGGTGGGGCGCACGGCAATACGCTCGCCCCATTCTCCTTCAGCCACACCAATAAGGGCGGATTCTCCGGCGTGTTCTACGGCATCATCCTGGGCATCACCTCCTACATCGGGTTCGAGACCGCCGCGGACTTCGGTGAGGAAACCGCCAATCCGCGTCGCGCCATTCCCATCGCAATCATCGCCTCGGTCGGCTTCGCCATTTTGTTCTATCTGTGGTCGACCTACAGCCTGACCATCGGTTTCGGTGTGGACAAAGGGTCCGCCTTCGGCTCCGACCCGTTCGCCATGAAGACCATCGCGGCCAAGTTCGTCGGCGGTCCGTTGCCCCAATTGGTCGAAATCGGCGCCCTGCTGTCGGCCTTCTTCGTCTGCGTCGGATGCTCCACCGCCGGCACCCGCACCATGTTCGCCATGGGACGCGAGGGCGTGCTCCCGAAATGGCTCGGCCGGACCCACCCGAAGCTGCAGACCCCGGTCAACGCCACCTTGACCGTCGCGGGGGTCAGCACCGTTCTGGGTGCGTTCGTCGGCTTCGTCATGGGACAGGATTCCCTGGGTGGGCAGCCGATCACCGTCTATTACTTCTTCGCCACCCTGGGCACGCTGGCGATCATCGTGGTCTACATCGGTCTGTGCGTCGGTGGAGCGGTGTTTTTCAAACGGACCCACCAGTCGTACAACATCCTCGCGCATCTGCTGGTGCCCGTCGTCGGGGCGGCACTGTTCGCCGCCGCGCTCTACGGATCCATCTATCCCCAGCCGCCCCACCCACTGGAGTACACGCCGTACATCACCGCCATCTGGTTCATTCTGGGCCTGCTCGTGCTCGTCGGTTTGCGCGCCAAGCGACCTGAAGCAGTCGAACGAATCGGTTCCATATTGGGCGAGGAGGGCGGCGCTGACGCCGGTGGGTTGGACGCCCCCATTCCGGCCAAAGCCTGAGACGGTGACCACCCATCGCGTCGGAATCATCGACGACCACGCGCATCCGTTCCCGCTGACGCCCCAACCGTTGAACTTCGCCGAGATCGGGCTGGACGTGGCCGTCGGCCCGGCTGCGACGCAACGGCGGCAGGAACTTGCATCCGGGCGACTGTTGCTCGAGGCGATGCGGGTCCGGCTGAGCAGATATCTCGGCTGCGCGGAGCAGGACGTGGGCTCGGCCCGCGAACATGCCGCGCGAAATTGGCCGGTGTACGTGCGTGGGCTGTTCAGCGAGGTGGGCGTGTCCGCCATGTTGCTCGACGGCGGTTCCCAACCGGTCGATCCCGTTGGGCTCACCGACTACTCGTCCCTGGCGGCGGTACCGATGTGGTCGCTGTTCCGAGTGGAAGCGGTGTTGGATCCACTGATCGAAGCCGGGGTGGGCGCCGACGAGATCCTGGTGCGGGTGTCCGACGAAATCGAAGCCGCAGCAGCGGCCGGCGCCGTCGGCTGCAAGACGGTGCTCGCCTACCGCACCGGTCTGGCGGTTGATCCGGGGGCGACGATCGCCGACGCCCGCGCCTCGCTGACCATCGACGACGTCGCGGTGCCCACCCGCCGACGGGGCAAGGCTCTGCGAGATCTGGTGCTACGACGGACCCTGGCCCAGTGCGGTGAGTTGGGGCTTCCACTGCAGGTGCACACCGGTTTCGGCGACTCCGACCTGCGGCTCGTCGACGCCGACCCGCTGGGACTGGACGACATCCTGCGCACCCCCGAAGGTGAGCATGCCTCGGTGGTGCTGATCCACGCGGCCTACCCCTGGCACGAGAAAGTCGCATATCTGGCCGCTGTCCGGGCATCGGTGTGGGTGGAGTTCTCGCTGGTGAATCTGTTGAGCCCAGCCACCTCGGCCCACCGGCTGCTAGAGCTCATCGAACTGGCGCCGACCGGCCGGATCCTGGTCGGCAGCGACGGACACGGACCGCCGGAGACCCACTGGTTCGCCCTGACCGTGCTACGCGACGCCTGGTCGAAGATTCGGACCGAACTCGGCGGCATTACCCGCAAAGCGTGGCTGGATCAGGTCGAGGACGACATCTTCGCCGGCAACGCCCGGGCGTTGTACCGGCTTCCACCCCGCTGAAGTCCGAAGAGGGTTACGGCACGGTAAATGGGGCCAAGGCGCGGCCATTTCGTTCATCCTGTTCGCCGTCATCATTGTGTTCGCGCTCGTGCAGCGCCTCGTGATGCGGGACCGCAAGACCATCCCCCGCCGCCACCGCATCGCATCCTGGGAGAATTCGAAATGAGCACGACACTGACTGGTCGTCGATTCACCGGACCCAATGCGGCCGATGACTCACGACATCGCCGGAGTGTCGGTATGGCGTGGCTGTTCTACCTGGTGTTGATCTTTTTCGCGATGGTCTACCTGTTCCCCTTCATCCTGCAGATCGGAACCTCCTTCAAAAGCGACGCAGACGCCAGCACGAACTCACTGACCCCGATTCCCCTGAGCTGGACCGCGGACGCCTTCCGCAAATTGTCCCAAGCGGACTTCCCCCGGTGGTTCACCAACTCCGTGGTCGTCACCGTCAGCGTCACCGTCGGCCGGGTCTTCTTCGATTCGCTGGCCGGATACGCATTGGCCCGACTCCACTTCCGGGGACGCGCCGCCATCGCGGGTGCGTTCATCGCTATCATGGCCGTCCCGGGAGTGGTCCTGCTCATCCCCAAATATCTGGTGCTGGTCCAACTACACATGTACGACATCTACTTCGGGATGGTAATTCCGCTGCTGGCCGATGCCGCCGGAATCTTCATCATGCGGCAATTCTTCATCAACATCACTGCGGAAGTGGAAGAAGCCGCCCGAATCGACGGGGCATCGGTGTTTCGCACATTTTGGTCAGTGGTGCTTCCCATGGCCCGACCAGCAGTGATCACCCTCACTATTTTGTCCTTCCAGGGTTCAAGGAACGAGCTTTCGCACTTCATCGTTTCCACGCAGAATCCGAAACTCAATACCCTGACCAGAGGTGTCGCCGGCTTGGCATCAGGTCAACTCGGCGCTGGAAACCAGTTCCCGCTCAAGATGGCCGCCGCGCTGCTCATGACCATTCCAGTTGCGATTGTGTTCTTCATCTTCCAGCGACAATTCGTCCGCGGAGCGGGCGCCGGAGCCGTCAAAGGATAAATCGCGGCCTTTTTGACCTCCAAAGCGGTCCCCGGTGAGCGTAGAAGTCCACCACGTCGAACTCGCCACCGGTCTCATCGTCAGAGGGTCAACGTCACCTGCTGGGCGGTGGTAACGGCCATCCGGCCGACCCGTGCCGCTGCCTCGGACCGGCGATGGGAGGCCTTCATTGGCGGACGGGAACGGCGGTGATCAACAGATTTGATTCGTAGCTGCGGGTGGAATGGTCGAACGTGCCGGTGCATGTCACCAGTAGCAGATCCGAGGCATTGGTGGTGCTCTGCAGAAGGCGTGGGTTCAGGTGTGTCTTTTCGATCTGCTGCCGTGCGGTCACCCTGAAATGCAGAACTTCTCCCGCCGCTTCGTTCAGCGCAACGGTGTCCCCGTTGTGCAGGCGGTCAAGTGCAGCGAAAGCGCCAAGACCGGCGGTCGAATCGATATGCCCGGTGATGATCGCACGGCCCGGGGCGCCGGGGCGGGGCCCGGATACCCACCATCCGGCGGTGGAAATGTCCGAAGGCGGCTCTAGGGTCCCTGCCGCCGAAATGCCGATAGGCACGACGCGAATCGGCGTCCGGGAACCGCCGAGTTCGATCGACAACGGAACAGACCGGGTCTGGCTTGCTGGTTGTCGTGGAATCGCCAGGCGGTCCGAACTCCGTTTTGCGATCCCCGCTGAGGCACTGCTGGCGGACGGCCGGGTGGATTGCGAGCCTGTCTTTCTTCCTATGCCAGTGGCCGGGCTGCTCTTGGAATCTCTCCGGACGATCACAGAATTCGACGAGGCGGGTTCCACTGCAGGTGCTCCGGGTGCGGAGGCCACCGTTGAAGAAAAGTATCTCCCCTCGGTTGCAGCTGCGTCGCTCTTGGCCGCCGAGGTGGACAACAGCGTGACCATCGCGAAGACCATCACCAGAATGCCAGCTACGAGCAGACAGAGCCAAGGAGTCAGGTTGTGCGACAACTGGGAGCGGCGGCGGATGGAGTTCCGCCGCCGCTCCGCGAGTTGGTAATTGGACAACACTTACTTCGTCAGACGCTCCGCTTGCGGACGGTGTAGACGCCGGCCGCTGCGACCACGACGAGCACCGATCCGATGAGCAGCGCGAGGATCGGTCCGCCGAACCCGCTCTGCGCTGCTGCGAACTGGCCCCCACTTCCGGCATTGACAGCCGTCGGTGCGGTCCCACTCCCGGCGGCCAGTTGGCCCCGGGCTGCCCCCGACGGGTGGGATTTGGTGTGCACGTTGACGTAGTAGCCGGCTGGGTCAGCCACTATCGCGGCGGCAAGGGACTTGTCGACCTTCACCGTCGCGCTTCCGGCTGCGTTGATCACCGCGGAGTCGAACGTGACGACAACCGGACCGCTGACGCCCGCCGCACCCTTGTGGATGTGACCGGCCACCACCGGCT
>JAABUU010002102.1_pt1 | contig 29561 bp, 8 predicted proteins | sample 5559301 | NCBI WGS metagenome assembly JAABUU01 (sample SAMN10711884, study PRJNA513360) | rock metagenome | isolation source: Antarctica rocks | place: Antarctica: Victoria Land, Richard Nunatak white
GGACCAGCACGCGCACGGACAGCGGCGTCGCCGCCCACTCCTCCGCTGTGATCCCCTCCGGCGCTGACTCATTCATGCCCCACCCGCCCTGCAAGATCCTGACCAGACCCCACGTGTGCGATTACCATCTTATCGAGCACTTTGGAGACCCTGTGGGCCAGATCGATGGGGGCGCCAACCGCCAGATTGTGCGAGAAATAGAGCTGCGGCTGCTCGTCCGTCTCCTGGTTGTAGAGGCAGTGGACCGTGAAACCCTGCGCGCGAGCCACCCCGAGCGCCGGGTTGACCTCGGTGGCGAGGAGTGCAAGGTCGGGCGCGCAGGCCGCCTGCCCGTTGCCGAGCGGCTCGAATTCGACCGTGATCGACACGCCCGCATCTGGCTTCATCACGACGCCCGCCAAGACGATCGTATCGGAGCGTGGGACGCTCACCGTGACAACCCCAGCGCTACCCACCTGGGCGGTCCCACCGAGGATGCGGGCCAGTTGGTTCTTGGGCAAGGGCGTCGTGGGGTTGCTGGGCTGAGATTGGGGCAGCGGGGTGCCGGTAGCTCGCACTACGGCGATGGCCGCCTGGGCGAGCGTGAGCGGGTCACCGATCCCCCGGAAGTGCATGTGCCAAATCTGTGGGCTCTCACCGACGAAGTGCTGGTGGAAGGCCATGAGGGTGAGGCCGCCCGCCAAGATCTTATCGATCACGGGGTTGTTCTCCGCGGCGAGCATGGCCATCTCCGCATTGAGGATCGTCCGGCCGTCGTCCAGCGGCTGGAAGTAGAACATGTGGTTGACCTCAAAGGCCGGCTTCCACAGGAGGCCACCGGGGCCGGTGACGTGTAGGTCGTCGCGGTCGAGATTGATCGACAGCACGCCGTTCATCACCATCCCCGTGGTCTGCATGATGGCCTCGATCTGTTGCACGGGCAGTTGCCCATTCCCCGCTTTCCCCGTCACGTCGATGCCACCTCGCGCGGTCGCGGCCAGGGCGCGGCCAGGCGCGCCGAGCAGCGGTGATGAGGCGACGGCGAGGCCGCCGGCAATGCCCCCCCCAAGCGCAAGCGCGCGACGACGGCTGATTGGATCATTCACGTCCGACATGTTCTATATTCCCCTCTAATCTTCTCTGATACCGCGACTACTCTATTGTTAGCGTGTTAGCGCGCGGTCTTATGCTGATACCTGCTGCTGCCGCGCGCGCATCCAGTGACGATGCTGTGCGATCGCCGCGGCGAATGGATCGACGAAGTCGTTCCCGGACTGGGCGTCCTCGCTCGTCACCACGCCCTGCACGTTGCTGACGGCGCCATCGGTCCGCGCATCGGACACGACCGCGTCGGGCAGGCCTGCCTGCCGTAGCAACTCGACGCCCTCGCCCGCAGCCCCGATCGCTTTGCCGTGCTTGTAGGCCTCGGCCACGAAGTGGAGCGCGTCGCCCTGCTGTAGGAGCGCCTGCACGCTGTCGCGCCCGCCGGGGACGAACACGGCGTCGTACATGACCGAGGCGACGGTGGGGAGGCTCTTGTCGGCCTCCATCTGGCCACCGGCGCCTGTGAGCGCGCCCAGCACTGGCGCCACGAGATCGACATGCGCGCCCCGCTCCTGGAGCGCCGCCTTGACCGCCTGCACCGCCGCCGCGTCGACGCCGTTCGCCGCCAGCACCGCGACGCGCCGACTCTTGATCGTATCCTTGATCGTGTTCTCCATGCTGAGCGCGGGCGAACGCTCGACGGTGGGCCGGCCCGTGGGCGGCAAGTTGCCCGGACGCGGGGCGTCCTGTGGCACGGCGACCCCTATATTCGCGCTGACGCGCTGGGCTAGTTCAGGGGCCACATGGGTGAAGAGGCCGAGCATACGCGTGCGCACCTCTTTCGGCGCCACTTTGCCCAGTTCGAAGCTGGCCGCCGCGACGAGGTGATCCTGCTCCACCGGCGAGAGGCTCTTCCAGAACAGCGTCGCCTGGCTGAAGTAGTCCTTGAAGTCCTCGCCGCGGTCACGGACCTTGCGCCCTTCGACCGGCGCGGGGTAGGACACGTAGCCGCCCGCGTTTCCGAGCGCTAGCATGGGACAGCCGCCGCCGAGCGCGTTCGGGTAGTAGCTGGTTTTGCCCTTGTTGATGGTCTGCCGCATGTGCCCATCGCGCTGATTGTTATGCACGGGCGCCAGCGGACGGTTGATCGGGATCTCGGCGAAGTTGGGGCCGCCCAGGCGCAAGAGCTGCGTGTCCAGGTAGGAGAACAGGCGCCCCTGCAGCAGCGGGTCGTTGCTGAAATCGATGCCCGACACGACGTGGCCGGGGTGGAAGGCGACCTGCTCGGTCTCGGCGAAGAAGTTGTCCGGGTTGCGGTTCAAGGTCATCTTGCCAATGCGGCGCACGGGGACCTGCTCCTCCGGCCAGATCTTGGTGGCGTCCAGGATGTCGAAGGGGAACTTGAACTCGTCCGCCTCGTCCAGGACCTGCACGCCCAACTCCCACTCCGGATAATCGCCCTGCTCGATGGCGTCCCACAGGTCACGCCGCAGCCAGTCGGAGTCCTTGCCGGCCAGCTTCTGCGCCTCGTCCCAGACCAGGGAATGCATGCCGAGCACGGGCTTCCAGTGGAACTTGACGAAGCGCGACTGGCCCTGCTCATTGACCATGCGGAAGGTGTGGATGCCGAAGCCCTCCATCATGCGAAAGGAGCGCGGGATGGCGCGATCCGACATGATCCACATGACCATGTGCGTCGCCTCGGGCAGCACCGAGAAGAAATCCCAGGCGGTGTCGTGGGCCGTGGCGGCCTGCGGCATCTCGTTGTCCGGCTCGGGCTTGAACGCATGCACCAAGTCGGGGAACTTGATGGCGTCCTGGATGAAGAAAATGGGGATGTTATTGCCCACCAGGTCGAAGACACCCTCGTCGGTGTAGAACTTGGTGGCGAAGCCGCGCGCGTCGCGCACGGTGTCGGCCGAGCCGCGCGAACCGGCCACGGTGGAGAAGCGCACGAAGACGGGCGTCTTGACCGACGGGTCTTGCAAGAAGCCGGCCCTGGTGAGGTCGGCCAGCGGCTCATAGACCTGGAAATAGCCGTGCGCGCCGGAGCCGCGCGCGTGCACCACGCGCTCAGGGATGCGCTCGTGGTCGAAGTGCATGATCTTCTCGCGGAAGTGGAAGTCCTCCAGCAGCGTGGGGCCACGCTCCCCCACTTTGAGCGAATCATCATCATGCGCGATGCGCAGGCCCTGGTTCGTTGTAAGATACTGCCCCTCGGGGCTCTCGGTGACGTGTTCCAGACTCTGGTCTTTACTCTGCGCGTCGATGGTGGCATGGTCGGGCTGCGTAGTCACGGGGTCGTCTCCTCTCGTGGATCGCCGGCGCGCCGGCACAATGTAACGTGGGGCTAAGGGCTGGCGGTGGAGGTAATAACAACACCTTGCATGATGTATGCCCAATATCCCGGATGCTCGCCCCGGCGATGAGTTTGGGACCCCACGCTTATCCACCCGGCGCGGGTGAGACGGAGCCGCCGGACGTGCGCTCGGCGTAGGCGTTGCCGTGCGCGTCGACGCGCACATGCAGCGTCGCCAGCGGCTGTGGCGCGGGACCAGCCAGCACCTGCGCCCCGTGCGCGGGGTCGAAGACGGCGCCGTGACACGGGCAGGCGATCTCGCGCTGCGAGGGGTCGTACTGCACCGTACAACCGGCGTGCGTGCAGACGGCGTCGTAGGCCACGAAATGGCCGTCGGGCATGCGGATCAGCAGGGCCGGGTCGCCGGAGCTGGGGTCGGTATACTGCGCGGCGCTGTTGACGGGCATACCCTTAACGCTGCCCAGCAGCGTAGTCCCGGCGGGCGCCGGCGCGGGGGTGGCCGTCGCCGCGCCGCCCGTGGCCGGTGTACGCGCGGGCGCGGGTCCGCTGTTCAGGTTTTGGGACGGCCCCGCGAAGACCTTGTTTCCGGTGCGCAACTTGGCGAGACCGCCGACGATGCCGCTGCCGACCACGACCGCCGCGGCCGTACCCAGGCCACGCATGAAGGCGACACGGGCCACGGGGTCCTGAGCGAGCGGCACGGGGACAGGGGCCGGCCGGCCCTTGCGCGCCGGCTGCAGGGCACGGGCGGCGCGCGCACGTAGCACGCGGCCGAAGAAGTACGCGTCGAGGCTGTACAGACCGGGTCCGGCCAGGAGCAGGGTGAGCCAGCCCAGCGCATAGGGCAAGTCCGCGCCCAAAAAGTAGGGGTGGACCGTCCAGGTCGCGGTCAGATAGAACGTGACACTGATGGCGAGGCCGCCGAGAGCCCCGAGGCGGGAAAACAGGCCCAGCAACGTGGACAGACCGACCCATAGCTCGCAGAAGGCGATCAGGGCGCCGAACTGGGCGGCGTGGGGGATGGCCAGGTGCGTGAGCAGGGGTGACAGGGGCGAGCCGCCGCGCACGAAACCGCTCATCTGGCGCCCAATGAAGCCGGGCGCGGTGGGGCTGAAGAACTGCGGGTCGGTCAGCTTCTGCAAGCCCGCGTAGATAAAAGTCGCGCCGAAGAACAGGCGCAGCGGCAGCAGCGCGAACGCCGGGACACGTCCCGGCTCGCCCCGCACGCCCAGCGCATCCACTAGCCTCTCGATCACCCACTACACCTTACCTGTCTATCCTCATTCGACGCCCATGGACGCCCTCGACTCATACCACTAGCGTAGAAGGTGAAAATGAAGATTGCATGAAGACCACATAGATGCGTTAGCATGATGAAGAGGAGGCTCCGCGGCACAGCGCCGCGAAGCCGTGCGGCCGATGACGAATAGAGGCGAACGACGGGCGATGCGTATTCTGATCGTTGAAGACGAACCGCTGCTGGGCCAGCAGATCGCGCGCGGCCTGCGCGAGGAACAGCACACCGTGGACCTACTGGCCGACGGCCACGCCGCGCTCGACCTCACTCCCGAGCTCGCCGAGGGCCGCTACGATGTCGTCGTCCTCGACGTGCTGCTACCCGGCCGCGACGGTATCGCGCTCTGTCGGGAGTGGCGGGGCCGCGGCTTGCGGGTACCGATCCTGATGCTGACGGCGCGTCAGACAGTGGAGGACCGCGTGCGTGGGCTGGACGCGGGGGCGGACGATTACCTGACCAAGCCCTTCGCCTTCGATGAGTTGCTGGCAAGAGTGCGCGCCCTAGGACGGCGTGAGCCAGGGCTGCATATCGGTCCGTTATGTGTAGCTGACCTGACCCTGAATCCATTGACACACCGCGTCGAGCGCGCGGGCCACTCGATCCATCTCACGACGCGCGAGTATGCGCTCGTGGAGTTGTTGCTGCGTCACCGTGGCCAGACGCTGACGCGCGACCAGCTTGCCGCGGGAGCGTGGGAACTGGGCGCTGAACACGCCTCTAACGTCGTCGACGTCTTTATGCGCAATCTCCGCCGTAAAATCGATGACCCTTTCGCGCACAAGTTGCTCCATACGGTGCGCGGGGTGGGCTACAATCTGCGCGACCTATCGGAGCATGCCTCTGGCTCTCCCGACGCGGTCGGGATGCGGGACGAATCATGAGTATCCGCCTACGGCTGACTCTATGGTATGTCGCACTCCTCTGCATGGGCCTGGTCCTGTTTGGCGGCGCCATCTTGTGGCAGACGGAGCGGGCCGCCGGCGTCGCGCTCGACGAGTCGCTGCGCCGGCGCTCCGCCGACGTGGCGGCCGACATCAACCTCGGTCCGCCGGTCACACTCCACGCCGACGCCCCCGACGAGAGCACCCGCGACCTCGGCGAAATGAGCCTGTGGATCAGAGTGCTCGACCCCCAGGGGCGTGTCGCCCTTCAGCAGGGACCGCGCCTGGCCGGAGCGCCGGCGGTCGCCCCGGCCACCCTGCCACCGGGACTATACGATCGCAAGGTAAGCGGAGAGGAAAGCTTCCGTCTCTTCGTCCGGCCCGTCATGCGCGACGGGCGGCGCGCCGCCACAATTCAGGTTCTGACGACAACACGGCCACTCAAAGAGGCGCGGGAGCGCCTCCTCGCGGCCATGGGAGCGGCGGCGGCCCTGATCGTGCTAGGAGCCACCCTGGGCGGGTTGTTCCTGGCGGATCGTGCGCTGCGGCCGGTGGACCGCATCACGCGGCTGGCGGGGCAAATCGGCGCGGGCGACCTGCACCGGCGCGTCGGCGACATGGCGCGCGGACGGGACCGTGGGGAACGGGTGGGGCGGCTCGACGAGATCGGCCGCCTGACGCGCACCTTCGACGCTATGCTCGCCCGCCTGGACGAGGCCTCCGAGCGGCGGCGGCGGCTGACGGCCGACGCCGCCCACGAACTCGCGACCCCCATCGCCACGATCACCAGCGCCGCCGAGATCGCGCTGCGGCGCCCGCGCGGCGACGAGGAGTATCGCGCGACCCTGGCGCATGTGCTGGATGAGAGCCGCTTTATGGACCGCATGGTCGACGACCTGCTGCTGCTCGCCCGCGCCGATACGGGACGGTTACCCCTGGAGTACGAGCTCGTGGAGATCGACGAGGTGTGCCGCGCCGCCGTCCGGGCCTTCCAGCCGGTGGCGGCAGGGCGCGCCATCACTCTGACGGCCGACCTGCCCCCAGGGGCGCTGCTGGTCATGGGCGATGAGGTGCGGTTGGGGCAGGTGCTCCGCAACCTGCTCGACAACGCGCTCCGTTACACTCCCACCGGCGGGGCAGTCACGCTGACCCTCCAAGCATGTCCGCCGGATGGCGGGGGCGACAACAGATCCGTCCTACGTGTGAGTGACACGGGGCCCGGCATCCCACTAGGCGAGCGGGAACGAGTCTTCGAGCGCTTCCATCGGGGGATGGATCGGATCGATCGACGCGCCGGCGGCAGCGGATTGGGACTGGCCATCTGCAAAGCGATCGTGCTGGCCCATGGTGGACAGATCCGCGTCGCCGGCGGAGAGTGCGCCGGCACGGATGGCCCCGCGGAGGGAACCGCTATCGTCGTCGTTTTGCCGGCAGCGACCGTGCTCCCGCTGTCCTCCGGGGCGCGGCGGCCGGAGGACAGCGGGAGCACGGCTCTCATGTGACACTAGCGTTTCCGCACCACCGGTGGTTGACGCGGCGTCTGGAGCTCGGCGAGGACGACGACGCGGTGGGAGTCGACCATGTAGGGCGTGCAACTCACCAGCGCCAGCGTTGGCTTGTTGTAGCTGGCGTTGAGTAGCCGCACGTCGTCCGGCGTCACCACCGCCACGCGCCGCACCACATAGCGGTAGTGACCCCGCCCCTGCCACGCCTCGATCACGTCGCCCGGCCGCAACCGGCCCAGATAGTGGAAGATCGAGCCGTCGATGTCGTCGTGCCCGCTCATCACGGTCAGACCCGGTTGGCCCAGCGGCGCTGAGGGCGCGAAGCGCGTCACCCCATAGGCGGGCACGATGTCGTAGCGTAGGCTACTGTCGGGGTTGGCCGCGAAGTCACGCGCCCACACCGGCGCCCAGGCAATGCCCAACCGTGTGATCGTGAGACGCGCTTCCACCGGAGGCAGCGCTCCGTGCCAGCGGGCGACCGGCCCCGCGTAGCGCCCCGTGCGCGGCTGATGACGGTACACATAGCGTGTCACCGTACGGTAGCGCGTCACCGTACGGTAGCGCGTCACCGTACGGTAGCGCGTCACCGTACGGTAGCGCGTCACGACATGCGTCACCATGCGGTAGCGCGTCACCACCCGCGGGACTATTCGCGTCACCGTCCGCACCACCAGGCGATGGCGGATCACCGTCACCGCATGCGTCACTATGCGGACGTGGGTAATCACCCACTGGCGCACCCGTGTCCGCACCAGCACGCGGGTACGCACCTTGACATGGACCCGCGTCACGGTGTGATAGCGCGTCACATCGTGATACCGATTGACATCGTGGTAGCGCGTCACGTTCTTGTACGCGCTGACCAGCGCCGGCCGTGGCGTCGGCTGCACAGGGTACGGCGTCGCACTTGGATAAGGAAGCAGCGGCGGCGCGACGAACGGCGGGACGATGACGATAGGGGGCGCCCCCGTGTCCGGCGTGCGCGTCGGAAGCGGCGTGTAGGTCGGCGCCGGCGTGTAGGTCGGCGCCGGCGTGTAGGTCGGCGCCGGCGTGTAGGTCGGCGCCGGCGCCTCCGGTAGGGCCGATGTCGGCGTCGGCGTATACGTCGGCGTTGCAGTGCTCGTCGGCGCCGCAGTGCTCGTCGGCGCCGCAGTGCTCGTCGGCGCGCTCACCGGAGCGCGCACAGCCATCACGCCGAGCCGCAGGCCCGTCGCGCTCACGGCGGCATTAGCGCTATCCAGTGTCGTCGTCAACGACGTCCATGTGCCCATACGCTCGTCGAATTGGTCCACGCTCAAGGTGGTGGGATCGACCAGCAAGGCCCGCGGATCGTAGGACACCCGCGCGACACAGGTCAAGGCTAGCGCGGGGCCGGCGTTCCCAAACCGGTCGGTCGCCGACAAGCGCAGGGCCGCGCCGACGATGAGGTTGTCGAGCACATCAAGCGCATCGAAGGAATGGGGCGGCGACATCCACCGCGCCGATTGTATGGGCGCGTTGAACGTGTACATGCTCAACGTGAGCGTGACCGGCTGCATGACCGCGCCCGCGGGCACGACGAGGGTGAACGTGCGCAAGGGTGAGCCGAGCGGCGCGCTGAAGGCGCCGCCAGCGCTCGTCACCGCCCACGTCGCCAACGCCGTCGACACGGGCGCGGGTGTAGCAGTGGCGGTGTCTGTCATCGTCGGCGTACTCGTACTCGTCGCCGTTGGCGTGCTTGTGCTTGTCGCCGTCGGTGTACTCGTGTGAGTAGCCATCGGTGTACTCATGTGAGTACTGGTGCTCGTCACGGTCGCCGACGGCAACATCGTACTCGTCGCGGTCGGTGTACTTGTCGGCAGGGTTGTCGCCGGCGCCGTCGTGGCGGTCGCCGCGGCTTCCGTTGGAGTCGCGGAGTTAGACCCGGTGGTGGCCGTCGCCGTCGTGGTAGCGGGGAGAACAGGCGGCGTCGCGGTCGCGGTGTTCGGGATCGCTGTCGCGGTCGCGGTGTCCGGAGTTATCGTACTAGTCGCGGTATCTGCGTGCGTCGCCGTATTGGTCGCGGTATCTGCGGGCGTCGCTGTATTGGTCACGGTGTCAACTGGCGTCGCTGTATCAGTAGGCGTCACTGTACTCGTCGCGGTATCAGCTGGCGTCGCGGTGTCCGTCGTGAGCGCTATGCTCGTCGGTGTCGCCACATCCGGCCCCCGCACGATAACGGAGCCGGTCATGCCGACCCAGTCGCCATTGCCGTTCTGATGGGCGTGGTAGCGGCAATGATAGGTGTAGGTCCCGGCCGTGTAGAAGGTGTGGCTGTAGCTAGCGCCTGGGGCAAGGTCCGCCGAACTCCACAGCGGCGTGCCGGACCCAGCGGTCGCGTCGGACGTCACGGTGTGATGCATGCCGTCGGCGTCCCTATTGGTCCAGGTCACGGTCCCGCCGGTCGAGATCGTCACCACGGATGGGTCGAAGGTCATGGGTGAGCGGATTGTCACCGTCGCCACGGCAGGTGGCGTCTCCGTGGGGGCAGGTGTGTCCGTCGCCGGAGCCGGCGTGCTGGTATCAGTCGCTGGGACTGACGTGCTGGTATCAGTCGCTGGGACTGACGTGCCCGTGCTCGTGGCCGTCTCCGTGGGCTGTAGCGTATCGGTCGGACGCGCCGTGTTCGTCGCGGTGTCCGTGGGCACGGCCGTATCAGTCGCGGTGTCCGTGGGCACGGCCGTATCAGTCGCCGTCGGCACGGCCGTATCAGTCGCCGTCGCTGTACTCGTCGCCGTGGCCGTCGCTGTACTCGTCGCCGTGGCCGTCGCTGTACTCGTCGCCGTGGCCGTCGCTGTACTCGTCGCCGTGGCCGTCGCCGTATCCGTTGGCGTCTCTGTCGCCGTATCCGTTGGCGTCTCTGTCGCCGTATCCGTTGGCGTCTCTGTCGGCGTGTCCGTGGCGGTCGCCTCGGGCGTGGCGGTCGGGATCGTCGCGGGCGCGTTCGCGCTCACGCTGGCGACGTTGTTTGCGTCGGTTGTCTCCAGCACGGCCCCGCTCGTGTTGACGACGGCGTAGTAGGTGTGGTCGCCGGCGCTCGGGTAGTCCCAGGTCGCGGTGACCGGGACCGATGCGCCCGCGTGCAGCGCCGGTACCGTCGCCGTGGCGATGATCTGCGAGGGGCTGTAGGGCGTGTCAGCGTAGATGGTGAGGTCAGTCGTGATGGAGGACACGCTGCCGATCTTCGCCACCTGCGCCGTGAACCCAATGCGGTTGTCGGGGAGGGTCGTCGCCGTCAGCCCGCCGGAGGGGATGGTCAAATCGGCGGCGACGAGCATGCGCATGCTGTCGCTGTTGTTGGCCCGCGCGGCCTCGGGGAAATCACTCTCGTCCCCGTTGACCGTGGCGGTGACCACGTAGGTCCCGGCGGGCAGCGCGGCGTAGTCATAGGGCGTGATCAACGTGATCGACTCGCCCGGCGCGAGACCCGGTACCGTGTCCGTGATCAGCGGCGTGGCGCTGCCCCCGCCGTCGCGATAGAAGGCGACGGTGCTCGTGGGCGCCGCGGTTGTCCCGATATTGGTGACGATCGTGTGCAGGCCGCCGTGTCGGCGGACGGGTAGTCCACGCCCGTCGCGACCAACTGTAGATCGGGGCCAAAGGCGGCGAGGCGGCCCTGGTAGCCGCCGCCGTTCGCCGCGGCCGCCGGGTCCGCGGACGAGGCCACCGCGTAGAGCAGATGCCCGCCCCCCATCGCAGGCACGGTGTAGGGAGCCGTCAGCGTGATGGCGTCGCCCGCGGCGATCGTCCCGGCGGCGGCGGCCGTCCCGAAGAGCGTGCCGCCGGCGGCGGGGTCGCCGTCATAGAAGTTGACCGCGACCCCGTCGAGCGGCAGGTCGCCCGTGTTGTGGACGACCGCCGACATCGTCACCGCGGCGCCCGCTGCGGGATGGTCGTCGGAGAGGGCGAGGTCGGTAGCGGTCATGGTTAGACTGCTGGTGAAGACATGGGTGAGCGTGTCGAGGTCAGTCTGCCCCTCGGTCGTGATCGTGTTGGTCACAACCTCGCCGCTGGCCAGGGTATCGGTCAGCGCCTGCGTCGTGAGCGCCGTCGAGGAGTAGGCGGACAGGAGCCACCCGGACGCGTCGAACCCAGCCGTGGGGTCCTTGATGCTCGCGGCGGTTGGGGAGGTCAGGCGCACCGGGCTGCCCCATAGGTTGTGTACCGCGTCGAAGCGCGCCACGTACAGCACATGCTGCATGCCGCGTTGCGCCGTCAGCACGGCCGCGATGTTGCCGGCGGCGTCGCGTACCGCCTGGAAACCGTTGAGGGAGCCGAGGTCGTCCGTGACGTCGCGGCTCACCTCGGCCCCCGTCGCCAGGTTGTGCAGGCGCAGCGTGGCGCCGGACAGCCAGACCACGACGGCCTGGTTCGCGCCGTTGTAGACGACCTGCGGGTAGCGGTTGGACGGGCTATCGACGGGCGACACGCGCAGCGGCGCACCCCAGTTCGTGCCGTCCCAGCTGCTGGTGAAGAGCTGAGGCGTCGCCGTCATCCCGCTCGTCGGCGTGATCAGCTGTGTGTAGGCGATCGTGGCGGCCCCGTTGCCGTAGCCGACGCCCAGGTCGACGAGGCCGGGGATGTTGTCGATGGCCGTCGTCTGTGGCCCCCAGGCGCCGTTGCTGTAGAAGGAGGCCACCACCCGGTCGGGACGCCCCGCGTCGCCGCTGAGCAGGCCGGCGGCGTTCTCGTGCCAGATCGCCAGCAGGTCCCCGTTCGCGCCGCGCGCGAGCAGCGGCGACGAGTGCAGCGCGGCGTTCGTGGTCAGCAGCGTGGGCGCCGACCACGCTCCGGTCGCGGCGTCGAAGGTCGCGGCCGCGATCTGCATCTTGTCGGCCTCGGCGTCGAAGTTCGCGTTGGCCGGCGGGGTCTCGGTCAGCCGCTCCCACACGGCCACGGCCTGCCCGCCCGTCGTCCACGCGACCCGCGGCGCGTCGTCGGGCACGGTGTCGCTCGTGACCGCCGTCGGCGTGCCCCAGCTCGTGCCGTCGAAGAAGCTAGACATGATCTCGGTCGACGCGCCGGCGGGCTTGCTCGGGTCGTCGTGGACCCAGACCAGCAGCGCGTGGCCGGTGGCCGGGTCGACGGAGAGCGCGGGGACGGTGTAGGTGTAGACGTTGCTCTCGAGCACCGAGCTGGCCGTGGTGGCGTCGCCGCGCAGCGCCGAGGCAGCCGAGTAGGGCCGGGCGAAGGCCTGGCGCGTGATCGGGCTGGCGCGGAACGCGGCGTACCCAGGCGAGGTGATGTGCGGGATATAGCTATAGCTCGGCTTCGCGCTCGCTCTCGTTCTGGCCAGCAACGGCGACGGCGGGGAGTCGCAGGGGGTGGGGTAGCGGATAAAGCACTTGGTCACCTCCGCGCTCTTACTGTAGATGCCCAGCGGCAGCTTGAACTTGTAGCCCGCCGTGCCCTTGATTTCGTACTTGTCGACATGCATATCGTCGCCAAGGCTCAGGGTTGGCGAGCTGGCGCTGATCGAGCCGCCCGCGTTGGCGTAGGCCTCGAACGAAACGCCGAAGTGGGCGATCTCGTACTTGATGCCGAGATCAAGCCCGCCGCCGAGGTCGAGGCCGTCGAACTGCACATACGGCGAGTCATTGGTGGTCTCGCCGGTCACGCCCAGCTTGCCCGTCAACCCGATGGAGAGCGCGATGTCGCCGAGCAACTCCTTGAAGTTCTCGGGGGCCACGTCGTTGATGGTGATGGCCACGGCCGGGCTGAGGTAGTTGGAGATCATCACGAGGACGTAATATTTCTCCTCGCCCGACACCTTCATCACCAGCGCGATGTTGCCCCTGACGCTGGGCACGTCGTCGTGGCACTGCACCAGGTAACGGGTCAGCGCGGCCTGCAAGCCGAGCGAGCCCTTGAACTCGCTGCCGCCGATCTTGAGCGTGCCGGTCACGCCGATCTGTGCCGAGAGCTTGACGTTGAGCGGGAACGAGAGCGGCCACTCCGCGGAGGCGTCGGCGCTGATACCCCAGTCGTTGCTCGTCGCCTTATCCACGAAGTCGGGCGTTTTGAGGGAAAGGATCTTGAGCTTGCCGGGGCTGCTGCCGTACTTGCCGGCGAACTGCAGCGGCTTGATGATGCCCTTGTTGATCACACCGGTCACCCACTGGGGCAGTTGCTTGGCGCAGAAGTTCACGTCGACAGGGTTGGAGACCTTCCCGTTGGCGCTGTAGGCGACGACGTGCAGCACATTGCCGTCGCCGTCCTGCAGGTCGGAGCCCATGTCGAAGGTGTGGGCCGCGCCGCGCGGCCCGGCGTTCTCGGCGATGGGCGGCTTGCCGTTGAGCGAGTACTCCACTCGCCCCGGCGGGTTGTTGTTCCAGTTGACATTGGCCGCGAGCTTGTTCTTGGCCGAGATGCCGAGCAGCCACCCCGCCGAGCTCGGGTAGTCGCCGACGACGTTCAACAGCTTGACGGGGCCGGCCGTCCCGGTCGGAGTCGGCGTCCCCGGCGTGGCCGTCGGCTTGGCGGCGAAGTTGTAGAGGCTGGTCGCGCGCACGATCATCTCGCCGCTCGACGTGCCGACCCAGAACATCAACTGGTGGTCGCCTTGACTGACGGTGCGCGTCGCGCCGTTGTCGTCGGCCTGCCGGTTGCCGAGCGCGATGCCCGTCTGGGGGCCGTTGGAGTCGCCGAGGTCGGTCACGGTCTGACCGGCGACCGTGTCGCTAATTTGCACGACGGGCGAGGCCTGCGTGGGGTTGTAGTGGAGCGTCGAACCGAGGAAGTCTTTGGACACCGTGAAGGTCACCGTGAAGATGCCTTTCTGGGCGGAGAAGATCTGCGACGGGCTCGACGTGTTCGGCGTGGCGATGAACGACACGGTGAACGAGTCGCTGGCCAAACCCGCTTCGCCCAGCTGCTGGTGCGACACCGACACTTTGGCGCGCGGCTCGAACGAGTTGAAGTAGATTGGGTTGCCGAGCTCGTCCGTGCCAAGGTCCGGCTTGGGCGAGTTGTTGGTGGCGCCGTTCTCGCCCGCGATGCGAATCAGGGTGGGCGTAACGCCGGAGGTTTCCTGGATGCTGGCGAAGATGCCGGGGCCGTTGCCGCGGTCGCCCTCCCAGACGACGATCGAGCCGTCGTTGCTGATGCCAGGGCGGAGGCCCAGCTTGGTGAAGCCCTGGTTTTCGCAGTTGGAGCCGTAGGTGCAGGCGATGTCCCTGTAGGTGCTCAGGTCGTAGGGGTAGAGGCGGATCGGATCGGCCACGGTCGTCGGCGTGGGGGCCGTCAGGTTCTGGTCGTAGGAGCCGGCCTTGATCACGATGTGGCCGTCGTCGGCGATCTGCGGGTTCGGGATGTCGTCGAGCGGCCCGCTGCCGTGGTAGAACTTGTATGCGGTCGTGATGCCGACGGGGTTGCCGGTGAAAGGATCGGACGAATTGGCGTTTGGATCGCCAGTAACGAGGTAATATTTTGGCCCCGATTTGTCGTACTTTTCCGCTGGGATAGCGACCTGCCCGTTATTGTTGATGCTGGGAGAGGAGAAAACGGCGTCGAGGTGAGGGTCGGCCGGATCGTATGGTTGTACCTGGTAGTTCGGCCCCGCGGCCAGCGTCGTGCCTTGATAGCTGGGGTCGATCGGCGGGATCGAGTCGTAGGTGCGCATAAGGTACTCGGGCGAGCTACCACCGCTGTAGTCGTAGGCGACGATCTTATTAGCGTCATTGATCTGCGCGAGGTTGCCGAAGCTGCGCGACGAGCCCGTCAGGCCCGGCGAGACGTAGCGACGGCCATTCCGCGCGTCGCAGGCCATCACGCCCTTGCGTCTGCTGGTAGAACCAGGATTCTGGCCGGTGGCGACGTAGGCGACGGCGCCGTTGTTGTTGACCCACGGATAGTGTCCGAGCGACGTCAGTGGGCGGCCGTCGAGGGTCGTGTCGCCCGTCTTGGCGATGACGTCGTATTTGTATAAGACATTGGACGAGCTCGCCTCGCTGCATGGCGCGAGCGGCGCGGGGGTCGGCGTGCCGGTCGCCGTACCCGTACTGGTTGCGGTGTCCGTGGGCGTGTCGGTCGGCGTCGCCGTGTCGGTCGGCGTCGCTGTGTCCGTGGGCGTGTCGGTCGGCGTATCGGTCGGCGTGTCGGTCGGCGTATCGGTCGGCGTGTCGGTCGGCGTATCTGTATCGCTCGGGCCGGCGGGGAATAGGAAGGTGATGCCCTGAGGGTTCACTGGACCGTCGGCGCCGGCGTGGACCGTGGTGGTGATGAACGCGCCGGTGTTCGCGTCGTAGCTCAGGATGCTGTTCGTGCCGGCGCTGGCCACGTAGAGATTGTTGTACGAGCCGATCGTGAGCGCCGAGGGGGAGGAGAGGCCGCCACTGCCGGCGGGGACGAAGGCCGCCCCTGTCTGTCCGGTCGCAGGCAGCGCGGCGCCGGGCGCGCAGGCCGTATTGGTCGGGCCACAGAAGCGCAGCACGCTGTTGGCGCCCTTGCTCGTGACATAGAGGTTGAAGTCCGAGCCGAAGGTCAGCCCGCTCGGATCGCTCAAGCCACCGCTCCCGCTGATGACGAAGGTCGACTCGAAAGCGCCCGTTGTGCCGTTGTATTTCAGGATGCTATTCGTGCTCGCGCTCGCCACGTAGAGGTTGCCCTCCGGCCCAAAGGTCAGGGCGCTCGGATTGGATAGGCCGCCGCTACCTGTGGGGACGTAGTCGGCCCCCGACTGGCCAGCGACGGGCAGGGGCGAGCCATCATTGGCGTTGAAGCGCAAGACGCTGTTGGTCCCCGCGCTGGTGATATAGAGGTCGCCACCGGGACCGAAGGCCAGCCCGGTCGGGTGGGACAGGCCGCCGCTCCCGCTGATGACGAACGTCGCCCCCGTGTGACCGGCGGACGGCAAGGGCGCGCCCGGATTGCACGGCGCGCCGCTGCCGCCGGGACCCTGATTCGGGAACTGCCCGGCCGGCGGGGCGCAGTAGCGCAGGAGGCTGTTGTTGGCGTCGTCGGTGACGTACAGGTTGCCGGCGTAGTCCAGGCCCAGGGCGTGCGCGCCGTTGAGGCCGCCCGTGCCCGAGGGGACGAAGCGATCCAGGAGCATACCTGAGATCCCGTCATAGCGCAGCACGCTCTTGTCGTCGTGGCTGGATACCAGCAGCTGAATGTCGGGCGAACAGGGAGCCGTGGGAGTCGCGGTCGCGCTGCCCGCGGCGGGAGTCGCGGTCGGGACAGGAGTCGGGCAGGACGTCGCGGTCGGCGCGGGGATGACCGTGCCCTGCACCGCGTTCTGGCGCGCCGCGAAACGCGGCGCGCCGGGACTCGCCGCGTCGATGTGGGCTGCGGCTATGCCGGTCCCGGCGCCCAGCGTTGAAATGATCATCAGCGCGGCGGCGGCCGCTCTGACTAGACGGCCGACCCCTCTTCTCCGTGTCGTGCGATTCATGCGAGCCCTCTCCGTTGTCTCTTGTATCCCACCGTCGCCGCGCCGTCCTCGTCCCATTGGCTGAATCGTATTCCTACCGTCACGTATGACACGCATTGTTCTAACGCGACCTCCCCCGCGCGGCGGCCGCCTGGACGGGCGCCTGCAGATCGGCGAGGACGATGACGCGGTGGCTGTCGACCATGTAGGGCGTGCAGCTCACCAGCGCCAGCGTCGGCTTGTTGTAGCTGGCGTTAAGCAGCCGTACGTCGTCCGGCGTCACCACGGCCACCCGTCGCACCACGTAGCGATAGTAGTCCTTGCCCTGCCATACGTCGATCGCGTCGTCCGGCCGCAGCCGGCCCAGATAGCGGAAGATCGACCCATCGATATCGTCGTGCCCGCTCATCAAAGTCAGACCCGGTTGACCCAGCGGCGCCGAGGGCGCGAAACGCGTGACGCCATAGGCGGGCACGATGTCGTAACGCAGGCTACCGTCGGGGTTGGCCGCGAAGTCACGCGCCCACACCGGCGCCCAGGTGATACCCAACCGCGCGATCGAGAAGCTTGCCTCCACCGGCGGCAGCGCTCCCTGCCAGCGGGCGACCGGCCCCGCGTAGCGCCCCGTGCGCGGCTGATGACGGTACACGTAGCGTGTCACCGTGCGGTAGCGCGTCACCGTGCGGTAGCGCGTTACCACATGCGTCACCGTGCGGTAGCGTGTCACGACCCGCGGGACTATCCGCGTCACCGTCCGCGTCACCAGGCGATGACGGACCATCGTCACCGCATGCGTCACCACGCGGACGTGGGTGACCACGCGCTCACGCACCCGCGTCCGCACCAGCATGCGGGTGCGCACCTTGACCTGGACCCACGTCACAGTGTGATAGCGCGTCACATCGTGGTAGCGCTTGACGTCGTGGTAGCGCTTGACGTCGTGATACCGCTTGACGTCGTGGTAGCGCGTCACGTTCCGGACGAAGACTCCGGCGGCCATCGCGGTTGGCGTGGGCATGGGGGTGTACGTGGCCGGCGGCGGCGCCACGGCTGGGGTTGTCGCCGTGGGAACCGGCGTGACCGTCGGGGCCGCCGGGTATGGCGCCCAGGTCGCGTACGGCGTGCCGGTCGGGTACGGCGTGCTCGTGTTCACCGGCGTGCCGGCCGGCGCCGGCGTGGTTGTAGCGGTCGGGATGGGCGTGCGCGTTGGAAGCGCCGTGTTGGTTGCTGTGTTGGTCGCTGTGTCCGTCGGGGCCGCCGTCGCCGTCGGCGCGGGCAGCACGGTGAAGCCATGGCTCATCCGGCGCCCGGTGAACGTATCCACGGCGGTAATGGTATGCTGTGAGCCCGGCGCGGCGTCCGCAGGAATCGTAAAGGCCACGTTCGCCACGGCGCCGGTCGCGTTGGCGGTCGCCGTCGCCAGCAACGGCCCGCTCGACGCGTCGCGCTCGGACGCCGCAGGTCCGCTCATGGACCGCGCCGTCCCCGGCGCGCTATCCCAATAGAACTCCACGGGCTTATTGGGCGTGTAGCCCGTGCCCCCCAGGGTGTGATCGGTGGCGCCGGCCAGGCCCTGGTCGTTGACAAACACTCCGAGCGTCAGGGGGGGTAACGGGGTCGCCGTTGGGACGAGCGTGACGGTAGGTGTGGCCGTTGGGACAAGCGTGACGGTTGGCGTGGCCGTTGGGACGAGTGTGACGGTTGGCGTGGCCGTCGGGACAGGCGTCGCTGTATCCGCTGGTACGCTGGGGGGACTGGCCGTCGCCGTCGCTGTCGCGGATGGCGCGGCGGTACCGCTAGGCGTGCCTGTTGACGTCGCCGTATTGGTGGGAACGAGCGTCAACGTCGCTGTCGCTGTCGTGGGACCTGTTGGCGCGGGCGTCATAGTACCCGCCGGCGTTGGCGACATAGTATTCGTCGCCGCCGGTGTGCCGGTTGGTGTGCCCGTCGGCGCGCTCTCACCTGTGACGAAGAATGGCGCCGAGGCGCACAGCGTCCCGTCACAGACCTTGACCTCGACCGTCGCCGGGCCGAAGATGCCGATCGGCACGTTGACGGGGACGGACACGGCGCCCGTATTCTCGACGAAGGCCCCCGACGCGACGGCGATACCGCCGAAGGTGACGCTTAACGGATCATTGGGCGTGAAGCTCTGCGTCGACGTGATCAGCACTTGCGCGCCGACTGGGCCCGACGTGGGGGACAGAGAGAGCGCCGGCGCGCTGGGTGGCGGGGTTCCGTACTCGATGCGGTAGGTGGTGTAGCCCGATGGGTTGTCCAGGATATAGACGCGCTGATGCGGGATCACATCTATGATGTTGCCCTGGTCGTCCTTGACGAGTTCCAGATCGTTCTGCTGCCAGTACGCCTGCGTCGCCAGGATACGCGGGGCGCCGTTCGGCGTCCCATCCTGATTATGATCCTGCGCGGTGATCTTGGTGATCGTGCCCTGCGCGAGCCCGACTGGCGGGATGGTGTCGGTGATGATAGCCAGCAGATAGTCGCCCGCGGTGATGGCCGGCGTCTGGGCGATAGCCAGCTTGTTCTCGGGCGTGGCCTGCTGCACCAGCGTGGCCGTTTCGGTGATCAGCGTCAACGTGTCGCCGTTCTCCAGGTTGACCAGCGTGTCGGCGAGGGCGGCCTGACCGTCGGGGTTGTCGGTGCTGCTACTGGAAACCTGCAGCTCCGTGCCGCCGGTGGGCCTGGCGTCGCTGTGGGTCACGATGTAGGTGCGCTCACCCAGGATGAGTGGGCTGAGCGTGAGCCCCTGGAACGGCTGCTCCTGGAAGGTAGCGTCGAAGCCGGTGAACTTGCCGTCCGTGTCGGTCACCATCGTCCAGTAGCCCGACTTGGTCTCGCCCGGCCCGATGTCGCCGAAGGGGATGGTCAGGTTGCCCGACGGAACCTTAACGTCCGCGCCGTTGAGGTGGGCGCCGATCAGCGTGAAGTTCAGGAAAGCGTGCGAGGCGTTGGACACAATGATCGGCTGGCCGCTCTGGATGTTCATGTTGTGGGCCGGCCCGTAGCCGACGTTCTGCACGATCACGCCGAGCTTGAACGGTTGGAACGCCTTGACGTCGCGCGGCAGCGCGTAGCTGACCCGTAGCTGCGGCATCGGGTAGATCGTGATCGTGACCGGCTGCGTCGTCTCGACCACCGGGCTGCCCTGGTAGGTATATTGGTAGCTCGCCGTGACGCTGTAGACCGCGCCGGCGGCGATCTGCCCACCCAGGCCGGGGCTGGGCACGAGGATCCAGCGGTTGTCGGCCGTGGCGCCCGAGGCGATGGTACCCAGCCCGTCGCCGGCGTCGTAGCCGTGCGTGGCGGGAGTGGTAATGGCGAACTCGCCGGCGCGCTCCTTGCCGCCGCTGTCAAGCACATGCAGCGTCACGGTGACCCCTTGCAGAGCGTCCGTGCCCACATCGGTCAGCTGCAGGTTCGCGTCGAAAGCCTGGCGTTCAAGCGTGGTACGCTGCGGGATGTCGAGCTTGATCACCTCATGGGCCGTCCGCTGCGGCGGCGCCGGCACGTTGACATTGGGCAGGTCAGGCACGCCGCCGTCGCCGCCGCCGTTGCCACTGCCCGCGCCGCTGGGGTAACTGATGTTGAGCCCCTGGTCATTGAATACGACCGTCGGCGGGGTCGGCGGCGGCGGCGGCGGGGTCTCGCAGCTCACGTCCCTGACGCTCACCGGCGATGCGTCGATGCTGGCGGACTTAGGGTCGGGCGTCCCCTGCGTGAAGTCGTAGTCGACCAGGACCTTGCCGCCGGCGTCCACGGTGGCGGTGAAGTCCAGCGTAGACGGCGGCGTGTTGTCGGCGCGGATCGTCACCGTCGAGGTATACACGCCCGCGGCGAGGCCCGCGGTGCGCAGCGTGAAGGGTGTGGGGATGGCCGGGCTATCCGGGCTGAGGTCGTTGAACGAATCCGGCGTCTTGACCGTCAGACCGCCGCTCGCGCCGGCGCTCATGCTGATGTTACTCATCACGGCGTAGCCGGTGTTGGAGAGCGCGCGGCCAAGGACCATATCCGTCCCGGTCGATCCGACGAGCCCGCGCCCGTGCGCCACGTCGAGCGACATGGCCGGCTGGATCGGGAAGTAGGTATAGGCGCCCGTGGCCGTGATCTGACCGCTGAGGTTGTTGTACTTGTCGGCCCCCGACGGACAACTCGCCGTCGCGTCAAAATGCAACTGGACGGCTGAGAGGCCCCTGACGCCCGGCAAGGTGATCGACGAACCACTCAACACCTGGCCGCTCGAGGGATCCGTGTAGGTCAACGTCACCTGGACGCCCGGCACGTTGTCGCCGTGGATCACGACGTTGCTCACCTGCACCCGGCTGGGGTTGTAGACCGTCATCGTGCCGGAGGTGTAGGGGTGCGTGCGGTCGAACTGCAGCGCCTGCGGCACGATCACCAGTGAGGGCACCGGCAGGTCTGTTTGGTAGGTGATATGCAGGTTCGTGTTGTAGCTGTCCGTGATCGTGATGGGCGTGACCGACCAGGTGGCCTTCGCCGCCGAGGCGGCGAGCGTCACCGGAACCGCCTTGTTCGTGTCCGTGTTGAGCGTCAGGTTGTCGCCCGACGTGTCGAAGCCGCTGGCGTTAATGACGTAGCTATAGGGAATGCCCACGCTGGCGTTGGGTATCACGACCTGGCCGTTCTTATCCGAGGCGGCCGTCAGCGTCGTGTACGGCGGGACACCTGCCCGCAGCATGACCGTGGCGTTGGAGATGGGCTGCCCACCCTGCGCGGCCACGATAAAGCGCAGCGCGCCGTGCTTACCGCTGTCGACAAAGACAGTCAGCGGGATGTACTGCGCGGGCGCGTTCGCGGCGTAGATCGCGAGGTAGGTCTGGTACTCACCGGGGTTGACCGCGCTCGACGGGCTCGCGTCCACGGTGAAGGTCATGGCGCCGCCCGCGGCGATGTCGGGCAGGCTCGTCGCCGAGAGAGTAAGCCAGGGGATATCCCGCGCGCCGGCCTTGCCCGCCGTGGTCAGGGTCATAGTGACACCCTGCAAGGCGGCGATCCGCGCGTTGTTCGCCACCGTGATGGTGGTCGGGCTGGTGGCGCCAGCGTTGACCGAGAGGCCAAGCGGGTTGGGCGTCACGAGCATGCTGGGCAACGGATCGATCACCGTGACGTCACCCGTCACGGCCGTCGTCGCGTGCGGGTCCTGCTCGGGCGGCAGGTCGAGCAACATGAAGCGCAGATGATGCGCGCCGACGCTCAGGTTCTTGGTATCGAACGTGAACTGGAAGGAACTGGTGGAGCGCGGCGCGATACCCGTGACTTGCTGTGTCCCCAGCGAGGAGAGCACCATACCATTGGCGTCAACCTCATCGAGGGCCACGCTAGCCTGACCTGTGACGTAGCCATCGTTGAAGACGCCGCCATAGACCGTGGCCGCGTCGCCCTGGTGCACGCCCGTGGGGAAGGAGGACTGGCCGCTCAGGTTGAGCGTGCGCCGGTCGACGGTATACGTGGCGTAGTTCGGGTAGAGCGCCGCGCCAACGTCGGACCGCGACGCGCTGGCGGTGAGGATGTAGACACCCGGCGCGGTCTGCACGCTCCCGACGACGGTCCCGGTGTAGACATCGCCGCTGCCGCCATTGGTGAGCGGAACGGTCGCCAGCACGGGGTTCGAGACCGAGGTCATGACCACGGTGGCCGTGACGTTCGCATCCTCGACGGGGTTGCCGTACGGATCCAGAATCGTGGCCGAAACGACGACGCTCTGGCCGGGCGTGTAGAACGACGGATTGGTCGTACTGTTACGGTCACTCGTCACGCTTTGCACGACCGGCAGCCCCCTGCCGCCGACCGTCGTTACCTGGCTGGCCGTGTTGTTGCCGGCAGCGGGATCGGGCTGATCGGCTATGATCGTGGCTGTGTCGGTGATCGCGCCCTGCGTATCCGGCGCGGTCACCAGGATAGTAGCCCTGGCGACGGCGCCGGGCAGGATGCGCCCGTAGCTACAGGTTACGGTGAGGCCGGCGGCCGTACAGGCGCTTGAGGTCGACTGCACGGTTACACCGTCCGGCAACACGTTCGTCACCACGACGTTCGTGGCCGGCGTGCTGTCGGCGCTATTGCCGGCTAGAATCGTATAGGTTAGCCTGCCATGTACCCCGACCGGGTTCGGCGCGCTACTGACGACGACCGAGACATCGGACAAGGTCGTGCCGGTCCCCGCGAGAGCCACGGTCTGCGAGTTGCCGCTGGCCGCATTGTCGTGAATGGACAGCGTGGCGGAGCGGCGCCCACTATCCGTTGGCTGGAACGCCACCGCGATATCGCAGCTCGTGCCAGCGTCTAGGGTCGCGTCGGCGCAGTTCTGGGCCGAGAAATCGCCGGGGTTCGTCCCGCCGATGTTAATGCCGGCGATCTTCAGCGCCGTCGTCCCGGTGTTGGTCACCGTCACGGTCTGGACGCTGCTGTAGCCAACCCGCTCGCGGCCAAAATCGATACTCCCGCCGCTCAAGGCCGCGTCGGGGTTGACGCCGCTGCCGGTGACCACGACGGTCTGGACCGGCCCAGCGCTGCTGTTGTCGTGGAACTCGACCGTCGCGGTGCGCTGTAGGATGTCCGATGGCGTGAACGTTATGCCGACGGCACAGGCGCCGCCTGGGTCGATTGAGCACGAGGACGGCGACACGGAGAAGTCGGACGCGTTTGTGCCCGTGATAGCGACCTGGCTGACCGTCAGCCGCGCGTCGCCGCTGTTGTGTATGGTGACGTACTGGGCGCTGCTCTGACCGACCTGTTGCTGCCCGAAGTCGATGGCGCTCTTGTCGAGAGTGGCGCTGGCGGCCGTGCCAACGCCGCTGAGAGAGACGGTGCACGCGGAGGCGCCCGCGGCGGTGATGATACTGAGGGTCCCGTGGCGCGTCCCATGCGCGCTCGGCGTGAAGCGCACGCCGATGTCACAGGAGTCGCCGTTGTTGGTGAGTTGTTGGCCGCTACACCCGTCGGACGTGACCGTGAAGTCGGTCGTGTTGTCGAGCGTGATGGGTCCGCTCACCTGGAGCGGCTGCCGGCCGGTATTGATGACCGACACCGTCTGGGTCAGGCTCGTCGTGCCGACTTCTTGCTGCCCAAAGGCCAGAGCGGTGGCGCTCAACCCACTCGAGTTATCGGTAGGCAAGCCGCCCGGCGTGACGAGGGCCAGGCTATGGGCGCCGCCCGCCGTGATCGCCGCTACATCGCTAAGGCCGCTCACGGCGACCGGCGAGGACGCGTTGGCGTAGGGGCCCGCCGCGTTATTGCCGAGTTGGCCGTAGTAGTTGTAGCCCCAGGCGGCCACCGTATGATCGCGCTTGAGCGCCAGGCTGAAATTGTCGCCCGCCGCGATTGTCTGCACGCCGCTGAGGCCGCCGATTTGTTGCGGCGTGTTCGCGGCGTTGGTGTTGCCGGCGCCGAGTTGGCCGGAGGAGTTGACGCCCCAGGCGTACACCGTCCCGTCGCTGGAGAGCGCCAGACTGTGACCATTGCCGGCCGCGATGGCCGTAACCGAGATACCGCTCAGATTCGTCACGGTCACCGGCGTGCTGCTGTCGGTGTTGGCGCCCGTGCCGAGTTGGCCGGAATCGTTGGCCCCGGCGGCGTAGACGGCGCCATCTTTGGTGAGGAAGAGACTGTAGTTGAGGCCCGCCGCGATCGCCGCCACGTTGGTGAGCGGGCGCGTCGGGTCGGTTGGGCTGACGACCCGTACCGGGTAGGCGCTGTCGGTGGTATTGGAGCCGCCCCTACCAAGCTGACCACGGTCGTTGTGACCCCAGGCATAGACGGCGCCGTCGCCGGTCAGGGCCAGGCTGAAGTCGCCGCGCGCGGCGATCGCGACCACGTTTGTCAGCGGCGTGGTGTCGCCGGACGCATCGGTGGGAACGGACACGGGCACGGCGACCGGCGTGCGGTCGGTGGGAATGGGGAAGCCAAGCTGGCCGTAGTAGTTGTAGCCCCAGGCATAGACGCGGCCGTCCTTCGTCAAGGCCAGGCTATGGTTGCTGCCCCCCGCGACCGCGATCGCGTTCGTGAGCGGCGTCGTCGCTGTCACCGTGGGGTCGCTCGGGTCGACCAGCGCGACGACGGGCGCCGGCGTGGTATGGTTGGCGCTGGTCGTATCGCCGAGTTGGCCGCCGCCGTTATAGCCCCACGCGTACACCGCGCCATCCGCCGTCACCGCGAGGCTATGATTCTCGCCGCCGGCGAGGGCGATCACATTGGTGATGCTGTTTACCTGGACCGGAACGGCGCTATAGGAGCCGCAGGGGGCATTGCCATAGGAAGAGTAGTAGCAATTATTGTTGTAGGGCACATCGGTACCAAGTTGACCGAAGCCATTCTGGCCGTCGCCGTTATAGCCCCACGCCCACACGGCTTTACTCGACGTGGGGAAAAGCCCGCGCCCGCTCAGGGTCATGCTTTGCGGGCTGTCGCCGCCGTTGTCGGCGATCTTCACGGTGGCGGCGCGCGGACCGTTCGTGCTCGGCGTGAAGACCACGCTGATCGCGCAGGAGCCGCCCGCCGTGATGGTGGCGTTGGCGCATGTATCGGTCTCGGCGAAGTCGCCCGCGTTGACGCCGGTAAACTGGACCGGGCTCGGGCCGAAGACGAGATCGCGGTCGTTGCTGTCGCGGTTGTAGGAGTAGCGGTCGTTGTAGTTGTTGTAGACGGTGATCGTCTTGGTGACGCTCTGTCCCGTCCGCACGGTTCCGAAGTCAAAGCTGGCGCCGCTGCCACCATAGACGCTATTGCCATCGCTCAGATTGACGAGCGGCCCGATGCCATTGCCCGTGAGCGCGACGGTTTGGTAGCCGTTGGTCGTGGCATTGTCATTGATGTACAGCGCGCCGTTGCTACTGCCCAGATAATTGGGCGTGAAGGTCAGGTCGAATAGACAGGTCGCTCCCGGCGCCACGTCCGTATTATTCGCGCAGCTGCTGTGCGCGAGCGTGAAGCCGCCATTGGCGCCGGCGCTATCGATGTGAAGCGGCGTCGTGCCCGTGTTGGTGAGGGTCACGGTCCGCGTGAGGCTCGTCGCGCGTACAACCTGGTCCCCAAAGTCGAGGCTCGCCGCGCTAAACGTGACGGCCGGGTTAATGCCGGCGCCGCTCAGCGTCGCGGTAACAGGAGTGTTCGAGGCGGCGCCGTCGAGCGACAGCGTCGCGTCGCGCGGGCCCGTCGACGACGGTATGAAGACCACGGCGATGCTACAGCCGGCACCTGGGGCGATGTCGTGGCAGCCGTTACTCGTCACCGTGAAGTCGTTCGGCGCGTTGTCGCCCGCGGTCATCGACACAACGCCCGCACTGGAAATGGTGAGCGGAGCATTGCCGTTGTTGGTGAGGTTGATGGACTGCGCGGTGCTGGTGATAGCCACCAACTGATCGCCGAAGGTGATGCTCTTTGTGTAGTCGCTCTGTACGGCCGCGACCGTGCCGACGCCGCTCAACGCGACGCGCTGCGCCGCGCCGTCCGCCGTGTCCTTGACGCTCAGGCCGCCGCCACGCGGCCCGGTGGCGCTCGGCGCGAACGTGACGCCAATGGCGCAGCTCGCCCCGGCGGCGAGTTGGACGTTGTGACAACCGTCCGCCACGATCGCGAAATCGGTCGTATTGTCGAGCGACACGTCCGTGATAGTCAGAGCCGCGGCGCCCGTGTTGCTGATTGTCACCGTGCCCGTGGCGCTGCTGGTATTGATCGGCTGCCGTCCGAAGGCCAGGGCGTCCGTGCTAAGGCGGGCCGTCGCCCCGCCGTGCGCCGGCGTGATGGGACCCGAGAGCGCCAGACCGTGGTTATCGCCGGCCGTGATAGCCACGACATCGCTGAGGCCGCTAACCATGAGAGGCGTCGTACAATTTTGCGAGCTGGACGTGTTATCGCAGTAGAAGCCGCCATAGTATCCGGTATAGCCGGCGCCAAGCTGGCCGTTGCCGCTGTAGCCCCAGGCTCGCACCGTTCCGTCGCGCTCGAGCGCCAGGCTGAAATTGGCGCCGCCCGCGAGGGCCGCGACGCCGGTTAGCCCGCGCACCTGCAGGGCCACGTTGCTGTTTCTGGTGTCGCCGCTGCCGAGCTGACCATTGTAGTTGGCGCCCCAGGCGTAGACCGTGCCGTCGACGGCGAGCGCCAAGCTGTGGGAGGCGCCGGCCGCGATCGCCTTGATTGGCACGGCGTTCAGACTGGTCACGGTGACCGGCGAACTGCTGTTCACGTTGTCGCCGGCGCCGAGTTGGCCGGAATCATTGTAGCCCGTGGCGTAGACCATGCCGCCCTTGGTGAGGAAGAGGCTATGGTTGCCGCCGGCCGCGATCGCGGCCACGCCGGTCATGGGCCGCGTCGGGTCGGTCGGACTGACCACGGGAACGGGCGTCGCCGTATAGTTGCAGCCATAATACGAGCCATAATACGAGCAGGAGTAGCTGACCACGCCGCTGCCCAACGCGCCGGTGCCGCTATAGCCCCAGGCATAGACCGTACCGCTCTTTGTTAAAGCCAGGCTAAAGTTGCCGCCCGCGGCAATAGCCACGACGTCCGTCAGCGGGGTCGTCTGTGTGACGAGGTCGGTGGGCAGGACAACCTGGACGGGCGAGTGGCTCTCGGTCGTACTATTGTTGCCAAGCTGGCCATAGTTATTGGAGCCCCAGGCGTAGACCGTGCCGTTTTTCATCAGGGCGAGGGTGTGGTTGCTACCCGCCGCGACGGCCGCGACGCCCGTGAAGGGCAGGCTCTTGTCATCAGGGTTGACGACCTGGACGGGCGCGCTGCTGTTGCCGACGCTGTTATTGCCCAGCTGGCCATTGCCGTTGTAGCCCCAGCCGTAGACCATGCCGTCGCTCGTCACGACCACACTGTGATTACTGCCCGCCGCGAGCGACACAACGTTGGTGATGCCGGCGACCTGGTCCGGTATGAGCCTGTTGTAGATAGTCGTGTTGTCGGCGCCGAGCTGGCCATAGCCGTTAGAGCCCCATGACCAAACGGGGTTGGCCGCGGCGGGATAGGTACCGTTGGCCTGCAATGAAAGAGTCTGCGGGCTATCGACCGCGGCGTCGGTGAGCTGAAGCGCCGCGGTCCGCGCGCCGTGAGCGGTCGAGCGAAAGACAACGTCGACCGTGCAGGCGGAGCCGGCCGCGACAGTCGCGTTGACGCAGGCGCCGCTCACGCTGAAGCTGCTCGTGTTGGTCCCGCTGATCGCGATGGCGTTAGCGCCGAAGACGAGGGCGTCGTTGCCAGTGTTGCTGACCGTGACCGTGCGCGTCACGCTGGTCCCAATCGACGCATTGCCGAAATCAAGGCTGGCGGGGCTCAAGCTCACGACCGGCCCGGTTCCAGTCCCTGTAATGAGGACGACTGGGGATTCGATGCCGCCCGTCACGTTGTTATAAAAGGCCAGAGAAAGGCCGCCGGTTTCGGTGGTAGGGAACGACGGCGCGAAGGTGATGTCGAGGGTACAGCTAGCGCCCGCGGACAAGGTCCTCCCGTTAAAGCCATTAGGGCAAGACGTGTGCGTGACGCTGAGATCATTGCGATAGCTATAGTTGTTGTTGTAGACCGACGCGTAGAAATTGGTGAGGTCGCCGCCGCTCGTGTTGGTGAGCGTCACGGTCCGCGTGACGGCGGAGCCAGCCTGCTGGCGGCCGAAGTCGAGGGACGCCGGAGTGATGGCGACGCTCGTGGCCGCGCCGACGCCCTGCAAGGTAACGCTGTGCGGGCTCCCGCCGGCATTATCGGCGATCCGCAGGTGGGCGGTGCGCGCGCCCGCGTCCGAGGGGGTGAAGGTCAGGTAAATATAGCAGTCATTGTATGGAGTGAGGCTTGTGGACGACGCACAGGAACCGTTTCGTGACGTGTCCAGTGTGAAATCCGCCGCGGCGTTGTCGCCGCCACTAGCAGTCACCGTGATGTCGCCAAACGTCAGCGGCGCGTCGCCGTTGTTATAGACGTAGATCGACTGGCTGTCGCTCTGGCCGATGCGCGCGGCACGGAAGCTCAGGGAGCCGGGGTAGGACACGCGGGGGGCAGGGAGCCGGCCGACGCCGGTCAGCGCCACGGTCTGTGGGCTATCCGAGGCGTTATCTTCCACACGGAGCGTGGCGGTACGTGTACCCGTGTCCGAGGGGGTGAAGCGCACATTGATGGCGCAGTTGTCGCCCGGATTGAGGGACATCGGCACGGAGCAGCGGGGCGTGCTAGACTCGCCGTCACCGCCACCCGGCGCGACAGCATAGTCTCCAGGAGCATTGTCCGTCGTGGTGGGTGAGACGATGGTCATGCCGGTGATCGTCAAAGTCACGGCGCCCGTATTCTGGACGATGATCTGCTGGGTATTGGCCGTACCAGTAGCTTGTGTGCCGAAGTCAAGTGGATTTGGGCTCAAGGACACGGCGGCGCCGGAATCCGCCGCACGCGCTATACGAGATGTGCTGGAGGGCGGCGCGCTCGCCAGGGCCGCTGACGGTCCGCCGATAAGGACCGTGATCGCCACGATCAGATGGATTATCCGTGAAACCATGCCTCGTCGTGTCATCTCCGCCCCTCATCACTCTACCCGCTCGATCGCCACGCGGACCCGCCTGTCCGCCGACACCACGGGCCACGACCAATTAGCCCCATATCCGCGTCGCCGATAGTACCTTCCACCGTAGATAGACTGGTAGCCTGTATGCGATTGTATAGGCTAACCACCCCGTTTGACCATGCATTTAACCCACGCAATACCCACGCAATTGCGCGCATATGCGGATGCGCGGGCCGTTGCGTGGGTGACGCTTCGGGTGTATCCCACGGTGGCGCCACGCGGCCTGACCTTAAAAGGTCATGGCAGCGGACGGATCTTGAAAGATCTGCCTGGGCGCGACACGCGCGCCGTCCGTCTGTCGGACGGCCACCGCGATGGGCGCCGCGAGGCCTTTCAACGCTTGGTGTGCGTTAATTGGGCGGCTGGCGTCTCTACTGTAGGCGCGAAAAAGGATGCCGCTGTAAGCGCGAAAAAGGATACCGCGCTGAAAATAGGCGTGGGGAGCCGGCTCCCCACGCCTATTTTCAGCGCGGTATCCTTTATTTTCAGCGCGGTATCAAAAAATGGCGCGCACCAGCGCGAGCGGGCGATCCAACGCCGAGGACAGCTGTCCTCGGCGTT
>JAABUU010002103.1_pt1 | contig 29557 bp, 45 predicted proteins | sample 5559301 | NCBI WGS metagenome assembly JAABUU01 (sample SAMN10711884, study PRJNA513360) | rock metagenome | isolation source: Antarctica rocks | place: Antarctica: Victoria Land, Richard Nunatak white
GAAGTAGAGATTGAAGTTCTCACTCAGGACATCACTCGTTTGTTTCGCAAGTGTGAAGTCAGGCTGCAGAGGTTTGGTGACACTGGATCAGCCAGTGAAGCTGATGAGAAGGTGAGCCACACTGTCCTTGAATTTCCTTCATTGCTATATGCAATAGCTGGCAGCTGTTTATGCACATGCCTCTCCAGCGTGCTCCCTGCAATGTACTGAATCTGATGTGGCAAAGCAGTGCTGAAGCCCATCTACACACCCGGGCCCATGCAGATCATCACTGTACTATTCACATTTCAGTAGATGTGAACATAGTCATCCTGCCCAGCAAACCAGGCAATATGGTGTGCTTGTGCTAAGCATCTGTCCTGCAGTTGCGCTGTTTGGTTTTGTTGGATATCAAAAGATTATCTAACCCGTCTGTTGGAGAAAGAACATCATCTGTATTCCTAAGTCAAGCTGCTCGTCATGGCAGATGATCAGCCACAAGCTCCTGCTCACACATTCCTGGAATTGCAGAGATCTGTTTTGAATGGTCAGCCTGCATCTCCCATCTGCAGGTCAAACTGAACGTGCAGCGCACGCTTGCTATAGAGCTGCAGCGACTGTCTGTGCAATTCCGAAAACAGCAGAAAGCCTACCTGAACCGATTGAGGCAGAAGAATGGGCCATCTGCGTCCGGTGTCAGTTTCAGTGTGCTGGATGAGACAGCAGGGACTAGTGGGCGAGAGGCTCTGGACCCTGAGTATGACCCAGGCTTTAACGAGATTCAGGTACTGTCAGACACTACCAACACCTAGCACGCAGTTGTGCTAGCAGCATGGCAAGTAACAGGTCAACTTTATATCCTCCACTGTAAGGCTGATACAGCAGCTTGATCAACTATGAAGCATGTAACCAGACGTTTTTGAGCATATGCAGACTGCATTTTCTCCATGTTGCGTCGTATGCATGTGACATGGGGGTGTGAGTACAATGCATTGGCACAGCTTGTAGTCCGGCCCTACTGCTGTTGATTTGCACATGTGCAGCTCTTTTCTGCAAAACAAACATTAGCATTGACCCCCAAAAGCAAGCAACAGTAGAAGCAGTTCTGTCTAACACTAGCGGGGGACTGCAGACCATGAAGGTGGACACCATGGAAGTCCTGGCAGATGAGAGGGATAGGGAAGTGCGCAACATATTGCAATCCATCAATGATCTGGCACAGATCATGAAGGATTTGTCAGTACTGGTCATAGATCAAGGGACAATTCTGGACAGAATAGATTATAACATGGAGATGGTAAGATCGACAAATTTATATGCTGCATCATAAAGCATGCAATATGACTCACAAGTATCTGCGTCGAATGACGGCGCCTGTATGCATTTCTTGCCTTTGTCTTGCATAATTCTGCATGCACAGAGCAGTGTGCTGCTCCAGACAGATGTGACTTGGAGCCGGCTCTGCCATGATTGTCTGATGTCTGTCTATGAACCAGGTCTCAATTGCAGTATGATGAATCATGCAGGTAGCGACCAAAGTAGATGAGGGAGTGAAACAGCTGGTTCAGGCTGAGAAGACTCAGAAGCAAAGTCGCACCATCCTGTGCATTGTCTTTCTGCTGGTTGCGGTCATCTTCATGCTCTTTATCGTTGTATTCAAAGCCATCTTCTTCTGAATCCTAGCCCTGATGGGCAAGCCACCTCGTGCCACTCCCTCCTCACCTTGTATGCACCTTCCTGCTGCAAATCTGATGTTGCTCCAACCTGCAGCCTCCGAACGCAAGCATTTGCTGTTGAGCTCCTGGGCATATTTTGTTGCTGCTCCCCTGCTCAAGGCTGGCAGGGAATAACTCAATGTATGAGGCATACGCATGCTGGCAAGGTGTCCCAACAGCTTAGGGTCTCAAAACACTGTGCAGGCATTCTTCAACTAAGTACAGTCACTCGCAAGAAGCTTGTGTATTGAAAATGTATAGCCTAGGTGGGATGTCTGACCGCAAGACTGTACTTACCAGTATTACTTGCCAGTGACAACATCAAGTGTCTTGTTGACCAGGTGTGAAAACGCTTTGTATATTGTGCAATAATCCAAAACTTGTGACATCAAGCATGATTCAGCCAATCAAATAAGCCAAAGTCTCAATTTGCCTATGGGCTTCAAGCGGTTAGCGTCACTGGGACGCTTTCAAACCCACAGTCGCTGACGGTTACAGACTTGCTAACAGACCCTGATGAACTGCCCAAACTTTCAACATGCTGCAAGACTTCCATGCCAGACTCAACCTGGCCAAATACCACATGCTTGCCATCTAGATGAGGCTGAGCACCAAACGTGATGAAGAACTGAGAGCCATTTGTATTAGGTCCAGAATTCGCCATGGACAGCTGACCAGCTTCAGTGTGCTTGAAAGGAAATCCCTCATCATCAAACTTTGCACCATAGATTGACTCTCCTCCTGTGCCGTTGCCTTTGGTGAAGTCACCAGCTTGTGCCATGAATGATGGAATGACTCTGTGAAAGCTGCTGCCTTTGTAATGCAGAGGCGCCCCTGATGCTGTTTCACCCTGCAGGACAATGATGCTCATACGACTCATGATGTCATTAGACACAGAATGAGGAGTACAAACAATTCACAGCATGGACAAGGCAGATACCAAGCATATACTTCTGTCTGTGACATTTATCATGAGACATGTACTTGTTGAGTCTGGAGGTACAGAGCAATAAAGTTCATGTCTTTGCGTCTCCTCAGGTACGGCAGGCCTCACCAATGACTATGACTGCCCTTTTGGGGCATAGATGTTTGTGACACAATGAAACCAGCGCAAAGGTAGGCGCAATCTGCAGATTACATGACTGTGATGCATAAAGGTGCAGCCCCTCAAGCATAACTCGTTGAAAACAAACCTTGTCCCCAGCACATAGCGCCCTGAAGTTCTCCACAGTCCTTGGCAAGGTATTGCCATATAAGCCAAAAACTAATCTGCCAATCGGCTCTCCATCTACGGCCATGTCAAAGAAAGTTCTGTGGGTCACCGTGGCATCAGCAGGTGGTGTTGGCTGAGATTCTAAGGGAGATGGCCAGCTGTCATGACCTATGACTGTCTTTTCCAATGTAACATGAATCATACGGCCAAGGTCTGTCTCTTCAAATACCCAAAAGCAGCCTGCAGAAGTGGTCCATATATCTGTCTCTGAGCCGCATGTTGGAGCTGGATTCTGTTGCTTCAACAATTGCTGTAAAGCATACCATCTATATTTACTGCTTCAGGCAGGTCTCCTGACAGCAAAGATTCACCCTTGACTGTCAGCTTGAGTCTATTTGGGTGCACCTGAAAGCTGAGGTCCGCCTTGTGAACATCAGCATTGATTGGCACAAGCAGGTGAACTTCGTCTGTCGTCTGAAGCCAACCGACATCCAGATTTTCACCCTGCAAGGGGCTGTGACTCAGAAAGAGGTGGCATGCAATAGGCTCGATGCCAGTTATCCTTGCTTACTGGCTTTAACGCCTGCAAGCGGCTGCTGGGAAGGTGTATGCATGTCTTGCGAGTCCTGTGACTCATATGCAGTCTCGAGTGCAACCTGTGGTATGTGCGCTGCCCGACAGCATGCTGTGCATGCCTGACAGCATGCTGGCAAAAAGCACTCATGGAAGTCCTTCCGTGAGCGAGACGAAGGCCCAAAAGGATCTCAGTGGTGTTCTAAACGGCAGTGAACACTTCTTATGCTCTGCAAGCCTTTTTATTGTCAATCTTGACCGAGCATTAACTGAAAGCAGCTGCTGAAGAAGCCGACTGTTGTGAAACGCTTGGAAAGGATCGGAAAAGCTTATTCGGGTGACCATCAAAGCCGTGCAGATGATGACAGCTGATTTAAGCCGGTCGAACAAGTCTGCAGCGAATGGACACCCTGACGTTGTGAGCGCAAGACCATGGCCGCGTCAACCTACCGTTTTGATCAGACGATGCTGCGCAGTTTCGAGAACTCTATGAGCAACGCCAAGCACATTGTTATTTTGACAGGAAAGTTGCCTTTTCGTGAAACATGTGAGACCTTTGCGGAAGTCAGGTTTGGAGACTGAGTGCAAGCTTGCAAATGCATGCAGGTGCTGGTACATCTGCGGAGTCTGGAATACCAACTTTCCGAGGAGCTGGAGGTTTGTGGAGGAAATACCAAGCCACTGAGCTAGGCAAGCATGTCCTGCATCACACGCAGCACTCGTGCGAGTTTCGCTGGTCAACGACCAGACCATATTCTTCAACGCAACTCATACCTGCAGCTACACCTGAGGCTTTTGTCAGAGACCCTTCACTTGTGTGGGAGTTCTATCATTGGCGCCGGGAGGTATGATGACTGTCATGGCACACTAACTCTGCTTAGACACTAAACTGTCTTGTACAACAGCATCCGTATGACAGGTGGTGTCCAGAAGCAAGCCAAATAAAGCGCACTTTGCTCTTGCTGCCTTGGAAAAGAGATGCAAGGGGGAAGGCAAGAAGTTGACCCTCATCACGCAGGTAAGACCCGCAACAGTACACAGGGTCATGCGTACATTCTGCAACTTCTGCTGAGCCAAGCTAATGTACCCCTGGTACATGTGTGTCCACGTAGAACATAGACCGCCTCCATCAGGCAGCTGGATCGCAGAGCATCATAGAGCTTCATGGCTCTCTATGGATGGTCTGCCGTGCCAACAGGTGAGCACACACATCAGCCAGACTATCCTCTTTTCACCATGATCATGATCTTCTTGTGAACTTTCCAATGGTCTGAACCAGCAACGCTGATAATCAGCCAATGGTTGGCATTTGGCATATGCATATTGTAGGTAGCATCCAATCTGCTCAGCTTGCGAGGAAGCAGCCATATATGCAGTATTTTTGGCTTTCCTTGCCACCTCGATTTCAAATCAGAAAGTAGCTGGGACACAAAAGCGGCAACATGCTGCATGCAAGTGTGATATGGTCTCACATGCACACCTGTCGAGCATATGCAATCTGCAAATCAGACATCCACTTCCCTCAAAGTTTGTTGCTTACCCTATGCAGACAGGGCTACCGACCTCATGATCAGAAGCCATGGGAAGACCGCACACAACCACTGGTAAGCTTCATAGCAGCCTTGCTTCATATTACAATTTGTGTTGATGACTTCACTCTGAGTATAGCATGGCAACGTCAACCTAGCATCAGACCTAAAGCACCGGACTTGAGTTTTTGTCACCATCATCTTGTTCAGGCACGGCTACCTAAACATCTGCCACAGTTCATGAGTCAGTACAAGGTGAGATAAAGCTGATTGTGACACGCACATGTTAAAGATGTCACCCCCTGGGCAGCCCGGTATAATACTTGGCTTCTCATTAAATTGACGCCGAAAGGTGTAGTCTTTTCTTTTTCTTTTCTTAAAGATGTGACCATGAGCAAGTGGCAGGTTGTTTGCAGGTGCCAGCGCTGCAGGGCCAAGGGGCACCAGATATTGAGCACCATGCCAACATACCTCTCGAGAAGCTCCCACATGACTCACAGGGTCACTTGCTGCGCCCAGGTGTGGTGTGGTAAGGCTTTGCATGGACTGAAGCTGGTTCACCAAATGCCATTTTACCAGCTAGCATGTTGCGTACATTCGTGTCCAGCAATGCATAAGTCTCAAGAGCAGACAAAGCTCCATTGTGCGCACTTAGGTAGAGTGCACTGCCAGCAGCTGTGCACTTTGTGTTAGCAGCATAGTGCCTAGCCAGCGCTACATGATGCCTTACTGGGGATCACACTGACTGAACAAGAGTGTGCGTGTCAGCTGGGTCAGGAGCCAACCATAGACAGTGTAGCGAAGTTTCCATGCTGTACAGGTTTGGAGAAGGTCTAGATCCTGATGTGCTGGGGAAGGCTGCAGAGGCATTGCAGACATGTGACCTCTTCATGACCATTGGCACATCTTCTGTGGTGTACCCAGCTGCCGGCTTTGCAGCTCAGGTGGATCTCCTCTTGACTGCTGTTGGCTGCCCACCCTATCAGACTGCACAGGACTTGGTCTGCAAAAATAAATGCCACCACCTGCTGCAGACTACAGTCGATACTCTCCAACACGCATAGACTGAAACCATGCGCCAGACTTCAGACTACTGCATGCCTGCAGGGAGAGACACACATGGTTGATGTCTAACCTTTGTTTACGCATGTTCTTTAGTGACCAAGCTGTGGTGTATATCGTGCACAGGACTCATTGGTAGATACATTGCACAATGCACCACTCACTTGTGAGGGACTTTGAGACACATGTTGCCCTCAAGAAGCTGTGAACAAGCCTGCATCAAATGTGCAGGTCGCTGCAAGAGGCGTGCCTTTGGCAGAAGTCAACCTGGATGTCAGTGAAGCAACTGACATCTGCCAGTATGTCTTTCAGGTGAGCCCTTTGTCAATGTGAGCTGTAATGCAGCATGAAATCATCAGATGTGATATGCATTGCTCACTATTTGCATCCACAAGGACGTGTAATCATTAGTAATGTTATGCACGTGAACATGAACACTACATAACATACAGAGCCCAAAGTTACATCCTTGTGTCAAGTGCAGTATGTCGTCATGGCAAACGAGGCGGCAGTACAGCATGACAGTGGCTCACCAATTGGTTTTGCGGAATATGTATGATTGTGGTGTTGACGGCAATGTGCAGGGCAAGGCTGGTGAGATCCTGCCTGGGTTGTTGGATGTGGCTGTGTAAGTGTGTAAGGAGCTACGGTATGGGCATCTGTGGACATGTGCTATGTGTTATGTCAGACTGCAAGGCCCTCAGAACGAACGGAGGATGCTTTTTACCAGGTCGTATGTGGCCTGAGTGTATGTGGAGCTGCAGGTTGCCTTGCAAGTCATCTTTACTGACTGTGAATATACAGCTGGATTAAGCACTTTAAGGCTAGGCCTATATAGTGCTTTGCTGGGTCCTTTAGTAGACGATGTTGACATGCTTACTTTACCTGACATAAGTATCTGTGCGCAGTGTTTGTGGCCTTTCCCAATGCTCAGTGCCATGCAGGTCTTGGTTTCGGAGCGACGTAACTTTATAATCGCCTGCAAGAGACATTATGGCAGTGCACATTGAAATGTCCATGTACATTGAAACATGAGTGCCAATGCGATCTTATTTGCTCAACATGAAAGTCCCTTAACGCACAGAGCTGTAGGATGTATGATCTGCATGTCAAATTCAGTGCAACCACCAGAAAAAATTATGCAGGCATTGTCAACACTGCGTGTGCAGTCCACAGACCAAAAAGTAGCACGCATTCCTTTCGTGACTCGGAAGGAGTACTAGTTCCGAGGTGAGACAGTAAAGTAAGCTAAGTCAACAAACTCCATGCAAAAACTCAATCATTTCACAAATAAAGGTCCCCAAACAATCACACAGGCATTGCAACAACAACATTGCACTGATATTCTGTTCAATGCGCTGAAGACAGCTCTATCAGTCCTCCATATCACTGTCATCAGAGAGTTCGTAGTCTTGCAGCACATCCTCCTGGTCATCGTCTCCTGCTGCAAGAGCGTCAGCAGCAGGCCTGGACTTGCTGCTTTGCTTGCCAGCAGCCTTCTGCTTGCCCTTGCCCTTTGCTGGCAGCAGACTGCCCTCAAATGCAGCTTGACCCTGCTGCACACAAAAACGCTGTTCAGTTGTGCAAACGATGCACAGCCAACTGGGATTGGTAACAAGCTACAGTGCAAAGGCTTACATCTACTGGCAACATATCTTGCACTTTTGTAGCAGAGTTCCCTGCCAAGCAGGGACATGATGGCATGCAAGAAGCCACACTGCGCGCAAGGGGATTGTCTGTTCAAACAATCTTGTGTCTCCCTGGGACACACCAGAGTTCGAAAATGCCAAGGCACAACTGAAGATGGTGTCATGAGTGAGCTCACCTCATCTGCCTCCTGAGCATCATCCTCGCGCTCTGACTGCTTCAAAGGGGCCTGTTCCTCCTCTTCAGAGTCAGACGCACCATCTATCAGGCTAGCTTTACGAGGCACTGAGACCTCATCAGAGCTCTGCATGGCTCGCCGCTGCACAGCCTTCTCCCTCAACACCAGAGCATACTTCTGCAAAGGGGCCTGCACCACACAACCACAACACCTGCAACTCTGCTTCTGCCGCATGCATGCACGACATCCTTGCAATTTGAAGATATCAGCACTTTGAGCCAATTGACTCACTGCTGCTGCTGCTGCTTACAAATTACGGTGCATGTGCATGATGAAAGACCCAAATTCAACAGAATGTTCAGCAGAAATTCCTTGCAAAGGCACATGACATGGGCCAGTAGTGCTGGATCTGAGCGGCGCCTCACCTGATGAGCAGCCGACTCAGTCTGGAGGAATGTGTTGACTTGTGCCGTGTCTTTGGGGCTGAAATCAACTTGCTGCCGCCGCTGGCTCACGAAGGCCATGTTGCGCTCCAGGGCATCTGCAAGCGCCCTGGAAGAGGTACGGAAGCGCTCCACCTTGCACTGCTTGCCAAACTTGCGCAGGTGCAGCAGGGGCAGATGTGCCAGCTCTGGGAAGGCAATGCTGCAGGACCACTGGCTCAGGTGCTCTGCCAGTAGTTCAATCACCTACAAAAGTGTGTGATCTGTGTTGAGGCTGAGCTTTCTGCCTGGACGATGCCTGGCTGTATGCCTGGCTTATGCCCACAAGCATTTCAGATGCACAGCAGCAAATGAGCTAACTTTGCAAAAGAACAGGTGCAAAAGCACGAATTCAATCGAGTCAGCCAGCAGCTCAATATGTGAGAGACTCAAGGACTGATTATTAGATGTTGACAGACATGGCATTTATCAAACAGATGTCAATGAGCTGAGTCTGGAATGCATTATTGCACAATACGGAAACAGACGCCCCTTTGGCAACTCGGCTGTCAGTGCAAGCAGGCGCTTGAACGCTTGGTTGTGCAATCTGACTAGATCTGCATTTGCGTGCATTTCACGCACAAGTAGGTATGTTCTGCACTGCAACAGGCAATGCAATGTCATTGCCCCCCTCCACTCAGCTGAGTGGTGCGTTATCATCAGCTTGGTTGGAATCAAGAACACCATCAATATGCAACTGCTGCGCGCAGACAAAAAGCAGCCAGAGCAGGGCGTCTTTGAGCTGTGGCCATAGCAAAAAAGATCTGATGGCGACAGCTGGCAAGACAAGGAGCAAACCTGTGACACAATCTCCTCTTGGAAAGCTGGTGACCTGAGGGCATTCTTGCTGACACGCAACTGCAGGGCCAAATCGGGCATGCCCCCAGCCCCTGCCTGAGGCCTTTTGCTGAGCTCTCCCCACTGCAGGCAGTGAAACATGGCCATTGATGACATGAGAGGAACAAAGGCAACTTGCAATGGAAAATGACAACATTGCATGGTCATGGCCATCAAGCAGGACGTGCATTTTAACTTTTGATGAGGCAGCATGAAGAGCAGTAGACACCATATCGAAGCAGTAGACACCACACCAAACAATGCCCCCCTGAATGCATGAGATTACAGCACAAGCACTTGAACAGCCTGCATCTAGATATGTTACATAAGAGCTTTGCAAAGAGCTCCAAATAGGGTTCAAAACGTAACAGCACTTTCTGCACAGCTTCTTGGCATGCATGTGACACAAAACTCCTCCTACTTCCACATCACGCATAACATGTTCTACACATGGAAAAGCAAGATTTCTGTGTGAAGTGTGATGCATGCAGCACTATAAGTTATGCCTGGAGCGCTGACTGCCAAACAGGACCTCAACAGGAAACTACTCAAGGGCTGTCTGCACCTGAACCTAGGGGAAGACACGTGTTTTGAATGGATGGTTATATGGGTGGGTAAGTGAGTGAATGAGCGAGTGAGTGAGCAAGCAAGCATGAGTGACTGCCCGCCTGAGCAAATTTGGACATCAGCACGTCTCACTATGAGCACTCACAATGAGATATGGCATGTAGCGCACCTGGAGCATCTCCAGCAGCAAGGGAGAGAGGGGGATGAACTGGCCCACTGCCTTCCCCAAACCCAGCAGGGCCCGAATGCAGCGCAGGCGCAGTGGGAAGTACCTGGGTGTAGGCACAAGGCGCACGCTGCCCAGCAGCACTTGTGTCAAGGGGTACACCAAGGGCCTCAGCTCCTGCAGGCGCAGATGGGCGCCATTGCTTAGCACAACAAGGCAAATTGTGTTTGTGGCACTACATAGATAAATTTGGTATGGAGCACCGTGTCTGACGTCAACACATACAATTGCAAGATGAGCTCACAGCTGGGGAGGGATGGCGCAAGTTATTAAAAGTTAACGATTGCCAGATGAAGATTTGCTGTACTATGGCCAGACCTGTCAGGCATCAATTTCAGAAGAGGCATCCAAACAACTCCAACAGGGTTTCTGGAAAAACACTTTTCCTTGTCTGTGCATCAGCACATCCATTGACAGTTCTTATTGCTAGCAACAAGCAGGCCATCAAACCATCCTAGTTTTCCAACAAAGTGTGTGGGATTAGTGTCAGACTGTCTCCTCTTGCTATCAGCATAAGCAGGCAGCGCTTTGGCTGACAGGACTCAGCAAGTGGGCAGCAATCTCTGTTATACACACTATCATTTACAGCCTTCTTCATGTGGGCTCACAGCCCTACTCACAGCCTCCCTTCATGAGCGCTCACAGCCTCCCTTCATGAGCGCTCACAGCCTTACTCATGAGCGATCACAGCCTTACTCACGAGTGCTCAAAAAAGCAAGTTACCTCACCTGCTTGTCAGCATGGGCAGCCAAAACCTTGGCCCACAGCTCCAAGCAGTTCACAGTCTGCCAGCAATACACCTCCCTGAAAGCATCTTTGGTACGCATAGCCAGTGCCCCCCTCAGCAGCACTGCCAGTTGCCTGATGCCTGTGAAAGCCTGCTGATAGGAAGCTGCCATGTCCAAGCCAAACATCTCCACCACACAGCTCGCCATGAAATGTATGTGGGGCACGCTGGCCGCGTTCACGAATCTAGCGTTCTGTACAAAGCTGCGGTACACACCCTGCAGGCACAACATAAGAGGCTGAGAGAGATTGGCAGTGTAGTGTTGCCTGCTGTGGCGCCTCTGTCCAAGTCACTCATCTTAGGTATACACGTGAAGCAGCTGTAACGCAGGCTTGCGTTGACAGCTTTGCACTTTGCCTCTCATAATGCTGTCATCTCAACCCATAGTGACAGCAGAAGAAAGAAGGAGTTCAAAAGAAGACACAGGCAGAGTCTACTTCACAGTCCTTCACATTCTAGCCTGACCAACTGACTGACTTGTGCATGACCCCACAAGGCCAAGCAGGCTTGATGGTCTCACTACAGGCATGCCGACTCCTGTTTGTATGACAACAACACCAGTTTGCATGACCCGTTTGGATCTCCTCTTTGCATGACAGGAAGCATACCTTGAGAGCTAGCTCTAGGGCAGGAGGTGGCAGCATGGCCGCCATGTGACGGATGAAGAGGAGCGCCTGCAGGCGAGGGGCCTTGTCAGCACCCCCAAAGATGGTCAGCACCTGCCGTAGAAACTTCCGCTGCAGCTTCACAAAGGGAGCCAGCAGTATTACAGACACACGCAACCTGCGCAGCGTGAAGGTGAGCATCGCGCTGTCTGTCATCTGACCTGCATGCAAGCAACATGATCTGTTTCGCAGGGCAGGCCTTTGCTCAACTTTGTCTTGCTGTTTGCTTCTTGCATCTAACAGCACAAATTTCAATTCTGACAGATGGCTTTTCCCAGTGGCAATCAGATTGTTGCACGCTCAACATCATGACGACATCGTGACTTGTGAGCATGACTTCGTGCATGCGCTAGTGAACAGCATCTGAAGTTTCCGCACAAAGGCATCGTATGAAAGTCGTAAGCACAGCTCACCCAACAGATGCAGGGAGTTGCCAAGAAAAGACTTGAGCAGGCCTTCAACTTTCTTCATTCTCTTGGACCTCTGAACATCCCGGGCTGTCACAACCGTCAGCTCATCCAGAGACAGCATCCTCAAAAAAATGTGATTGCCCTCTTTCAGCACAAACAGCATGAGCTTGTTGAACACTGCACTGCTGGAAATCTTCATTGTCTCGTGCACCTGCTCCTCTGTATCACCATAATGACACGCCAGCCTATACGCCTGCATGCCAGCAATTCGTTGTAATAATGATGATGATAAAAACAACAACAACAACAATATTAATAGCAGCCACTTGATGTGAAAGTGGAAAACAAGCTTTTCATGTTTTTGTTGCTGTGATGCAGTCCCAGCATGCCCATCATTGGGCTTGCTGAGCTGTGCCCTCTGGCCATTGCCTTCTGACACGGGTCCAGTGATCTGTAGCTTGTCTGCACTGATCAAGTCCAAGACATGTGACACATCAGCAAGCAAATCGTATAGGTACTCATGCCAATACATGCAGCCATGACAGGTGTTGTCACATGCTTTGCAAGGACAGGACAACTGCACAGGGCATTGCCAGACAAAGCGCACAGCCAGAGCAACTGCAGAATGTACAGTGACAATGACCATGACGTGAGCCCAGCACATGTGCACCTGTAGGAGCTTGTGCATGGCTGCAGGGGAGGCGTTGGCCTTTGCTGCATTGCACCAGGCCTCCACCATGGCGCGGCTCACATGCTTCTGCTGCCCTGCATACACTCTTTCTGATGAGCACTGCAGCCATGAAAAGCTACAGAACAATCAAACCTGCAGCCTGCACGTTACAATGCCTGCATTGATTTTTGAGATAGCCAGCAGCTGCAATGCTGTACTCAAAAGGCTGACATCAGGGCGGTTGCAAACTGTTGATATCATGAAAGTAAACAGGAGGCTATGAAGTCAGACAAGACTGCCGTGTTACAAGTACCCAGGGGAAAAGCTCAGCTACAGAAGCAAGAGTGCGTTCAAGGAGCGCGTACGCCCTCATACAAGAGGTGTCAGAATCATTGTGCTGAATCATCACTGCTTTTCCCATCCTACTGGCAACAATCCTACTTGCAACCATTCACTGTACTACAAAACTGTTGTCTGGGTTCTCACCAGGCCCAGCAATTCACACAAGCTGCCCAGATATGAAGGTTCTGGCACCATTTTGCATGCAGTGTGACATTTGGCAGGCTAGTTTTAATAGCAGAGTCAACATGTGACTAAACCCCTTGGGAGTGACCATTCAACACAGGTGTTTTACATATCATCTTACCTGAAGTGGTGGGCTGTTCCTGTTCTTCTGCTCCCTCCATCGGCAAATGCACAGTTGCCTCCTGTAGCTAACATGTTGCTAAGGTCTGCAGGATATGGGCTATTTCCATGTGTTTGCTGGGTCAGGTCCAGCTCACAGAGCCAGCAATATTTGAATACAACCAGTTATGCACACTAATGCTGCTGCACTTGAGAGTGGCAGTTGATGTGCTGCACATGTCCTGCCTGGTGTGTCTGCACTGTGCTACTTTAGGACTTGTCAACCCCTTTGAACAATTGAAAAGCAGATTCGTAACCCTTTTAATGCGTACTGGTGAAACGTCCAAGGCCTGTACATTACTTGCCTTTTCTTTGAACCTTTTGCAAGAAAACACTGTTGTTAGTCACAACTCTCTCCACAAAATGCTCCACAATTGACATGCAATTGTGCACCTTGGCCATCAATCACAACTCTGATCTGGTCAAGCTGTGATGCCAGCTTACCTGTTCATCTTCTGATGCATCTTCCATGGTCCCTTCCTCCTCTTCGTCATCATCTTGCCCAAACTTGAGCAGCTCCTGGTCAGTCTGCTGCAGATACTCATAGAATTCTGGATCTTGCTCTCTCAGAGCCTCAAGCTGAGCCTGGTGAGATGCAATTTCGGTCTTGTATTGCCTGTTTTGAGCCCGCACAGGATCAGCCTCAGTGTCAGCATCATCATCTGGACCACAACACAGCATGCGGTGGGTGTTGTGTGATTTGTGTCACAAGTTGTGTGCCAGTCTTGATACGTCACTACACATTGCAAGTTGCTGCTGCTATCATGCATTGCCGATGCTCATTGCCAATGATCTGCATGTATGCTATGCTATGGCAAAGAATGAATCACCAGCAAGGCGCCAGGACCTGAGCTTCTGCTGTCAACTGCACAACTTCCTGCTTAACGTGTTGTTATAAACTCTATGGGTTTATAAAGCAACATGTTGGTACCCTCTGCATGCTCTGCTGTGTACACCACTCAATGTCATCCCTAACAAGGACATGCAGCCTTCTGAAACTCAATATGCATACATTGCATTTGCATACAAATACCCATGTGCGTTAATAAAGAAGGGTCAAATGGGACGCTTGATCCTGCAGCATGTGACTCACAATCCTGCAGGATGCAGCTCACCATCTGACTCTGACGCTGAGCCCGCATCAGCAGCTGCACTTGTCATGTCATGCGCATCCTGCTCTGCATCACTGTCCAGTGTGGCTGCATCATCACCGGCCTCGCCCTCGCTATCGCCACTGTCTGAGAGATGGTCCTGCTGAGCGTCCACTGACATGAAGCCCCCATTGAGAAAATCATCCACGTTGAGCCCTGCTGGAGCACACTTTGCAGGCCTTGCCTTGTCTGCATTCATGACATGACATGCCTGCAATGTGTTTCTATGGATGGCCGAAAGATTGCTGGAGATAGAGGGCTATGACAGCAAACTTTGAGTTGATTTCAGGCAAGACCTGTGTACTTGGACAAATAGCTTTTGGCGGGGCAGTCCAAGCTGGCTTTTGCACTGACGTGCAAAGGCTTCAATCGCGATGGACGCACCTGACTTCTTTCTCTGGGCTGCCGCTGACTGTTCCTGCACCTCGGCAGCTTTGGCAGCGTCTGCTTTGTCTCGTCTGAAGTGAAGCTTTTTCTTCTTATGAACACCGCCACCAGCGATCTTTTTCTGGAACTTCTTGACGCCTTTCTTGACCTTGCCCATACCCGCTGGTCAAACTTTTCCGAGCGCACTTGGCAACTGCGCAACGCCAGTCTTGTGCCAGTCTTCCGAAACGCTCGCTGCCAGACTGCGGCAACCCTACAGGGTGACTCAAAACCCTGAAATTCAAACAACCAGCTTTGACCAGATTTGACTAATTTCGGCTGTCTGCAGAGCTTGACAATAGAAGTCAACATCGACACTGCATTTTGCCATCGAAAGAGGCTGACAATTCTGAGTGTGACGAAGTCAACTGCAACCTTGCCACTGACGCCTTCACAACGCCAAATTCACCTTCTTGTCACGACTTTCCAACCTTCGGGCAAAGTTGATTTGTATAGCTTCTGCCGCACAGTTGCTTGCTATCGAGAGCAGAATGGTGTCGCAGCTGGCTGCAGACATGGGACAGGTCAGCTAGAAGTCGCAGAACATCATCTATCGACTGAATGCTTGCAAACCTCTTAGGTGCCATTGTGCAGCCTGAGGATCCCACACTGGAAAGGTCTTTCCGTGGGCACAAGGATGCGGTGACATCGGTTGCATTCAACCACAACATGAAACAGTTGATCTCTGGTAGCTTGGACGGCTGTGTCATGGTCTGGAACTTCAAGCCACAGCTTCGAGCCTTTCGATTTGCTGGTCACAAGGTCAGCTGCGCTCACTTTCTGAACCTCATGTTTCTCATCACACAGCTACTTGCTGTCTTCTTTCAATTCTGCGTTTGCATGACCTTGCACATGCTGCTTGCAGGCAGCTGTTATGTCAGTAGCTTTTGACGGGGTGAATGGCACTATTGCCTCTGGTTCCAAGGACAAGACAGTGCGTCTGTGGCAGCCCTCAGTGTAAGATTTCACTCACTTTGCTGGCAACATGCCATGCGCAGCAGCTTTTTCCCAACTTGCGTGAGCCATTGCACCTATAACTTAACAGCCCAGACTTTGTTCATTGGCAGGGAAGGAAGATCTTCAGTCCTCAAAGCTCACACCGGCACTGTACGATGTGTCAACTTCTCTGCAGATGGCAAGTTGCTGATCACTGCTGGTGATGACAAGACTGTCAAGGTATATCACCACCCTGTACAACTCTGAAGACATCACAACAGCACAGAGATATAAAACATAAGCATGTGCAGCCCAACAAAACAGCATGTGCATGCCTATACGGTTGATCTCCGCATGGATTTTGCAATGCAAACATGCAGTCGATTGGCATGCTGCCCGTGCACAGCACATGGCACCCACACCCAATTGTCAACAGTGCGTCCACTGCAGCCGTCACAGCATGCAGAGTAGTAATGTCCATGATCTTGCAAAGTCCATAATCATGAAAGAGTCTCACAGAGCTTCACACCACCTTAGTGGAAAGCTGCGGTGATATACACAGTATGGCTCCACTGCCTGCATCACAGCACTGCAGAAATACCAGCCTAGCAGAAAATTGTACCAAACATCATCAAATCATCACCAAAGCCTGGGCAGCGTAGTGAGAAATTTATGCCAGAACACTACAACAAGTTCATGTAGCGCATCGGCCCAGGATGACAGCCTTCACCTGCACTGCCTGGCGCAGGTATGGTCAGTACCAGGGCAGCGCTTCCAGTTCACCTTCTCAGGCCACAGCAACTGGGTGAGGAGCTGCTGCTTCAGCCCTGACGGCCGCCTGGCTGTCTCGGGCAGTGATGACAAGACAGTGCGCATCTGGGACGTGGCCACCCGTCAGTGTATCCGTGTGTATGATGACCACAGCGGCTACGTCAACACCGTGGCCTTCCACCCGGATGGGACCTGTGTTGCTTCAGCTGGCACAGACAATGCCATCAAGGTCAGAAGTTGCGCCCATTGTGGCTTGTGACTACCATGCATGAGGACCAATGACTGCTGTGGGTGTGCTGACTCACTGCCCATGTGCTTTTGCTGTTTTGGCTGGCGCTTGCAGTGCAGGCTCAGACCAAAACTTGCTCCTGTGCAGTAGCTACAACACTGACTGTGTAACACAGCAATCACCATTGTGTCCCTGACAGGCTTATGTCAGCCAGGTCCACAGCTGTATGCAATACTGAGCTGTTCCTTAGGCTCTTCAGAAAACTCTCCCAAAGGAGACTGCATGCATGTGACAAATCTTCACGACCAGCATAGGATCAGGAAGCAAGTGTACACTAATGTTCACGCACCTGCTGGCATGTGTGGACATCTGAAGCATATTCAAGCAGTCCATGAGACTTCATTGTAAGCATAGCTTTTGGTATGCCAGCTGAAGTAATGGTGTGCAGGTATGGGATGTGCGGTCAAACCAGCTGGTGCAGCATTACTCAGCCCATTCAGGGCCAGTAACTAATGTGGCTTTCCACCCCTCAGGAGACTTCCTGCTCTCATCATCCTTGGATACCACTCTCAAGGTACGACTGGCCTGATGCAACATTGGCAGCTGCTTGTGTTGTTGAAGCGTTGACGCAGATGTTGCCTACCGATTTGACTGCTGCACACTTTATGTAATGATCAAAGGCATAACACATTAGGAATGTGCTCTGCTAGTATTTTTTTCTCTGCTTTTTCCTTCTTTTGATACAGAAGTAAGCTTCAAGCATGACATCATCATGCAGCCTGTACCTATGTCACATTGCATGCAATCTGAAGCACACTGGGCAAATGGTGCATACATGGCAGATGGTGCTCTGCAGGTATGTTTGACCCAATGCATGCAATAAAAGCAGAGCAGGGTGTACACACCATGCATGGCCCTTGTACCAATGAGAAGTGTTGTGGCTGTTGCACTGCCATAGGTTTGGGACCTGCGAGAAGGGCAGCTGTTTTACACCCTGCATGGGCATGAAGGTGCAACGTATGGGGTGGACTTCAGCCCTGCAGGTGACTTCTTTGCATCAGGCGGTGCAGACGAACAGGTCCTGGTGTGGCGCACAAACTTTGACAGAGTCATGGCAGACTACGTCCTGACATCTGTGCAGCCCAACCCACGCCTTGCAACCACATACCCTACTGCTGCTGTCACTGTTGAAAGCCCCAGGCCAGTATCAGCTGCGCCGCCCCCAAGGATTCCTAGGGGTCTGGAGGGGGGAGGGGGAGCTGGGCCACCTGCCAGCCGCACCCGATCGCCTACTCGCCAGATTCCAACTTGCATTGCAACTGAGCCATATCATAGCGTTCCCAGCAGCATGGCTGCAGTCAGACCAGCTGCTGCAGATGCAGCTGTGGATTTGAGCAGTGGTCCAGAGCACAGGTGGACATGTGACAGCGCAGAAGAGCATCGGGACAATGAGCAGTCAGGGGCATTCAAGTGTCAGCATGTTGATGGAGATGGGTCACATGAGGTGTTCATACCACCACCAATGAATCTGGCAGACTTGCCACCTGCTCTGTCTGCTACGCTGCAGCACATTGTAGGTCAGCTGGATGTCTTGACACAAACTATGGGCCTGTTGGAGGAGCGATTAACAATCAGCGAGGACAAGATGCATCGGCTTGACAAGGGGCTGCAGTTGCTCCACAAGCAGCCATCAGTTGACAGCACCAGTAGTCCTAAGCTGCATGTTGCTTGATTGTATACGTATGCCTTGTTGACTTGCTTGTTCTTGCTCACATTCGGCACTGTACAATCTGTGGGTTAGAAGTAAAAGTAACTGTGTCAGTCTTAATTTGCTAACTGTATGTGGTGTTTGACATACACATGACAGCATCACAACTTCGAAGTGACACTGTCAACATTGCCTCAACAGACTCTCATAGCCAAGCTGGTGTTGACTATGTTGTACTTCTTCAAACACCAACAGTGCTGTTCAGAACAGCACACCAGCGGTCTGACACAATATTGACCAAGACATCACACTGCGAAGAGAGGTCAAAGCTGAACCGGTACATTGTTGTCATGCTCACAGCAGGTGCAAAAACCATGTATATATGTAAAGGAAAACATAGGTGCGCAAATCCTTATACGTTCGTCATTATTTGAACAGAGGTCAAGATAAAGGTGCCATGCTTGGAGGGCCGTGTCCATTGCGCTGCTTGAGGCCTTTGGTACAGCTCTACAGCAGCGTCAAAAGCTGCTCTGTCTGCTCCCTTACCAGCAGCCACAGCTGCTGAGGGCTGCTCATTGTGTATGGCAGAATACATGTAGGCACTAGCTATTTGCACTGTATCTGCAGCGGGTGCAGTCTTGCCATCACTGGTCTTCAGTAGCAACTGGAATTTATCATGGAGACGCTCAGGAACCAGGTCAGGGGCTATGCGCAGCTGGCTGACTTGTTGGCGCAACCGTGCATCAGCATTTGCTTTACGGCGGGCTGGGATGGCAGGGTCGACAGCCGGCCTGGAGGAAATGCCAGGTCCCCCCCCTCGGCCCCCCTGAGTGAAAGCGCCTCTACCGGGAGCAGGGCCTGGTCGATTCAGCCCTGCTTCAGCAGGGCCGTCTTGACCTCTGCTGAAGGGTGTGGGTGCTGACGTGTCTCCCGGCATCCCATTAGGCAAAAACCCTGAAAGAGAAGTATGTTTGCCAAACAACTCTGATTGTTACAATCATAAGCACAACAGCTATTGCAGATGAAGGTGTGAAGCTTGAGCATTGATGCAACAGGTAGCATCAGGCTGCTCTGTACGACGAGATGTGATATGCAAGCAGATCTGTACCCTGCATCTGTTAGCGATGGCAGCGCAAAAGACAAAAAAGTATACTGGTTGCCTTTCTATTGTGACTGTGATGAAAGGAGAGGTATTGCATTGCTGACCACATACAAGCAACGTGAAAGTCAGTGGAGCCATAAACGAGCAAGGCCAAACTCACCAGTGCGGCCTCCTCGACCCCTGAACGGAAGAGAACCCCTGCCTCTGAATGAGCCATCAAATCGCCCCCCTTCCATTCTGCCACCACCTTCAAACCTGCCCCCAAAGCGGCCGCCTCCCCCAAAGCGCCCTCTGGGTACAAAAGCCCCTCTTCCCCCTCTGCCTCCCTCTGTACTGCCATGGGGACCATCTGATCCCCATTCTCCACCTGGGTTATGCCCTTGAAAGCCTGGGCCATCAAACTGGCCTCTACCTCTGCCTAGACCGCGTCCAGCAGCAAACCCACCACGCCCAAAGCCGCCACGATCAGTGAAGCCGCCCCTGCCGCCAAATTCTGAAGGACCTTGCCGCGGTATTCTAACTTCTGTCTGGTCTGGTCTGTGTTCTGGCCCTTGCCTTGGGGAGCGTGATTCATCTGTTGCTGCTGGTGGTTTGCTGTCTGGGAAGCGTTGCTTGTCAGTTGCTCCCTTGTCAGGACTGTGATGATTTCTGCGATGACTTCGAGATGATTCAGGGTCTCTGCGGTCACGTGATGATGTGTGCTCACGATGGTCTCTGCTGCTGTGTGTTGTCCTTTCTCTGCTGCGCGTGCTCTCTGAGCGCTCTGAGACATCTGGCTTTGTTTGAGGATCATATCTGCAGCAACATGCTCTGTTTCAGGTTCATAAGCCAGTGTACCATAGCGTGAATTTTCAACCTTTCACCCATATGGATCAGAACCCTGCAAGGAGAGATCCCACATACCTGTCACTGAAGTTCAAGTCTTCCCGAACAGGCCTGCGAGGTGGCCCTGCAAGCCAAGAGCAGTGAAAAACAGCGGCAAAGCTACACAGCAACAAAGCAAGTCAAGTGGGTAGCGGACCTAAGTCTGGGCTGAGTTCTTCTTTACGATATCTTTTGGCGCCCTGCCTGGGGTCGTACCGGTCATCAGGATCTGGAACATCCTCCTGCCGAGTGCGCCGCTTACTGTGCCGCTCACGTTCAGACATAGATCTGGTCTACAACAGAATCAGGGGCGAACTAGCTGACAGATGGTTTTTCGCAACAAGGGCTCCAATGGAGACTCTGAATATCATGCAGACGCTGAGACCGCGCTGAGGCTGCAAGAACGCTTTTGCGACTGATCACACGCATGCTTGCTTAAACGGGAATCCAAATGGTGTGTGTGTGTGTGTGTGTGTGCGAGATCGCTGAGGACTTTGCAGGAGTTGCAGCTGGCTTGCGCTGAATCTGTGCCGATGCATGCAGACCCGGCGTCCTTCGCAGAGGATACATATGTGCCAGCCTGAGCAAGTCGCTGTGTAAATGTCACAGAGTCCAGCAAAAGGTGTTCTGGTTCAAGCATTTAGCAGTTTGACTGCAAAATCAAATAAGCACAGCATCGGTTCAGATGCTGACTGATCTGGCTGTCCTCAGCAAGGCACTTGGCAGCATTGACGCCAGCAGACACGTTGCAGCAGGCTTAAATGAAGCTTCGAACCCGTTTGCCCAGGGCCAGCACGAACGCTTCGGTAGCAGCTGCCGCGACAATCGAAGAAACGCAGGGCGAAGTTGCCCCGGCATCAGATGCTGGAATTGGTCAAGAACAGTGTATGCAAGTCTTGCAGCAGCTGGAGGCATTTGATACAGAGAACGTTTTCACCGGACAGCTGACAGCTGATGGACGCTTGACTGCTGATGGACCTCAAGTACTGCATACCTTGAGGTAGCGCCTCAGTCCTGCACTTTTACAGCAGATACGTTTCACAGCATACGGACAAAAGGTTCCAACCGACAACAGGTTTCCAAGTTGACATGCCAAGTACGATCTTGCCAAAAGGCCCTGCTGATTTGTTCTTTCCGCGGCTTTCTCTCATGTCCTGCTGGACTGAGTTGCATGCACAGAACAAGTCTGGCACGACTTGCCGAGACTCGTCGAGACAGATTCGCACACTTGCATTCAGTCAAGCCTCATCGGCAGCATGGCCTGACCAAGATCACACAGTTTTGGCTCGACGCCTGTTTGCAGCTAGGCAGCAACACTTCATCACCAGAAAAGGGCCAACATGTTGGCCAGCAGCCAGCGATTTGATGTTGCTGCCTTTCTTGTGGTCAATTTGGTTGCAACTTTTGTAATAATGTATATGGCACGCTTTATCATCCTAGCCAGCTTTGACTTCATTCCTGGTGCTTCTGGTGTGGGCCGACCATTCATACATTGTTGCTACAGGTCTCTTCAATATGATGTCAGCAATGGTAAGCTCCCAGGGGACCTGGTGGCAGCAGCCTTCAGACAGATGTGTCAAGCTGCCATCCTACATTGGTGGGGATCCAGTCGGCAGCAAGCCTTGTATACCAATAGCTTGCTCAACTTTGGCAATGAGCAGCTCAAAGCGTTTGAAAAGACAGCTCAAGGGGAAATTGCAAGCACTGTATCTGGGTCCCAACAGGCAGATGCCTTCTGGGCTGTTGCCCCAAATCTCACAGCATTGCTTGCCCTCAACTACCCAAAGGCAGCCTTGCCGGCTGACTTTCAGCCTGGAGTGCAATCTACTGACTCCCGTCGCAGATCAGATGCATCCAAGCGGCGGCAGCCTGACGCTAATCTTGCTTCCCACCAGCATCTCAAGAGGGCCAAAGCAGGATCAAGCAGAGGCAAGGGTGAAGGTGTGGGAGGCAGAAAACATTCACAAGCTCCAGAGCTGTCTAACAAGCTGCAAAAGCGATTGGCTACTTTTCTGGAGCTTGTTGCTGCTGATGCTTCTCCTGCAGAGCCCCCAATGATCAAACAGGTATGCTCTGGGCACTCACATTGCAACTTCACTGTTGCTGCTGACCTCAAATCATGTTTGCTGCACACTCCCTCACTCATGGCCACAGCTCAAGTATCATGGTGTCGACTAACATACTTTGCAGCCTTGCACAAATGCAGAAAAGGCACTCTTTCCCTGCTACTGTATTGTGTCATTGGGACTGACTTGTCCTGCAGGAGCCTGAAGAAGTGAGCACAATCACGGAGGAGGCTCCTGGAGTAGATGCAAATGCTTTCACTCCACCCGTTAACAAGGTACCCTCTTGATCCATCAGCACTGGCACTTCTTGCTTTCCCAGTTGCTGAGTCAGCCTTGTCATATGCAGCATGATACATAGCATGTTTCAGCTTATGCAGACTTGACTGATTGTCAACAACATTGGGAGAGTAAGCTACTAGTTATCAGCAGGTCTTGGTAAAGCCTGTTACACCTTCAGCAGCATGAACTATGAAAAAGCATGCTGCCAGCCAGGTCAACTCATAGGAGCTCAGAAGGCATTCACACTTGCACACCTCTCCTACAACTTGCAAGTGCTGACTGGTAGCGTTTGTAGGGACTGCAAGGCCATGTCAGCAGAGTCAAGCAGAGCAGTGCTGCTCAGCAGAGTCAGATGTTACATTTTGACTTCCAGAGCATTGTGGCAGGCCTGCAGGCTGGCTCGTACCAGTCTCAAGAGGTTGTCAAACAAGACATTCAGGAAGTCTGTCGCACAGCTGCAGAATCTTTCAGTGGCCAAGAGCAGGTACCAGCAGAGTCTCATACATGTCCTGTCTCATGGCATGATGCTGCATGGAAAACATGCATGGCATGCTGTCCACATCATCAACCAGACAAGCCTTGATAGTGCAACCCATGCAACAGTGCCAATGGGCTGCTGGGCTTGTCAAATGCTGCAGAGTGATTGTGGAGGGTCGTCAAGGACAGTTACAACATGCTGCTGCAACAGGCTGTTAGATATAATGCAAGGCTTGCATGGCATGCTGGTACAGGAAGCTGGCCTTCGGCGTGGCAAGGTGCTGGCAGCAGCAGACCAATTTGCTCAGCTAGTAGGAGGAGTTGTTGAGACCTTGGTAGGGCAATCTGTCAGCGCCAAGGGCTTGCTCAAGCAGGGCTCGGAGACCATTTCTGAGCCTGTTGTGAGGCGCATCCCACTGCCTCCTTCCATCATCGCCAATGCAGAGCCCTTCAGGCATGGTGATTGGCGCAAGGAGCCCTACCCAACCAGGCAAGACCCCCCTACTCGTCTGTTACTGGCTCATGATTGGTCCTATGTTCTTCCAACGTCTTATCATTGCAATTGTTTCCGACCAAAAGCGCGTAGCAGTACAGCGATTGTTTGCTGTGCATGTAACAGAGGAAGTAAGGGCCAATGCAGGTCATAACAAAGGTTGACCCATTTTCATGTGCTGGGCAGACTTGTCTAACATACGCATTACATGTCTAACGACACTCTGCTCAGACAGTTTTGGCTTGCACATCTTGTGATCACCTTTGTACAAAACATGTAATGCCACAATGTCTATGTTGACATAATGTTTTGCCTGACTGTATGACTCAATGCTCTCAAAACAAGAAATGCAAGCTGACACTACAGGCCCTACAAACGGCTGACGGAGTATGAGTTCCCAGAGGAACAAGCCCTGTTGAAGTGGAAGCTGCAGACCAGCAAGAGGGGCGGCTGCCAAGGGCAAAGCTGTAAGCCTGGTCAGCTGGGCACCTACAACATGGAGCTTGGCTGCTTCCAGACTGGCTGCCCTTGCCTGGCACAGAACACAGAATGTGATGCATGCTGCTCGTGCAAGCCTCCTGTTGGGAGTGGGGATGCAGAGGGGTGTGCAAACAGGGCTGCAAGCATGAGGCAGGTGCTACAGCTCGGGCAGGATGTGCAGGAGATTGACTCTTGGGGACTGGACTGCTATACACGCAAGAACATACAGGATGGTACGGCTTCTCATCTTTTGGCTGCTGCTGGAAGGTGGTATTTGGCCTGCCAGGACAGCAGACCTGCTTCTTGTCAAGTATGTCAAAGGCCCAGCTGCACGCGTGCAGGCTTCATAGCTATGTCCAGCTTCTTGACCCATGGTACCCAGCATGCATGCCACTGTCAAAGTGCTGCATGCAATGTTGCAGTACATTGCATCACTGCAGCATCCGCAACAGCAGCTCTACTGCAATTGCTTTCATATTTGGACGGCTACGCAGCTGATGTTTGACAATGGTGTTCGTTTGTGCTCTGTATCCGCTCTTTTCAGCATACTTTTGACAGTGCAACCACTCACCATGCAGCTGTGCTTGAGAGTCAAGCCTTCTGTGAATATGATGCACGGCGTGACAGCCAAGCTCGCCCCAGTGGGGACAAGAGTAATACCCCTGGGCAGATTGGGGGCGTGCAACTGGATGCTGCCACCCCTGCTGGGCATGCTATGCAGCAGGCTACTCACAGTGAAGTTGCAGCCCCTCTGCCGGCTGGGGAAGGGCAGGACTTGAAGGCTGTGGTGACTGACTGGATGGACAAAACTTTCCTGCCGGCTATAAATGCACAGGTGTGATTGGCATGCAAAGCTTCTGCAAATCAGGTGGTTATCTTTCCTGATGCCGTAAGCAGCATATCTGCATGCCTGCACTTGAGCATGCTTGGATCTCCATGTATGACATGGGATGCACAATCTGCCAGCTGTTGACTTGTCAACTCTAAAGTCCATGTGCTGATTTTGCATCAGACGCTCAACGAATCCAGCTCTGCCAGATCAAGACCATCTGATTACTGTCAGTCATTACAGGTCCTCATTGTAATGGGCTGGAAGGTGAAATTGAGGCGGCAGAGCTTGCATGCACCTGAACATCATCACTGTGTCTTTTTCTTCCTGCACAAAAGACACAAGTCACCCTAGAAAATTGTATCATTTCCCGCAAAATTCAGGCCGAAGGGACTGTGATTGACTGTGCATCAGACTGTGCACTGCAGGGCAGTCAAGGCTGGGACGTATTGAGGGCTTGCAATGCAGTCAAAAAGGATGCCCAGGCTGAAGGCTTTGAGGCAGGTGTGAAGGCAGCAGCAGCCATCCACAAAAGTGCCAGCAGAGTGAGTGCTTTGCTGCATGCCTGCGCAGCATTGTGCACATGCAGCAATGCAGCAGTATCAGATTATGCATGACCCTTTGACTCCTACATAGGATGTTGCCAAAATAACAATAATAATAATAATAATAATAACTAAAACGCTTTCCAGCTCATGATGAGCTAGGTACGTGCAGGACAAGTCTTGTCTCTCCAAAAGCAGTCATCAAATTGCAGTATGCGTCTTGTTTGTGTTCAAAGTTTGCCTGCACGCATGATGTCCTTTTCATGCAGTTCTTTGCAGCTTGGGCAAGAGCTACCTGTCAAGTCATCCCCATCTTCCAAGTGTGTAGACTCAAACACCAGACACTCTGTCAGGCACCAATAGAAGCCTTGTGGCAATTCCAACAGCCAGTGCTGTCAGACCAGAATTAGCAAAGGCAGAATCAAGCTGTGCTACATGTGCAGGTGGGACATGACTTCTTTAGAATACACCCCAAGGGGGTGGGCCTAATCTGCTTGCGGCCTGAGGGGCTGCAGCCCCTCACCCTGGTGGAGGAGTACCTGGGGGAGATGCATGCTCCCTGGCGCTGGTTTGAGATACAGGTCTGTCGACAAACTTCTTGCTAACATTTAGATTAAACAAAACAAGAATTACGAGTGTAAAAAAGGAAAAAATCATGGTGAAAACCTGTAACACCTTGCATGATACTTCATGCACCCATGCATCCTGTCTGGCGTAGCTCATGTTCTTCTGGTGAATTGCTGTGGGGTCACTTGAGTTAAGCTGCTGCTGAAATGGACAGAAAAGCCTCGTACCTGCCAAGCAGCTCACACCAGCCTCAGCTTTTTCACTGCTTTGGTTGAACTGGCAGCAGTGCATCTGTGTGTCCATACTAAAACCACTTGCCCAACTTCCTTGATGACCGGTCATGTCAAGCTGATGTTGCTGAATGCATTGTGTCAAATGTCCATTGCACCTGCAGCCATTGCACACTACATGTTACCTTTTACCATGATTCTTTTGTCACAGCTCTTTCAAAAGCCCTGCAAGCACCACAAGAGCTGTGCTGCTGGCCTCACGGTGCAAGTCTACCGTCAACTCACTGTTCACGGTGCTTTTCTGCAATTGCGTATTCAGGACGCAATCAAAAAGACCAGTAAGGATGAGCTGCCAGACTTTTACAACATCCAGCTGGAGCGGCCCAAGGATGATGCAAAGGGCTATGATGTGCTCTTCATTGATGCTGCCTCAAAGGTAGCCTGTTCCCACAAGCATTCAACCAAACACATCTTCACTGCTGCATTAGGACTAGCACACCTACATGACATTCACCATGACATCGTGCCCACCATGCTGAGGGTCATTCCTTTGCCCATCAGCATTTGGTTGCTCATCAGACAGCTGACATTGCAAGTCTGCTCAGTTCTCAGGACAGCTCTGACAGCTCTGCATGTGTCTGTGGTGTGTGCATCACAGCTGCAACACCTGGGGTGGCTGGCCAGGTCAACATCGTGCGTTTACGCCTGCATCGTGCAGGGGTGCTTTGCAAGTCGCATCAGCCACAGCTGCAGCCCCAACTGTCAGGCACAGGTCATGGCTTGCGATGGCCGCCTCACGATTGCGCTATACACCATGCGCCATGTAGCATATGGTGAGGAGCTCACGTTCGACTATGCCTCGGTCACTGAGAGCGAGCGGGAGTTCCGAGCTGCCATTTGCCTTTGTGGCACTCACCTGTGCAGGTAAAAGCCTGACAACCATCCTGAGTCCAATCAGCAAAACGCACCTGCCTGACATGCCACATTTTGCAAGCTTTGATTGGTATGTGCATGCAGTTGACATAAGGGGTTAACAAAGGTCTTGTTCATGTGTTCACAGGGGGTCTTTCCTGTACTTCAGTGGGAGCAAAGCCTTCATGCAGATCATGGTGCGGGAGCACAACATGCTGCACCGCCAGGCCATCATCCTCAAAGCTGCCACCTACCCACTCAATGACAAGGACAGGCAGCGCCTCAAGGCAAGCCTCCATGCTTCCCAATACTCGACCTACATGTCATGCTTCTTGCAACCATGTTTAGTTCCAGTATGGCCATGACTGGCCTTCAGCAAGAAAGGTAAATCAATGTTCCTGACCAATCTTCTTACTTTGCCATTGATTCAAGCTGCTGCCGAGCAGCCTCCACAGTGTTAATACAGACCTCTGTGCCCAACACTGCAAATCCTGGGCTCAACACTGCAATCAAACTTGGTCATGGATCTCAGCCTAACCTCGGCAGCATCAGAAACACATACTTCTGTTCATCTACTTCAGGTCACAGCATCACTCTAAACCCTGTCACCATCATGTCAGACTCATGCAAGAAGATGATCAACAAGTCCTACAGATGAGCATAGACAACACCAGACTGTCGAAACGCAGGAGCGAGGAGTGGGGGAGTGTGCCCTGAGGGGACGCAGCAGGACGAGCTGGGTGCCAGAGTGGCTGGAGAAGTGGGCAGCGCTGATCATGGAGTACGTGGAGACCGAGCAGGCTCTGCTGCCTCAGGAGCTGCTGGCCCTGCGCCCCCCCTATGCCACCTACACCCCCGCCTCTGCTGCTGCTGAAGCCAAAGGTATGCCTGCGTACTGTATAGGGGCACCTGCACTACCAGATGATGTGGCAAAGTGACACATTTGACTCACAGAATGCTGCTGAGAGTTCAGTGCTGCACAAGGCACACGAGGGGTTGCTGAAAAGGCATGCAGATGGAGGCAGATGAGTTGTCATGCTTTGCCTGCACAACATGGTGATCATAACAGCTGTCTCTAGACACGGATCAAACAAGAAGCCTGCGTTCAATACTGCTGTGCTACTACTACAAACATGACATTCCAGACATATGTTGTGACAATGCTGTAGCATTATTGACTACTGCTTTGGTTGTGCTGAAAGCACTGCTGGTTTCTATGTTTTGTATGTGTTTGTGTCTGTGTTGTCAGCTGACCTAAGCAGTGCTGCCTGGTTGTTGGCGTACTACCTGAGAGAGGAGCAGGCCACTGAGGTGACTTGGTTTTGCACGCTGTTGAGGCTGACCTGCATGCCTGCAACTTTACTGCAAGTCTAGGCTCATGGAACAGTGTTTACTTTCTGATGTCGACAAAGTTGGGTTGAATTGCTACATTGGTGATGCTCACATCACAACCTGTGTGGAGGGAGCTGACGTGCTTTGCACACACCTGATGCCTGTAAAATAAGCCCAGGTTTCAATAAATGATTATCACGCTAGATTACATCATCAAGTATAGGCACATGTGTGCAGGCGTGAGTGACAACCGGCTGCAGAATGTGGTCATCACCCTGGACAAGGTCAAGCTGTGCCTGGAGAGGCCCGGTCAGCTTTCTGCCCTCACAACATCATCACTGCCTGCTGATGCTTTTCGGAACATGCAGTCAAGCCTGCACACCGCGTACGACAGTATTTTGGACACCACAGGCCTCCTGGTGAAGCATACATGTTCTGTGACCACTGCAGCCTGAGTGGTATTGCAAGCTTGCTTGTTTTGACAGATACAGGTGCATCCTAAGGGCAATGTTTAGTCAGGAGATGCCTGCATGTCTTTGCATCCATGAAGCAAATTTGGGGTGACAAGTATGTCAAGCACGTGCATGCTGACCAGGTGCATTTGGTGACGCAGGTCAGCCTCAGGGCTCCCCTCTCAGGATGGCCTCAGACCAGGAGGTCCTTCAGCACCTCTGGACAGGTCAAATGCGCAGACAATCACCTGCACAAACTCTGTATGACCTAAGTCTGCATAACACATGCTCAGCGCGAAACATCACTTACACTGAGTTGCAGCCCTCTTGCAAAGCCTGGGCAAAGATGCAGCACAGTTAAGCTCATTGTGCCCAGCAACATTGTTATGAGCCATTCTTGCGTGACAGGAGCGTCAGCCTGAATGCAAACCCATTGCAGTGCTTTGCGATGAACTCAGCTCCCCAGCCATCCCTCTTGAGTCAC
>JAABUU010002104.1_pt1 | contig 29549 bp, 26 predicted proteins | sample 5559301 | NCBI WGS metagenome assembly JAABUU01 (sample SAMN10711884, study PRJNA513360) | rock metagenome | isolation source: Antarctica rocks | place: Antarctica: Victoria Land, Richard Nunatak white
TCGGGCTGGCGGCGGCGTTCATCGTCGGCAAGACGTGGCAGCGGACGATCGTCTCGCCGCAATCGGTGGTGATCGCGGTGGTGTTCGCGACGGCGACAGGGTTATTCTTCGGGGTCTACCCGGCGCGACGTGCATCCCGCCTCAAGCCGATTGATGCCCTCCGCTACGAGTAAGGAGACGCGACGACGATGCGACGGAACGGCACACGGATCGGAATCACCGCAGTCATCCTTCTGGCATTCGTCGTGACCGGGTTCGTCGCCTACGGGCGGGGAAAAACGGCCGGACAAACGGCTGCCTCCAGTGATCGCAGTTCCTTCGGACAGGCGCGCGGGACGTCCGTCGCGGGTGGGCAGGGCGCGGGCGGTGGCGGCTTTGGGGGAAGCGGGCAACGGTCCGGCGGCACCGGGGGCCAGAGTGCCGGTGGCACGACAAGCGCCGTCGTCGGCAAGGTCACAAAGGTAGACAACGGCACCCTGATGCTCCAGGAGCAACTGAGCAATACGACCGATACGGTCGCGACGAACGCTTCCACGACCGTCACAACGTTCGCACCCGGCACACTGAGTGACCTCGCAACGGGTGCCATCGTCGCATTGCAAGGTGATAAAACGGGTGATACCGCCTACACCGCAACGACGATCTACGCGCTGAACGGGGCACAAGGCGGTGGCCGCGCAGGGCGGACGCAAGGGGGAACGGATACGGCAACGGGAACGGCGGCTGCGGGAAGTCCTCCCACCAGCGGGCGCGGCAGAAATGCCACCAGCACGGTGGGCGGCTCTCCGGTGAGCCGGGGCGCCAGTACCGGAATCTCCGGCCTCAACGGCCCGACTGGCCGAATCACGCAAATCAGTGGCGGCACGCTGACGCTGCAAGGCTTCGATGGCTCGACAACGACCGTCACGACGAACGCGAGCACGAGCGTCCGCACGGAGACGCCGGGCACGGTGAGCGATATCAAAGTGGGCGATACTGTCTCTGTCCAGAGCGATCCAACTGGCGGCGCGACCGCCCCCGCCCGCGCAATCACCGATCTCGGCGCAGGGACGTAGTGCGTCACCCGCCGAGACGCCAAGAATGCCAAGAGGGAGATGAGAGAAGAGGAAACCATTTCCCTCCCACTTGTTTTCTTTCCCTGGCGTTCCTGGCGTCTTAGCGGTTCATTCTTCCTCGATGGTTTCGAGGGGATGCGTCATTGCCGCGAGGTCGGATTATGCGTTCGATGGATTGTCGCGCCGCCCGCCAGATCGCCCGAATCGTCTCGTCTGTGATGCAATCAGTCATCCACTCCGGACATCCGTGCATAACTCCACTGGCTGCGGCTCCCGCGTGATGCATGGGTTATGCACGGATGTCAGCCACTCTCCCTGACCTCTTCGGTTCCAGCATGATACGATAGCAAGAAGCAGAAGCGTTGTAGGGGCGGCGCTCGAACCGCCCTCTCTATTCTTCGGAGGCTAGGATGCCGAACAATCGCGACATGACCGGGTGGGACATCGGGACACGGGCCGTCCATGCGGGCGAGCGCGGGCCGAAGCCGAATTTCACGCCCGTTTCCACACCGATTTATCGCTCCGCCGCCTACATGTACGACGAGATCGCCGAACTGGACGCCGTCTTTGCGGGGCAGCAGTCGGGCTACGTCTACGCCCGCTACGGCAACCCAACGATCACTGCCCTCGAAGAAGCGATCCGCGACCTTGAAGGGGGCGATGTGGCAGTCGTCACCGCTTCCGGTATGGCGGCGGTTCATCTCGCCCTGCTCGCCGCCGGAGTCGGCGCGGGGGAGCGGATCGTCGCGGCGCGCGATTTATATGGCGCGACCTTCACGCTCCTAATGAACGTCCTCAGCACGCTCGGCATCGCATCCACCTTCGTGGACACGACGGACACGGAGGCGACGCGCGCGGCAATCATGGAGACGAAACCGCGTGTCGTCCTGATCGAGGCGATGTCCAACCCACTGTTGCGAATCACCGATGTGCCGGCCATCGCGGCGGCAGCGCACGCGGTCGGCGCGCGAGTCGTGCTGGATGGCACCTTCACGCCGCCGCCCTTGCTCTTTGGTTTCGCCAATGGGGCGGATTTCGTTGTCCACAGCATGACCAAGTACTTGAACGGCCATGCGGACGCGCTTGCAGGCGTCGTGATCGGCAAGGGCGATGAGGCGCATACGCTCATCCCGCTCGTGCGAACGCTCGGCCCGAATTTGGCAGCGAACGAGGCGTACATGGTGCTGCGCGGCCTGAAGACGCTCACGCTGCGGCTGCGGCGGCAGATACTCAACGCGAAACTGATCGCCCGCGCATTGGAACGCGACCCGCGCATCGCCCGTGTCATCTATCCGGGTTTGCCCTCCCATCCCCAATACGAGACGGCGCGGCGGCTCTTCAAGCCCGGCTGGTCGGGGGGCATGGTAGCGTTCGAACTGGCGGGCGCGACGCAGGAAGCGGTGATGCACTTCATGGACGCGCTCCACCTCTGCGTTCCCGCAACGAGCCTCGGCGATGTGTACACGCTGATCACCTGCCCCGCCATGACCTCACACCGCGAAGTCGCGCCCCGCCAGCGGGAGCGAATGGGCATCACGCCCGGCTTACTCCGCCTCTCCGCCGGCATCGAGCACCCGCGCGACATCATCGGCGACCTGATGCAGGCGCTGGACACGGCAAATATCCCGCTCGGCACGCCGGTCATGGGCAGAGACCCGATGCTGGCCTAGCCGGAGGCAACGAGTTCGATGTTCGGAGTGGGGCATCGAATATCGAACTTGTTCCTATGAGTGGTATACTCTGGTGTGACACGCGATAAAGAGGAGCAGAATGATGTCGGAAAAGCCACAATCGAGTAGCAAGCCAGCGGATGATCAGCGTCATCCTCCCCCACAACGACGCGATCCGAACACGCCTTTCCAGCGTCCGACTGAGACAATGACCAAAGGCGGATGGCCCCCCCGGGACGCTAAGTCTTCAGGCTGATAAACACGGCGATACTAAAAAGCGTCGTCTCAGTGACGAACAAACTGACGCAGAAACTTTGCATGCGTGATTTCCTGCGAAGAAGTCGCTCGTTTCTTGGAATTGTCTCTTCCGCAAGGATTCGAGCAGTATCAAAGAGCATCTGCGTCGTCGTGTATTTCGGCGCATGCGCTGCATCGCGGTAGTCCAACCGCGAAGGGCCGACGTCCCAATTATCACTCGAATAGGCGATATACAAGACGATGATAAGAAACAACCAAACGGCTGTGCCGCATGCAGCCAATGTAACAGTCGCGTGCGAAATATTGTCGCGTTCCGCGATGAGCAAGCCAGCGACAACGGGTAAGACGAGTGTTGGTAACGTGAACCATGTCGCGATTTTGGTATCAAGCGCATCCGCACTCCGTAATTGCCAATCAATTCGTTGCATCATTGCGTCGTAGAAAATCCTCTCCTTCGTCGTCAGATCTGGTACGCGGTCCGCTTGCTGTGCGTCTCTTTGCCGAGACCGCCTGAGCCATGCTTCAAGGAGTGTCATCACTTGGCTAACGACTCGCAACCGACCATCCACGGATACTACCGAGCCTTTCACTGACGGGCCAGCCGCTTGTCAGCGTACCGGAGCAATACGCCCGATCTCGCCCCGGATCGGATGGTCTGCCGGTGCGTGCTCCGCGATGTAGCCGCAGATATTGACGATCAGTTTATCCTGCGCGGTCAGATGCTCCTGAAGGCGCGCGCACTCGTGGAGGATAGCTTCGGCATCGAGATACGTCTGCTGCGCCCGCTTGTCCCCCCCACGGCCGAGGACATCCTGCCCGACCATGATGATGAACATAAAGATCAGCTGGGCGAGGCTGGAAAGGAAGAGCAGGAAGGCGAATGGGTACGGGTCGAAGGTGATGACGCCAACGACAGACAGGCCAATCCACCCGAACTGGAAGAGCGTGGCGGCGTAAAACGCCCACATGCTCCCAACCCGCTTCGTGATCCAGGCGGCGATGCGGCCGTTGAGGCCGACATATTGATCCTCGACGGTCGACGGCGGGGCCACCTTCCGGTCGGCAATCCACGGATGGGGCTGATTCTCGACCAGGCTGATGCCCTGGTTCAGGATATGATCCTGCTCCACGAGGTGATCGTGGAGCTGCACAATCTCTTTGAAGATCTCCTCGGCGTCCTCATACGTTTGCAGCGACCGCTTATCGGCGGTCCTGCCGAGGACTTGTTGGCCGACCAGAATTACAAAAACAAGCAAGAGCTGGACGACGTTGCCGATGAACAAGAGGAACGGGAATGGGTAGGGATCGCGGGAATGCAGCGGCCCGAAGGTGGCTAGTGCGATCCAGGCGAACACGAAGAGCGTCGTGAAGTAGACCACCCACATCGAGCCGACGGTCCTGGTGAGCGCGGCGGCGAACCGGCCATTGAAACCGATGTGCTCGTCCGTCGTCATGGCAGGCCTGGTGCGCTGACGGGCCGTAGCGCGAGGGTGTGCATTGTGGACAGAAGGAGTGCTCATACCTAAATGATAGCAGCCTTGCCGACGCTGTCAATTTCCAGGGCTGACATCCCTGCACATCTCAGTCGTTCCGATGGAGCAGGCTTTTCATTGCATCCGAATATCGGTTCCCCTCTTGCACAATTGCGCTGCGGGTGCAACGCTATATGCGTGTGTACGTACGCGTCGGTCTGCTATGCAGAGGAGGAACGCTATCATGCAAGAGATGACCTCTGACGAACGACATTGGCGTCAGGCGCCACGGTGGGAAGCGCTGATTGCCGCTCTCGTCATCGGCGCGGCGTACGCCCTGTTGCCGGATGATATTCGCCTCGGCCCGCGCTGGCTGCTCGGTGCGCTGATCGTCGTGCTGCTCATCCCGCTCAACGGGGCGCGGTACGCCGGCAACTACCGACTCGTCCGCGCCTTCGGCATGATTGTCACGGGGCTGGTGACGGCGGCAATCACGGCGAGCGCGGTTCTCCTCATTATCCGGTTGCCGAGCGGGAAGACACCGGCAACGCATCTCCTGCGGGACGGCGGTTTAATCTGGGGGGCGAATATCCTCGTCTTCGCGATCTGGTATTGGGAACTCGACTGCGGTGGCCCGCATGCCCGCCATGTGAAGCGTTACACGAGCACCGACTTTCTCTTCCCGCAGTTCACGACGCCCGACGCGGCCGAGACGAATTGGTCGCCGCGCTTCCTCGACTACCTCTTCCTCGCCTTCAACACGAGCGCGGCCTTCAGCCCGACCGACACGCTGATCCTCTCGCGCCCGCCGAAAGTGCTGATGATGATGCAATCGCTGATCTCGATCGTCGTCGTCGCGGTGCTGATCTCGCGGGCGATCAATACCCTCGGCGGCTAATCGTCCGATCCGCCGCGATAGGGCACATGCTCGATCACGTCCACGCGGACGGTATCCCCTTCGCTGATCGTGCCGGGATATTCGACGCAGGCAACGAGGCCACGCAGATGGAGCGCCGCTTTCGGGAAGTGTTGCGCGAGACGGGGCGTGTCCGGGTACTGCGCTTGAATGACTTTGCCGGGGTAGACGCAGGGGAAGTTCTGCTCTGTCACGACGAGTACGGTATGATCGGGAAAGAAAAGGCGCGATCCCGGCGGTAGATGCGAGAAATCGGAGAGGTCGCCCAGCACGAGGTTCGCGCCCAGCCATTCCGGCTCGATCATCGGCAGGTCCATCGCCGTCGCGATCCGCTCCAATTCCTCCGCCGCGACGAGCGAGACCTGACGGCTGTTGCGGATCACCGTGCCGCGCGTGAACCACGGCGTCCGCGAGTCTGAGAGGCGCGTGATCCCCGCATGCTTGTCCCCCGCGACGCCTTCCATCGTGATCTCAATCATCGTCTCCCGCATCGTGACGAGCGACACCGCGTCCCGCCCGACCAGCACCCGCGCGACCTGCCCTGTCACTTCTCGCTTCACCCGTTCCCCCATTTCCGCATGGAATTCTGCCCAGTCGGGAACACTATACGCGATACTGTCTTCTCTGTTGTACCAGCGAAAGAGCAATGCGATAACGTACGAAGAGATCCAAGCGGCAATGGAACGATTACCGCGTGCGGACCAGTTGCGGCTTGTCCGGGAAATCTCCCATGTGTCGGGTAAACATCTGGCGTCACGTACCTCTTCAACGCGATAGACATCATCGTCACGCGCAACCTCAATGATTACCGGCGCGCCACCGTACCCGTCTTCTCCCCGCCGGTTTCCTCGCGCAATTGCCGCACTGAGGAGCGTGGGGTATCAGGGGTATCATCATCGTGTGGATGATACCCCTGATACCCCACTGATGCATTGCACGTCATACTCGCCGGTGCGCGCGGCTACCGAGACGGAGCCAGGCAATTGCGCCGTCCGGGTCGCGCAGGAACTCACCGCGCGTGCCTTGCATCGGTTCATCGAGACCAATCAGCAGGTTCTCGCCGTACAGCGCGGCACGGACAGGCGGCGGCAGCGGCGGAGCGGGCCGCTCCTTGTTCGGGAAGCCGCCCTTCGGTATCCGTTGCAACAAGAAGCCGCCATCGCGCACGGTCAGTTCGAGATCATTCATGGCGGATGAATACCGCCCGGCATAGGGCGCGAGTTGGTTCGCCGGGGCATCGAGGATCGCCGGTTCCGGGTCTTCGAGGCCGAGAGAGCGGCGCAGCATCCATTGGGTTGCCTCGCCGTGCAATTCGCTGCCACGATCCGCATTCGTCAACACCGCGAGGGCAAAGTTACGCGACGGCACCATAACGAACGTCGTCTGCTGCCCGACCGTGCCGCCGCCGTGCCGAACGGTGCGCACGCCGCCGACGGCCTCAAGCATCCACGTCAGCCCCATCTCGCCCGAACTCCCCTTGGAATAGAGGGGGGATTGCATAAAGGCGAGACTTTCCGGGGAGAGGACGCGCGTCCCATCCTGCGCCGTGCCGTCGCCCATGTGGAAGCGAGCGTAGACGAGCAAATCGAGCACATCGGAAAGCAAGCCACCCGCCGGGTTCACCGTGCGCGGCAGTTCCCACGGGCGCGCGACGGTCGGCGTGTCGTTTTCAACGGTATGGCCGACGGCGAACCGCTCGGTGATGATGTTGCGCGCGGAGTAGAACGTGTGCCGCATGCCAAGCGGATCGAGGACGAGCGACTGCACCGCCGCCTCGAATGGCTGACCGGTCAGCACCTCGATCACCCGGCCCGCGAGAGCGAATCCGGCATTGTTGTACGACCAGAGCGTGCCGAGCGGCGCGACTTGCGGCACGTCCGCCATCGCTGCCGTCATTTTTGCCAGCGCATCATCTCCCGCGCCGAGATCGTCGAAATAATCGCCCACCCAGCCGCCGGTGTGCGTGAGCAGGTGCTTCATCGTCGCGCGCTCTGTCGCCTCCGCGTCGGCGAGCCGGAGGTCCGGCAGATAGGTGCGGATCGGCGCGTCGAGATCGAGTTTCCCCTGCTCCACAAGCCGCATCGCGGTCGTTCCTGTGAAGGTCTTCGAGATCGAGCCGATCTGATAGAGCGTGTGCGCGTCCACCGCAAGCGGATGATCCACATTCGTCACACCGAGGCCGCCGACCTGCTGCGCGCCATCGTGGTACACGCCGACCGCTACGCCGGGGATGTGATAATGGGCCATTGCCTGCTCGATACAGGCGTGCAAATCGCTATCGAGCGAGTTTCGCGTACTCAGCACTGAGTACGGAGTGTTTCTTTCTGCGTTCACTGCTCACCTCCGCTATCCATCCGCTACGAACATCCAACAATATCGCACGACAATAGCACCACAGCGCCTCTCATTGCAGTAGCATACGGCAATCTCGGTACTCGGTACTCGGTACTCTGTACTCGTCCTTGCGACTGAAAGGAGCACATATGGACCTGCAACTGACCGGCAAGCGGGCGCTCATCACCGGGGCGAGCCGGGGGATTGGCTACGCCATCGCGGCGGGGCTAGCAGCGGAAGGGGTGCGCGTCGCCCTCGTCGCGCGGACAGCCAGCGATGTCGAGGCGGCGGCTGGCAGACTACAGGAGACGGGCGCGGAGGCGATCGCGCTGACGGGCGACCTCACCGTAGCAGTGGAGGTCGAGCGCGTCGTGCGGGAGGCGGCGGAGGCGTTCGGCGGGCTCGACATCCTCATCAACAATGTCGGCGGCGGCATGGGCGGCAATACGGATGAGGCGTGGCAGCACACCTTCGACATCAACGTCAACGCGGCGGTTCGCGCCAGCCGCGCCGCGACCTCGTTGATGCAAGCACAGAAGAGCGGCGTCATCCTCATCATCTCGTCCATCTCCGGCTGGCAAGTTGGCGGCTCCCCGCAGTACAACGCGGCGAAGGCAGCGGAGATCATGTACGCTCGCTCGCTCGCGAAAGAACTGGGGCCGGATGGCATCCGTGTCAACGCCGTCTCGCCCGGCTCGATCATGTTTGAGGGCGGCGGCTGGGCGCGGCGCAAGGAGCGCGACCCGGAGGGCATCGCCACCTTCATCGCCAACGACATGCCCCTCGGCCGCTTCGGCACGGCGGAGGAGATCGCTCATGTCTGTGTCTTTCTCTGCTCCGATCGCGCCAGCCTCGTCACTGGCGCCAACATTGCTGTAGACGGCTGCCAACTCAAACCTTCGCTATAGGATCAGGTGCGTCATCCAGCGCCACCCAAAAAGGATGCCGTTTCCGCGCTCGATGAGGGGGCAGATTCCTGCCAGAGTGTAGCGGGGTCGAGGTGATGCAGCGACCGAGTTAAGGCGTCGTGAGGCGAAAGGACGGGAATCGTCAGAACCCGCGTTACGTATGCTACGATTATCATTGCAGGTCGGCGTGGTAGTCTGGAGTGCTGGCATAGCACTTGCTCTGCGCATGTTGGGAGGCCGGGAGACGGCTGTATCGGGATGAATCACACAGAGAGGGTGCATCATGGCTGTTGAAGATTTCCTTGAATCCGAAGTGGCGATTGCCATTGCCGCGACGGCTGCGGCGATTTCTCCGCCCGTCCGCAACGTGTTACGACGCGGCGCCGTCTACGGAATCGCCGGCGTGATGATTGCCAGTGACGCCATCATGTCGTTCGCACGCGGCGTAGGCAGCGGTGTACAGCAGGTAACTACCACTGCAACGAACAGAGTGCAACAAGCGACCGCGAAGCCGGAAACCGGTACGGAAGCGGCTGGAGGCGAGGCATAAAATGGGCAAGACCGGAAAAGCGGCCGCAGACACAACAACCACGACACGAGCAACGTCCGGCACGGCGAAAGGGACGACAACGGCGCGAAAAAGCGATCCGAGTACGTCCACGCGATCTGCAGGTGAGCAGCCAAAGGCCACGGCAAGCACGCCGAAGGCTGCAACGCCCGACGGCGGTATGGGCGAGCAATCGGCAACGGCGCGCGCTGAGGAAGTGTTCGACGACGCCGGGCAGCGCGTTGGTCAGTTTGCTCTGGTTGCCGGACAATACCTGCGCCAGTTTGCGGCCCGTGCCCGCGAAGAAGCGGAAGACATCTGGGTCGAAGCGCAGAACGTCCGTGGAAAAAAACCGTAGCCATCTGCGGCGATACATTGCGTCGGTAGCAGGCTGATAAGGCCTGCTACCGGCATTAACGTTCCATGTGTGCCTGTGAAGATTTTGGGTCCCGTACGAGGACAAGGGGTCGTCTACCATCAAATGAGTGCAGTTGTCGCTGAGGAACCCCAGCTAATTCACGCGCTGCCGGGCCGGATTCGTGTCCATGTACCGGGACTTGCCGGTGCGGGAGAACGCCGCCTCGAAACGCATCTTCGCGCGCTGCCGGGGGTGCGTAGCGCACGGGCTAATGGACTGACGAGCAACGTCCTCATCTGCTTCGACCCCGCCATGCTGGACGAGCAGCGACTACTTTCGCTCGTGCGGACAGAGATGCCCGATGAACCGGAGCGGGCCGACACGACCGAGCAAAGTCCGGTGGCCGCACGGCCTCGCCCGGCGGTGATCCACGAGCAGCAGGGAAATCATGCCCGCGCGCGCATCGCGGTGCGCGGGATGGAAAGCAATCCTGCCCTCGCCAGGGAAGTCGTCGCGCAGTTGGAGCAGCATCCGGGGGTCAAAGCGACCGCGAACCCGCTGACGAGCCGTGTGCTCGTCCAGTTCAACACGCACCTGTCCGATATTGACGACCTCGTCGCGGAAGTGATGGGGATAGACCTGCCGGACGTTCCCGACGAAGCCGAGCCGACCCATCCGCTCGATCCCGGCCCGCTCGTGCAGAGCGCGACGCGCACCGTCGGCACGGCGCTCGGCTTCGGCTTTCTCGCGGTCCAGCGGCTGGCGAGCGGCGGCCAAGCGGCGGGCGGCGTCGCGGGCGCGGCGCAGGTTTCGGGCGTGATCGGTCTGCTGCAAGGGATCCCCTTCGTCCGCTACGGTCTACGCCGCCTCCTGGGCCGGACCACTGCCGACCTGCTCGTCAACGTGCCAAATGTTGTCTCGCTTGCACTCTCGAATAATCCACTTGGCCTCGCCGTAATGGGCGCGGAGGCCGTGCGCCTGCTCACCGAGACGTTGGCGCGACGTGCGGCATGGAAACGGTACGAGGAACGATTGGGTGGCATCGCTTCCGCCGAACCAGGCGCGGTGATCCGGCTGGAAACGGGGGAGCGCACCCCGCTCGACGCCAACATCATCGAGGGGACCGGAAATGCGATTGGCCGCGACGCGATGCCGATCCGCGTGGCTCCCGGCGCCACCGTACCCGCAGGGGCGCGGCTTCTCGGTGGGCCGTTCGTGCTGTGCCTTCACGATCGCACGCCATTCGTCCCCCAGCCACGCCCTGCCCCCCTGCGGATGTCGCCCCAGGATCGGTATATTCAGGTGTTGGGGCCGCTCTCGCTCGGCTATGCGGCGCTAACCGCCGTCACCACCCGGTCGTTCGCGCGCACCTTCACGTCGCTCCTGCTCGTCAATCCGCGCACAGCGATGATTGGGCAGGACACCGCCGATGTCGGCGCGTTCGCGCGCGTGCTGCGCTCCGGTGTGATCGCCGTTGATAGCCGCCCGCATCGCGTGATCCGCCGCCCTGATCTTTTACTTCTCGATGGGCCGCGGATGCTGACGGACGGGTTCGAGCTCTCCGGTGCGCTCCCGCTGAGCGATGCATACGAACCCGCCGAAGTCCAGATGCGGGCGGCGAGCATCGCCGCCGCCACCGGTTCGCCGTGGGCTGGTGCGTTCCGGGTCGTGGGGGCGATCACCGCGTCGGACGGCGCATTCGACGGCACGACCGCAACGGCCACAATTGACGGATCGCGCTATTCGCTCGGTCCAGTCACCGATGAGACCGTCCTGCCCGCCGCCATCCGCCTGCAACGACGCGGCAATCACCTTCTGCTGCTGCGCGCCGAGCGGGCGAAACGTCCGCTCGGCGTCCTTGTCCTGCGTCCCCGGCTTGCGCTCGGCGTCGGCGAACTGGTGGAGACGTGCCGACGGCACGGCGCGGAGATCGCGCTGCTCGACGGGCGTAACCACCTCGTCGCGCAGGGGATCGCACAGCGCGCTGACGTGGTGTTGCTCGACACTGACACGGCGACCGATGTGATCCGCGCGCGGCAAGCGACCGGTGCATTCGTCGCGTTCGCCTCGGACAATGCCCATGCCGGCGAGGCATTCGCGGCGGCGGACTTGGCGATCGGCGTCTCCTCCGGGCGGAGCAGTAGCTTCCCGGCGCGCGCCGACCTGCTCGCCCCGGACCTCACAGCAGTCGCCGCAATCGTCGAGGCGGGCGCGCGTCGAGATGCCACTGCGCGCGATTCGGTCGGCCTCTCCGTAATCGCGAATGCTGTCGGCGCGGTCTGGGGCTTCCGTGGTGCGCCGGGTATCGAGGGCGCATCGCGCGCCGTCTACATCACGGCGCTCGGTACATTGGCGGACGGTTGGCTGCGGCTACGCGGCAGCGAGCGGTCGCAATCCACTATCGCCCATCTCGTTGATCCCCGGCCCGAGCGATGGGGGCGGCGGAGTGTCGCGAGCACGCTCGCCGCATTCAATACGACCGAGGAAGGACTGACGACCGCCCAGGCGGCGCAACGCCACCGGGATATACCGCCCACGAGCCAGCGCAACGCGCTCCTGATGGCCGTGCTGGAGCAACTACGCTCGCCGCTCACGGGCATTCTCGCCGCCGGGGCCGGGTTGTCGCTCTTCCTCGGTTCGCCGCTCGATGTCGCGATTATCGGGGCAACGATTGCCGTCAATGCGGCGGTCGGCGCGTGGCAGGAGCATCAGGCGGGGCAAGCCTCCGAGGCGCTACGACAGATGAGCACGGCGACGGCGCGCGTTCTGCGGGACGGCGTACCGGTGACGCTGCCTGCGACCGCGATCTTGCCGGGTGACATCCTGCTCCTCGCGACCGGCGACCGCGTCGCGGCGGATGCACGCATCCTGAATGCACAGGGGCTCGAAGTGGATGAAGCAGCCCTGACCGGCGAATCGCTCCCCGTCTCGAAAGCGCCCACCGGCGGGACGGACGCGAGCCGTGTCATCCTCGAGGGGAGCGACGTGACCGTCGGTGCCGGGCGAGCCGCCGTTATCGCCGTCGGGCGCGATACGCGGATGGGCGCGACCGCCGCCGCCCTGGATGTAGACGAGACGAACCAAAGCCCCTTGAGCGTCCGCCTCAGCGCGATGCTGCGGCAACTGCTGCCGCTCGCCGCGACGGGCGGCGCGCTGGTCATCGGCACCGGTGTGCTGCGCGGCGAATCGCTCTTATCGCAACTCGCGATCGGCGGGAGCATTGCCGTCGCCGCCGTGCCGGAAGGGCTGCCACTCCTCGCCGGAGTCGGTGAGGCGGCGGTCGCGCGGCGGTTGGCGGGCCGCAACGCGCTCGTGCGACGGCTCGCGGCAGTCGAGGCGCTGGGCCGGGTGGACATCGCCTGCACGGACAAGACCGGCACGCTCACCGAGGGCCGCCTCGCCCTCCGCCTCGTCGCCGACAGCGCGACTGAAGCAGAACTGCCGATGCCGCTTTCGCCCGCCCTGCGCGATGTCCTACTTACTGCCGCCCTCGCCAGCCCTCACCCGGATGCCGGAGACGCGGGCGCTCATCCAACCGATATCGCGGTCATCCGGGGCGCGCAGGAAGCGGGCCTCGATGGCGACCTGCGCGCCGAGCGGGAGCGCGAGGCGCCATTCGACCCGGCGCGTTCCTTCCACGCGACGGTCGCACGCAGTCGCCTCTCCGTCAAAGGTGCGGCGGAAACACTCGTTCCACGGTGCGACCGCGTGCGTCAGGGGAACGAGGATACACCGCTCGACGCGGCGGGCCGAGATGCGCTTCTCCAGCGAGCCGAACAACTCGCCGCGCGGGGATTGCGGGTGCTGATGGTCGCGGAGGGGTCGCCGGAGGGGGACGCCAGCAACCCGGAGGCGCTGATCGCGCTCGGCTTCGTCGGCATCGCCGATCCGCTCCGCCCGAGTGTCTGCGACGCCGTCCGCCGCTGCCACGAGGCCGGTATCCGCGTCGTCATGCTCACTGGCGATTCCCCCGCGACGGCGCGGGCAATCGCGCGCGAAGCGGGACTGCTCAACGGTCACGGCGCGGGTGACGTGCTGACAGGCGACGAAATCTCTACTCTGGAAAACGGCGAACTCGACCGGCGGCTGGAACAGGCGGTCGTCATCGCGCGCGTCACGCCGCTCGATAAGTTGCGCATCGTCGAGAGCCTCCAGCGCCACGGGCATACCGTCGCGATGACGGGTGACGGTGTGAACGACGCGCCCGCGCTCCGGCTCGCCGATGTCGGCGTGGCGATGGGCAAGGGCGGGACGGAAGTCGCGCGGCAGGCCGCGGATGTCGTGCTCGCCGACGACGATTTCGCGACACTGGTCGAGGCGTTGGTGGAGGGGCGCAGTTTCTGGCGCAATATCCGCCGCGCTCTCGGCCTGCTTCTGGGCGGCAACCTCGGTGAACTCGGCCTTGTCGTCGGCGCGACGGTGATGGGCTTCCCCGCCCCGCTGCTTACCCGCCAAATCCTCGCGGTCAACCTGATTACGGACGCGCTGCCGGCCCTCTCCGTCGCCTTGCAGCCGCCCGAGAACCGCAACCTCGCGGGCCTGGCGAGGGAAGGCACGGCGGCGCTCGACGCTCCCCTGCGGCGGGATGTCATCCGGCGCGGCGCGGCGACGACGCTCCCGGCCCTCGCCGCCTACATTATCACGCAAGGCACGAGCAGTCTGCCTCAGGCGCGCGCGGTCGCCTTCGCCAGCATTGTCGCCACGCAACTGGCGCAGACGCTCGACGCGGGACGGGCGGAAGGGTCGCTGACGCGGCCGGTACTGGCCGCCGTCACCGCTTCCGCCGGGCTGCTCGTCGCCGCGCTGACCGTCGCGCCGCTCCGCACGGTGCTGGGCCTGACGGCACTCACGCCATTCAGTTGGGCGCTCGTCGGTGGGGGAGCGGCAGCCGCCGTACTTCTCAGCCGCCTGCTCATGTCGCCCGAATTCAGCGGCATCGGTCGGATGCGGCTGCTTCCGGCGACTGCCTGAGAAATTCGCTCATCACTCCCTTGCGAATGCCACACGATGCGATTACACGCCGATGATGGAGAGCGCCGATACTCGTATCGGCGGTCATGGACGTGTAGCCGTTCGATGGAGGCAGATCATGAGCTCGATTCGCACTGCGCTCGGCATCATTACCCTCGTCACGGACGTTGTCGCAGTCTTCCAGATCGTCCGCAAAGCCGTTCTGCGCTGTGTCGCCTCGTATAAGCGGGCACAGCGCTTTGCCCTCCAAGCCGTCTGACCGTCGCTCGAACAACTGCGGCCTCTTGACTCTCCCCCACGGGTAGGGTTTACCGTTGCTTCGAAGGATCGGATGCGCGGAGAGCGAGGATCGGGTGTTCAAAATTGGCGACTTCTCCCGGCTGACACAGGTGACCGTCAAGGCATTACGTCACTACGATCGCCTCGGGCTGCTCACGCCCGATCACATTGACCCCACCAGTGGTTATCGCTACTACAGCGGCGTGCAGGCGTCCCAACTCAATCGTATCCTCGTGCTGAAGGAACTTGGATTCTCCCTGGAGCAGGTCGGGCGCCTCCTCGACGCCAATCTCTCGCCCGTGCAGTTGCGCGGCATACTCCTTCTGAAGCAGCAGGAAGCGCGCGGTCAGATCGCGGTGGAGCAGGCACGGCTGGAGCGAATCGAAGCGCATCTACGGCAGATCGAGCGGGAACCACCGGGCGCACGGTACGCCGTGACACTGAAGCGGGTCACGGCGCAGCGCGTGGCGTCGCTCCGCACCGTACTGCCCGCCTATCCCGCAATTGGCGCACTCTTCGGCGAACTGCAGGCCTATCAGCATCAACATGGCTTGCATGCAACCGCATGGACGGCGCTCTGGCTCGATGGCGGTTACTGTGAATCGGATATCCATGCCGAAGCGACCTTTACCACCGCCGATCCGCTGCCGCCGCACGCGCGCATCCAGGGACGCGCATTGCCCGCAGTTGAGACGATGGCGTGCGTCCAGCATCATGGCCCGATGACGACGGTCGGCGAGGCGCACCTGTCGCTCCTCGGCTGGATCGAGACGAACGACTACCGCATCGCGGGGCCAACCCGCACACTCGCCCTCCATTTTGCTGGTCCGGACAGCGCGGACGGCATCACCGAGATCCAGTACCCGGTCGCACGGAACGCGGAGGAACACCAATGAATCAGGAGCGCAATCGTATGGAAGATCACTTGAATACGCCTGGGCAGGAGTAAGTCGCCAATCGCAGCAGGGCGCCTTCCCGGGCCACGACATTGCGGGCCGGCTTCGCGTCACGCAGGTCTTCGTAAAGCAGGAGGGGCGCTGGCTGCTCGCCGCCCTTCATCTGAGCCCCATCGCCCAAGGATCGTGAGGAGACCGATGATGACCGACCATCCGTTCCGGTTTGGTGTCGTGGCCGCATCTGCGCGCTCGGGAGAGGAATGGGCCGAGAAGGCCCGCCGCGTCGAGGCGCTCGGCTTCGCGACCCTCGTCATCCCGGACAACATCCAGCACACGCTCGCGCCCCTGCCCGCTCTCGCCGTCGCCGCCACTGCCACGCGCACGCTGCGCGTCGGCACCTACGTCCTCGCCAACGATTACCGCAATCCCGTCATGCTCGCCAAGGAGTCCGCCACCCTCGATCTACTCAGCGGCGGTCGCTTCGAGTTAGGTATCGGCGCGGGCCGCCCAACCGCCGTCGACAACCGCATGCTCGGCATTCCCTTCGATACGGGCGGCATCCGCCTCGCGCGGCTGGCCGCATCGCTCGCGATCATCAAACCACTCCTTGCGGGGCAGCGGGCAAGCGCGACCGGGCGGTACTATGCCGCAGTGGACGCGGAAGTCTCGCCGCTTCCCGTCCAGCAGCCCCGATTGCCGATCCTCATCGCCGGGAGTGGCCCGCGCCTCCTCGCACTCGCCGCGCGTGAGGCGGACATCGTCGCGCTGGGCATCGGCTTGGACGCAACTGAGGCGGTGGCGGCGGAGAAAATTGCTTTGCTCCGCGAGGCGGCGGGAGAGCGGTTCGCGCAACTGGAGATCAACATCAATCTGATGATGGTGGGGGAGCGGATGCCCCGGTGGATCGCGGCGCAATTCGGCGCGGATGCGGGGCGACTCGCTCGCTCCGGCGCGGTTCCCGTCCTCACGGGAACAACCGATGCGATGTGCGACACCCTTGAGCGGCGGCGTGAGACGTTGGACATCTCGTACATCGTGGTTTCGGATGAACTCATGGAGGCGCTCGCGCCCGTTGTCGGACGCCTCGCGGGTCGCTGACGAGGGATGCCAACGCACCGCGCGACATGACAAATGTCATCGCGAACCGATGAGCCGCCGCACTTACCGTAATGGCGGTTCTCCCCTACGCTGGAATCAGTAGACGCGCGAGTCGTCTGTGAAAAAGCGAGGAGAACCCCATGAACGAGCCCATACGATCCCGACTGGCGCTGGCGGCCTATGGCGTCGCCGCGCTCTTCGCCGTCCGCCTGCCATCGTTTTACTTCCTGCCACAATCGAGTGGTTCACTGATCGTGCGCGAACTGAGTGCGCTTCTGGGCATCGCGCCCCATCTGCTTCTCTTTGTCGTCGTCGCGACGCTACCGGCGCCATCGTGGGCGAAGCCCGCTGGGTATGGCTGGCTCGCGATAGACATGACGACCGACATTATGGCCCTCAATGGCGTCGCCGACGCGACCTTTTTGCCGATGCGCTACGGCGGGCACATCGCCGCAGCTCTCTGGATCGCGTCGGCTTCCTGGGAAGCAAAAGGCGCGACGCGCGCAGTCGGTCTGCTCCTCGCGCTCGATCTCGCCAGCTACTCATTCATCGCCCCGTTCGTCTCGTTCGTCGCACTCTTTCCCTCCATCGTCCTGCTCCCCACCTGGTTCATACTGGTGGCGCGCCACATCGGTCACGGGCCTGAAGCGGCGCGAGAATCCCCTGATCGCTCTTCAACCGCGCGGCGCGCATGCACGACCGCCAACGCTATAATCAGGTAGCGAGAGGCGATCTTGCCGCATCGAGAGTGAGCGCATGGACGGTCAGACAGCAATGCCGTGGACACATGATGATATGCTGGAGGCATCCGGGGACGCGGCTTACCGCGTCCTCCCACGCGGCCTCTGGCGACTATTCAGCGTCGTGTGGCTCTTCTTCCTCATCTTTCCGATCACCGGGTTGCTGCACCCCCAACCGGCGGTAGGGCAGTTGCTCATCGTACTTTCCGGAATGGTGGTCATCGTCGCTCTCTATCTCCGGCTCATGCTGCACCGTCCATTTCCGGACGCCGCGCTCGCGCCGCTCGCGCGATGGCAGCCGCTGGCGCTGCTCGCCCTTCTCCTGACCTGCGTGCTCGTTCTCACCCTCACCGAGAGCGCCGATTGGTACTGGTTCTTCACCTATACCGGGCTTGCCGCTGGTGTCGCGCTCCCAGCGCGGCGGGCGGCAGGGACGACGATCGGCCTGATTGTCATCGCAGCTGGGGTCGGCGGATTCTTGGACTGGCTGCAAATGGGGCGGATGGTGGTACTGATCGCGGCGGGTGGGTTCGGCATGATCGGTGTGGGCCACCTGATTCGCACGATCCGCGCGTTGCGCGCCGCGCGGGCCGAGATTGCCCGCCTCGCGGTAGCGGAGGAGCGGTTGCGTTTCGCGCGCGACCTGCACGACCTACTTGGCCATAGCCTCTCCACCATAGCCATCAAGACAGCATTGGCGCATCGCCTGCTGCCCGACGCGCCGGAACGGGCGATGCATGAACTGGACGACGTGCAAACCGTGACACAAGAGGCGCTCAAGGAAGTACGCGACGCCGTGACGGGCTATCGCCAACCGACGTTGGCGACCGAACTCGCCAACGCGCGGGAAATCCTCGCAGCCGCAGGTATCGCCTGCCAGTGTGACGATGCTGCCGGAACGCTCTCCCCGGCTGTCGAGTCCGCCTTGGCGTGGACGGTGCGCGAAGGCGTGACGAATGTCGTCCGACATAGCCGCGCACGGCACGTCACGATCAGTATTCGTCAGGAGCACGGCACGGTCCGCGCCGACATCCGCGATGATGGTGGGGAGGGATCGCGGGAGACACCGACACCGCCGCACTCAGACGGCGGCAGCGGCCTGCGCGGCCTCGCGGAGCGTGCCGCCGCCGCCGGTGGATGGCTTGAGTTGCAGCCCTGCCTGGCCGGGGGATTTCACCTCGCGGTCACACTGCCCCTGATGAGTGCTGAGTGCTGACGATTGACGATTGAAAGCGGGTCAAGAATAGCAAGGGAACGTAGTATGAATACTCAGCACTTCGTCATGATCCGCGTGCTGCTGGCCGAAGATCAGGCGATGATTCGCGGCGCGCTGGCGGCGCTCCTCGCATTGGAAGGCGATATTGAGGTCGTTGCTGAAGTCGCGCGTGGGGACGAGGTCGTCTCCCGCGCGCTCGCGACGCGGCCCGATGTGGCGCTGCTTGACATCGAAATGCCGGGCTGCGACGGGATCACCGCCGCCGCCGCGCTGCGCGATCAGTTGCCTTCCTGTCGGGTGTTGATGCTCACCACCTTCGGGCGACCCGGCTACCTGCGGCGGGCGATGGAGAGCAAGGCGGTCGGATTTCTCGTCAAAGACGCGCCGCCGCAGCAACTCGCCGGGGCGATCCGCCGCGCGATGGCCGGGGAGCGCGTGATTGATCCCGCCCTCGCCGCCGCCGCCCTGAGCGCGGGGCCAAGCCCGCTCACCGAACGCGAGCGGCAACTGCTGCGCGTCGCGGCGTCGGGGGCGAGCGCCGCCGAAATCGCCCGCGCCGCTTCTCTCTCCGAAGGCACCGTGCGGAATTACCTCTCGGCGGCGATCCAGAAACTCGACGCCCGCAGCACCGCAGACGCCGTACGTATCGCCAAAGAGCACGGTTGGCTATGATGGCAGGGTTATCAGCACCCCTTTACACAACGAGGGTGGGAGTCACCCTTTCGCTGTGTGAAAGGCGCTACCGTTAGAAACCACCCGTCCCATTCGGTGTGCCAAGACCCGTCGGCCCATCGTAACCGGAGCCGCCTGTCCTAGAGGTACAGGTACGTCGTGCCGCAACTGCCGTTGCTGCCGCTCACCACATCGTTCAGATTCGTCATCGTGGCATACGGATAGGAGCACGTAGGTAACGGAGGTTGCATTTTCCTGCCAGTGCGTAGACGCTGGCGATGATCGGGCCGATACAGAGCGCGAGCAGAAGCACCAGTAAGACGGGTGCCCGCAGAGAAAGACGACATGTGCGCATACACCCCTCCCCTTGTGAAATCCTGGCAGGGCGATTCGTGACGGTAGCTGCGTTTCTTCTATCCAGCGACCTTCGGCAGCACGTCATCAGCGATGGTGTGCAAGGCGCTGAGGTCGTCCTGGGCGAACCACTGCACCATGATCTCCTCGATGCCCAGGTCTGCGTAGACGCGGATACGCGCGATCACTTCCTCCGGCGTACCCACGATTGCGCCCCGACCGCGCTGATGCTCCACCAACGCCTCGTCTGAGAGAGCAGCGAGGGCGGGCGCGGCGCGGCGGCCGCTTGCCTGGTGCGCGAGTTCGGCGGTGGTGCGCCCGCAATAGACGGGCGTCATCAGCGTGCGGGCGACATCGCTCGGTGTCCGTCCCGCCTTCTCGATCAGCGTGTCGAGCAGGGTCAGTTTCTCCTGCAATGCCTCGGGCGTGACCATCACGGCGTTCCAGATGTCGGCGTAGCGCGCGACGAGGGGCAACGTCCGTTTCGGGCCGCCGCCGCCGATCAGCAGGGGCGGTCCGCCGCGTCGTCGCGGGCGCGGGAGAAGAGTTGCATTGTCGAGTTTGTAGTACGTGCCCGAAAAGGAGACCGGCGTGTCGCTCCGCATCAGGCGAGTGATCACTTCCAGTGATTCCGCGAAGCGGTCCATCCGCGTCTTGATGTCGCCGAGATCGTAGCCGAACATCGCGTGCTCGCGGACATTCCAGCCCGCGCCGATGCCGAAGACCATCCGTCCGCCGCTCAGGTCATCGAGCGCGAGCATCTGCCGCGTCAGCATCACCGGGTCGCGGAACGAGACGGGCGAAACGAGTTGCCCGAGGTGCAGCCGCGCTGAGTGATCGGCGGCATACACGAGCGACATCATCAATTCCAGCGAATCCTTGTCCGGCGGATCACCGGCGAGCGTGAAATGGTCGGAGCCATACAGCCCCGCATACCCCAGCCGCTCCGTCGTGGCGACAAATTCCTTCCAGCGCGCCCACGTCAGCCCATGCGCCCCCTCGACCAGCACCGACAACCGTACCACAGCGTGCTCCTCTCAATACGAAACGGTGTCAACAAATAATGAAAGGGGAAATCGGGGAGAACCGCAAAGACGCAGAGGACGCAGAGAAGAGAAGAAAAAGAAACTCTTGCTTTTTCCTCTCTTCCCTTTCTGCGTCCTCTGCGCCTCTGCGGTTCATTTGGTTTCCGCTCTCTCCCGCCCTAATCGCCGCATCACCATACCACGGACGCGCTGCACTTCCTCGACGCCGAGCCAGTTGCAGACGCTGAGGTAGACCGCCGTGCCGATGCCAAGCGTGACGAGGAAGAAGGCGAGTTGGGCGATGCTCTTGCCGGTCGCGCGGTGCAGTGTGTGCAGCAGCCACGAGCAGGGCAGGAGGGTGACGGTCATCGCGGCGGTGGCCCAGAAGATGCGCACGAGCGCATCCGCCAGACCCGGCGCGATGATACCCATCCGACGGCGAAGGACGACGAGCATGATCGTCATTTCCAGCCAGGTCGTGATCGCGAGGCTGAGGCCGAGGCCACCAAGCCCGAATGTGTTGCTCAAAACCCAACTGAGCGGCAGGTTGAGGGCAATCGTCACAACGCCCGCGATTACCGGCGTACGCGTATCCTGCAACGCGTAAAAGGCGCGGGTGACGATCTCCACAACCGCGTAGGCGATCAGGCCCGTCGCCAGCGCGCCGAGGGCGGTCGCGGTAAGGGCGGTGGAGGTGGCGTTGAACGCGCCGAGTTGGTAGATCGCTTCAGGAATTGCCGTCCGTAGGACGATCAAGACAGCGGTGGCGGGCACGATGAAGAAGAGGACCGTGCGGAGCGTCGCGGCATATTGCGCGCGGAATTCCTGCCAATCGCCCGCACCGGCGAGGCGCGAGAGCGTCGGGAAGAGCACCGTCGCGGCAGAGAGCGCGAAGACGCCGTGCGGCAGGAGAAAGAGCGTGTAGCCATATTGGAAGCCCGAAATGCGCCCCTCGCCGAGGCGGGAGGCGAAGTTCGTGACGATCACGAAGTTGAGGGCGAAGACCGCCTGCCCGAACATGCGGGGAATGAGAAGCGCGCCGACCTGCCGCATCCCCGGCACATGGAGCGAGACGACGGGGTAGTAGCGCATCACGCGCGCGAGCGCGGGCAACTGCGTGAGGAAGTGGCCGACCGCGCCGATCACGACACCGTACGCCAGACCCTTTACGCCATAGCGGGGGGCGAGGATGAGCGCGCCGAAGATGATGCCGAGGTTGTACGTCACCGGCGCGAGCGCGGGCCAGAGAAACTTGTGCTGCGCGTTCAAGATGCCCATCGCCGCGCCACCGAGACCGAGAAAGAGCGGCTGGAGAAGTAAGATGCGCGTCAGGTCCGTGGCGAGGGCTTTCTGTGCAGCTGAGAGGTCCGGCGCCACCACCGTTGATACGAGCGGCCCGGCGAAAAAGAAGCCAATCGCTGAAAGTACGGCGAGCGCATAAAAGGCGGTGTTGAGCGTGCTGCTTGCCAGCACCCAAGCGGCAGTCTCTTCATCGCGTTCGAGGAAGCCGGTGAAGATCGGGATGAATGCCGCGCCGAACGCGCCGGAGGCGATGACGAGAAAGAGGAAATCCGGGATGCGGAAGGCGGCGTAGTAGGCGTCGAGGTCGGCGCGCGTGCCGAACTTGCCTGCGATAATGACATCCCGCACTAAGCCGAGCATCCGATTGGCGATGAAGGCAAGTCCGACGACTGCCACCGACCGTCCCATCGCGGCGCGTGCCGCTACAACGCCCGGTGCGGTGCGCGGCGCGGCAGCAGGCGGTGGTGCGTTGGGCAATGCGGTGATGATCGGCATTGGCTCGACGGGTGGTGCGGTGTCCGGGATCGGCATTCCGGGTGGTGCGCCGCGATCCGCCAGCGGGTCATCCGGCGTGCGGAAGACTGCGGTATTGCCACGGGGTGCGGCCTCCGGCGCGGATGTATCCGCACTTTTTTGCCGCGTCTTCGCCTTCGGGGGGCGCGGCACCCACTTGATGCGCCGGGTCTGTTCAATTTGCGCCTCGGCGGCCAGGTCGGACGCCGACATGGCCCCATCAATCTGCATAACGCAAGCAGTCTCCTTGATACACGTCTCCGCTCGCATCATCGGGCGGACGGCGTAGTCTATCCGGCTTGCACGAAATCGTCATCTATGCTAGTCTACCAGACGCGCCCGCGTCGGCCAGATGCGCCCGCGTCGGCGTGTGATGAGGGTAAGCATCGCATTCGGTCTCGTCCGGATGAGGAAAGCAAGAAGCAGGAGAAGCGCGTGCCGAATCTTAAGTCATCCATGAAGGACATGCGGGTCAGCGAGCGCCGCCGTCAGCGCAACCGCCCAATCATTTCTGCGACGCGGACCTATGTGCGCCGCGCACGCACCGCGATTGAGGCAGGCGATACGTCCAATGCCGCGACCGCCGTTGGCGACGCAATCAGTGCCCTCGACCGGGCCGCCTCCAAGGGCGTCATCCATCGCAACAACGCCGCCCGCCGCAAGAGCCGCCTGATGGCAAAGTACAACGCCCTCGGCAAGTAACGAAATACTTCGCACCACGAAGACACGAAGAACAGGGAAGGAAGATAAAAATCTTCTCTCCCTTCTTTGTCTTCTCTTCGTGCTCTTCGTGTCTTCGTGGTTCAAATTCCCCTTACGGCAGGTCGGTGCGGTGGTCCCAGTCGGGGCCGGGGGGTCCGAGGTGGGCGATCTGGAGAACGGCCCAGAGGAGCGCGTCGGCATCGCTGGTCGCCACGCCCATCTTGACCGCCTCGTCGGTTGCCGCGAGATCGTGCACCGCCGTCGCTATCCGCGCGGCATCCACGCCGCGCGCCGCTCGCATCAAGTGATAGGCGCGGTTCGGCGCGACGCCGAGCAACGTCGCCGCGTCGTTCTGGGGCACGTTGCCGAGTCGCTTCGCGCGGGTTAGGTACCCGGCTTGGCTGGCAAGGAGCGCCAGCAACCGCATTGGTTCCTCACCGGCGGCGAGTAGATGCGCGGTGCGCGTTACTGCCTCCCGCGCATTACCGCCGATCACCGCGTCAAGCCACGCGAAGGTCTGTTCATCCGCCGCGTCGGGAACGAGCGTCGCGACCTGCGCGGCGGTGATCGCGCCGCCGTCGTCCCGCGCATAGGTCGCAAGTTTGGCGACTTCGCTCTCTAATCGCAGCGCGCCCGTCGGGCCGGTGGCGGAGGAGCCGAGCGCGTTGAGGAGCGCTTCGGCGGCGGGCCGCTCGATCTTCACACCCTCCGCAATCGCCCGGTCGCGAATCCAGCGCAACCAGGCGTCGCGCTCGTTCGGCGCGGGCAGGTCGGCGGTGTGAACCGTCCCGGAAAGGAGCATCTCACGCACCGGCACGGGGAGGATGGAAAGATTCAGTGTGCCTGATTCCCAGAAGACAAGCGTCGTCGTCGCGGGCATCGTTGAGAGAAAGGTTGCCAGGGGCAGCAGCGCGTCGAAGTCTGCCGCCTTACGCCGCCCGCGCTGTCCTTCCGCCGGTTGCACGTAGCGACCGAGCAGTCCTCGCACGAGTACGAACCGCCCGCTGCTGAAGAAAGGCAACGCGTCGCACGCCGTGATGACCGCGCTCACGGTCGCAGCATCGCCTTCAAGTATGGTTGTATTTAGTCCACTGGGATCGGATTCCGCATGCGCCGCTCGCAGCCGCGCGACGATCTCTCTCGCCGCCTTCGCGTCATCGCCGTGAATGAGAAGGACTGAGCGATGAGGACTCAGGACTGAGTTGTGCGTCTCATTCCCCATCCTCAGTCCTCAGTCCTCAGTCCTCATCGCTCAGTCCTTTGGAAAGTGACCCCACCCCGCCGTGTGTCTAGTTTTGCTCTGAACCTGCCGAGGCAGGTGGGCGCCTCGCCACCAGGAATGGTAACGCCGGTTACTCACCGGCGGCCTCGCTCCTGATGGGTTATGGCTCCCGCACATTGAAGTATTGGCTCAATGGCATAATGGAGACATCACGCACAGCGCAGGGTCATTTGTCCTTTGTATATACACCCGCGTCACATGCTGTGCAAGGGCTTTTGCGGGTACTCATATCGCGCTGCTTCAACGGGACGGCAGGATGCGGAAAACCGGATAATCCGGCGCGATTCGGCGCAAGTCTTGCTCGGATGCGTCGGGGCCGACCCCTTGGAAAAAGGTCCCAACCTCGAATTTCCACCGGCGAAGGTAGGCGCGCAGCACGGCCGACTTCTCATCATCCGATACCTCCGCGACATGAATCGGCTCGGTTCGGCGCCCGACCCGCAGTTCGCCCGCGCCGCTCGCCCGGATATTGCGTACCCATTGGGTGACCCCGCGCGGCGCGACGAGGTAGCGCACATTGTCGAGGGTGAGCAGGTTGATCGGGATCGTCCGCCACTCGCCGCTCGTGCGGCCGCGCACCGCGAGGACGCGCGAGCCATAGACGCTGATCCCAAGATGCGTCAGCAGGGCGACGAAAGGATTGAAGACGCACCTGGTGAACCAACTGGGCTGGATATAGCGTTGCGATGCCATAGCAATCCCACTCACTTTCTCGACATCTACCTGCCATTTCTGATGCGGACAAGCATGTACTCACTATTCTTCGCGTTCGAGGGCGGCGAGTTGCACCTCGATGAGGGCAACGAGACCACCCATCGTTTCCGCGTCGAACGCCAACCGCGCTCCCGCCGCCGCGAATAACTGCGGTAGCGGTTGCGTCGCCCCCAATGCCAGCGCCCGCCGATACGCCGCCAACGCCGCCGCGTGATCGGCCAGACTGTTCCTCCACACCTGCAACGCCCCCATCTGCGCGATGCCGTACTCGATGTAGTAGAACGGATAGAGGAAGATGTGCAGTTGGCGGTACCAGCGGGCGATCCGCTCCTCTTCCAGTCCGCGCCAGTCCACGCCCTGCTCGAAGCGGTCGCGGATGCGGAGCCAGACAGCGTCGCGGGCATCACGGTCGTGGCCATCGCCGCTGGTGTAGAGCCAGTGCTGGAAGGCATCCACCGCGGCGACATGAGGGAGGGTCTGGAGGACACCTTCGAGATGTTCGACGCGGGCGCGGCGGGCATCGGTGGGGGAGTAGTAGCCACCGTCGTCGTGGGCGAGGTAGGGAGCGGTGAGCAGTTCCATGCTCATCGAGGCGACTTCTGCCATCTCCGAACCGGGACTGCGCTGCCAGTAGAGAGGAATGTGGTGCGCCTCGAAGACATGGAAGGCATGCCCGGCCTCGTGGAGCAGGGTTTCGACATCCCCCGCGACACCGACGGCATTCATAAAGATGAAGGGACGGCCGCGATACGGGTAATCAATGCAGTAGCCACCCGGCGCTTTGCCTTTGCGGCTGTCGAGGTCGAGGAGGCGCTCTGTTGCCATCGTCGTAAAGTAGTCGCCGAGTGTCGGGTCCACGCGGTCGAAGATCGTTTCCGCCTGCGTGATCAGCGTGCCGACCGCATCGAACGGTTTGAGCGGTGGGCGACCTTCCGGGTCAACGGCGGTATCCCACGGTCGCAGCACGCCGAGTCCCATCTCTTGCCGCCGTTGCTCGAAGCGGCGGGCGACGGCGGGCACGACAGTCTGCTCGACGGCAGCATGGAACTGCTCGCAATCGGCGGGCGTATAGTCGAAACGATCCTTGGCGCGGAAGATGTAATCGCGGTAGTTGGCGAACCCGGCGTTTGTCGCCATCTGCTGCCGCAGGGCGTACTGCTGGTCGAAGATGTCCGCCAGCGCGTCATGCTGATCCATGTACGGCTGGGCGCCGAGCCGCCAGGCGCACTCCCGCATCGCACGATCCGGGTTGAGCAGATAGGGTTGCAGGCGCGGCAGCGGAATCTCCTCGCCTTCCCACTCGACGGTCATCCCGCCGGTGATTTTGTTGTACTGTGTGTTGAGCCGCTCTTCCTCACCAACGAGTGGCACATTCTCCTCGCGGAAAATATCCAATTGGTTGCGAAAACTGCGGAGCAGCGTCTCCAGTTCAGCCCGCTCGTAGCCGATGTCGAGCAGTCGCTTCGAGAGTCCGACGTGCTGCTCGTGCATCTGCGGTTCGATCTCGCTGGAGAAGCGCACTTGCGCCGCTTCCTTCGCCGCACTCGCGGTATCGGTCGAGTACGCGACGTACGCGACCGCGCTTGCCTCCGCGACCATCTCTTCTAACCTCGCCCAATCGCGCAGCCATCCCTCGACATGTGCAGTGTCGAGCGGGCGGGCGGCCAGCTCCTCGTAATACGGCAGAATATCGTCCCACGTCGCCTCCGCGAAGGCTTCAGGGGAATTGGGCAGCGTCAGATTTGCCATCAGTAACACTCCTTCTGGAATGGCGTATCCACAATCATGCGAGCGCAAGGGTAGCATCATTTTCGGCACTCAGCACCCGGCACGGTATACTGTATAGCGATGAGAGGAGCGATAACCGTGGCAGAGCGGACTGAGACCATTCTCGACGAAATATTGGCGAAGAAGCGGCAGGAAGTGGACGCCCGCAAGGCGCGCGTCGCGATGGACCTGATCGAACTCAAACTGCGCCGCACGTCGCCGCCGCGCGACTTCCTCGGCGCACTCCGGCGCGGGGTGGGCGAGCCGGTGCGCGTGATCGCCGAACTGAAGCGCGCGTCGCCGGTCAAGGGTCTCTTCGTGCAGGAGTACAACCCGGAGCAGATCGCGGGCGAGTTCGCGCGCGGCGGCGCGGCGGCGCTCTCGGTGCTGACGGACGAATCGTTCTTTCTCGGTAGCCTGACGCATTTGCCAATCGCGCGGCGCGGCCTCGATGCCGTCGGCAGCGCAATCCCACTCCTCCGCAAGGACTTCATCATTGACCCCTATCAAGTTGCCGAGGCGCGGGCGTGGGGTGCCGATGCCTGCCTGCTGATCGTCGCCGCGCTCGATGACGCGATGCTCGCCACGCTCCATGCCGCCATCCTCGATTACGGCATGACTGCACTCGTGGAAGTGAACAACGCGGCGGAGGTGGCGCGGGCAATCGCTGTTGGCGCGGCCTTGATCGGTGTCAATCAGCGGGACTTGCGCGATTTCAGTGTCAACACCGATCTCGCCGCCGACCTCGCCGCCCAGATGCCCCGGGCGACCGTTCGCGCGGCGCTCAGTGGCATCAAGAACGCCGAGGACATGCGGCGGCTCGCGGCGGCCGGGTTCGATGCCGCGCTGGTCGGCGAATCTGTCATCACGGCGGCGGATCGCACGGCGGCGGTGCGGGCGTTGGCGGAGGCGGGTAGATGACCATCGTCAAGATATGCGGCGTGCGGCGATTGGTGGACGCACGGGCGGCGGGAGCGGCAGGCGCGGACATCATCGGGTTCACCTTCTGGCCCGGCACAAAGCGGTATATCGCGCCGGAGGAAGCGGCGGGAGTGATCGCCGCGTTCCGGGCGGAAGATGAGCCGCATCCGCTCGTCAGTGGCCTGTTCGTCAATGCCGATCCGGCGACGATCACCGCGACGGTAGCGCTGTGCGGGCTTGATCTCGTCCAACTCTCCGGCGATGAGACGGCGACCGACGTTGCACGACTCGGCGTGCCGCTCATGATGGCCGTTCGCGCGCTGCCCGGCGAAGACGTGGACGCGCTGCGCGAGCGGATTCATGTTTTCCATCACGCGGCGCGGTTACTGCCTCCCGGCCCGTTTGGGCAGCCGCTCATGCCGCTCCTTGATGCCCATGTACCGGGACAGTACGGCGGTACCGGGCAGACGGGCGACTGGGCGCTTGCCGCCGCACTCGCCGTTGAAGAGCGGATCATGCTCGCGGGCGGGCTGACGCCGGAGAATGTCACCGACGCCGTGTGTGCGGTGCAACCGTGGGGCGTGGATGTGGCGAGTGGCGTGGAGATCGCGGCGTCGCCCGGTATCAAGGATGCCGCGCGGATGGCGGCATTCATCCGCGCGGCACGGACATCAATCGAGGTGGATCATGCCGGACATTGAAGTCACGCGGGAGCGGCCAGACCCGCAGCGCCGCGCGACGGATCGCCTGCTGCGGATCGCCAGCCGTCTCTTCACGACCGAAGCGGACGCGGCTGCCGCTATCCAGTATGTCTCGGCCATCGTCGCTCTCGAAGAGGGGCAGGCCCACCTCGAAGCCTTCTACGATCGTGGCGCGGTGCGGACGATCAGCATTAGCGACCGGGCGGGCAACCGCTACGATGTCTCCCGCCCCGCCGCGCTCGCGCCGGAGGCCGAGGCATTACTCGTCGCGGAGTGCCGCCATCTGACGAGTGGCGCGGCCCTCCAACCGATGGACGCGCGCCTCTTTGCCCGTGCCTACCACACCGGCTTCTGCTCTCGCTGCCGCTCCCGATTCGATCTCGGCCCCACCTGCCGCGAATGTCTCTTCACCGGCTATCCGATCAACTACGAAGAACGGGCTAAGGAATAGAGTGGAGCAGCTGGAGTAGATTTGTCTATGACTGATCATTTGGAATTAGCCGCATGCACGCCAATACCCGTTGATCCGGCTGGTTTTAATCGGGCGACGATCGTGCCATATGGATGCACGGTTGAGCATATCTATCTCGCGATGAACGACTTCATCGCCTTTCTCGGTTTCATTAATCAACAACTCTTCACGCAAGAGATTCAGCGCTTGGAAACGATGCTCATGCCTGCCAACTTCAGCAGTATTGTCGGCGAGTTTATGGGTGCCGATATCCCGAAGCACTGTCCGGGTCTTGTCAAAAATGCGTATCACAATGGTCATCCCGATCTTCTTTGGAGTTGCCCCGTCTCGGTGGACAGTGAAAGACTATGCTACTAAGCCTTCGATTGTCCACCTCCTTTCGTAGGCAAGTGGCGACAGATACGCG